>Ga0255772_10006232_pt1 | contig 10922 bp, 10 predicted proteins | sample 071ome_34_FD_179970 | JGI IMG/M metagenome (GOLD analysis project Ga0255772, IMG submission 179970) | Coastal salt marsh microbial communities from the Groves Creek Marsh, Skidaway Island, Georgia - 071411BT metaG (version 2) | ecosystem: Environmental > Aquatic > Marine > Intertidal zone >... | reverse complement strand
ATAGAAAGCAAATCAACTACGATTTGGTTTAAATCCCTTTCCAAAGATGAAAACAGCGATAGATGAAAGTAGCCCTAACAGCAGACTGGTTGAGCGGTTCTGAACTTACCGCTCAACTGAGCGCGTTAGACCAACTGTTGCTGTCATTTCAATCACTTTGGAAGCCAGAGCCATTCCAGCACATGACACTGGAATGGCAAACTCACTATCCTGAATTATCCCAAGCCCTTCTTAATCTATCCGATGCCGAACTGGCTTCATTGAAAGCCTCCCCATCAGAACTTATCCAGACCATAGACGATCACTTGTCTTTAAAAGGGCAACTGGTACAGCTCAGTGATTCCAAACAACTTCCTGATCTACAGACCTCAGACAACACAATTCCAGATCGTCTTAAATCCGGAATTCCCGGACGAAAGTGGTTGCAGATTGAAGCCTTTAATTCGCACCTTCCCTATTCGAACCATTACACCGATTGGTGTTGTGGAAAAGGCCACCTATCTCGGCTTGTTAGCCATCAAAAAGATTCAAAAATTGATGGACTGGAATACGATTCCATCCTGTGTGAGAAAGGCAATCAACTGTCCAAATCACTTAATATGGATGTACAGATTCATCAGCAGGATGTATTAAAGCCTATTCAACACATTGAATCTCTGGATAACCATCAGATCGCCCTTCATGCCTGCGGCGATCTGCACCGCAGTTTGATCAAGACAGCCGCAAGCCACTCGTCTCCGGCTATCACCTTTTCACCCTGTTGTTATCATTTAACGAAAGATCCGACGTACCAGTGCATCTCTTCATTTAAGTCTGCACTAACACTCTCTAGAGAAGACCTGAAGCTGGCGGTTCAGGAAACAGTAACCGCGCCAAGCCGTGATCAAAAAAGCCGACAGACGCTTAAAATGTGGCGACTGGCCTTTGATCTAATACAAAGAGAAATCACTGGCATAGACACCTACCAGCCTTGCCCTTCAACGCCCTATTCTATTCTGTCCTCAGGTTTTGAAGCGCTGGTTGATAAATTTGCAGCGCACTTATCGATCAATATTCCTAATTCATTGAACTACGAAAAATATCTTAAACAAGCCGAGGAACGACTCAATCAAGTCGAACGACTTGAACTGGCACGACACGGCTTCAGAAGAGCCCTTGAACTCTGGCTCGTTTACGATCGGGCCCTGTATCTATGTGAACAGGGTTATCAAGTTAACATAGGCACCTTTTGTGACCGATCATTGACCCCGCGCAATCTTATGATTCAGGCTAACAGGTTATTATCCGAAGTAACTTAATCCTGACTAAAACAGTAAACTTTAAAATCACGTTCAAGTTTGAGTGACCTGACTATGCCAACCAAGAATCCAATCTACGCTGCAATCGACAAACAACACCAACAAATGAGTGAATTGTTTCTAATGCATCAAGAAGCACTCATGATTGAAAAAGTAGACTTGGCGGCGGATATTTATCACAGTTATCAGGCACTTCAGCTGGCCCATTTGGCGTTTGAAAATAACTGCTTACTGCCAGAATTGGCTAAGCTCGAATCACCACGTTGGCCACATACTCTCTACCAGCACGAACACAACAAGATTGAAGCCCTGCTGGAGAAGCACGCACAAAACATCGAAAACTCTCAAACCTTTCTGGATAAACCCAACACCACAGCTCAAGCCTATCGCCGTTGGATTATCGAATTATTTGATCAGCATAAAACACTGAAAAACGTGTTAGAACATCATGAACAAAGAGAAGAACAAGGCTTATTGCCTGAGCTAAGCAACGCCCTATCGGAAGCGCAAATAGAAGCGGCTTGCCAGCAACTGCAAGAATTCACTCAAGCGTCGCTGGATCGAATCTTTGACCGCAGTCAGGCGTGGATTATGGCATTGAATGTAAATCAGAATTCTCCTGACGCCTCTGCTCTAGCGTAGATTCAATCATGTTGACGGTATCTTTATGGACACCTAATTCCTTGGCAACCAATGGAAAACCACTTATTACGTCAACGATTTCTTGAATGGTCTGTTGAGCAACATTCCAGTTTTTAAATCCTGCTTTTACAGCCAAGGCCTGTATCGCCTTAAGAGGTGGTTTATTGCCAAAACCCATAAACGAAGTCGCATGCTGATTGAAAGGATGCGGACTAAAGGTCACGTCATAAAAAGGCGCAGGATTCCATTGACCATCATCGCTCTGAAGAAACGCCCAGTTCTTGGTATGATCATCCTGATTTGATGCAAATAAATTAAACATAGCCCGTCTGAACTGTAACTGACCTACAGCGGGTGATTTACATAACTGGCGGCTCGCTTTGATCAAGTCCTGATAATCAAGCGTGGGCATTCTAAAATCGACATCTAACAATCCACAAATGCTGTGCATATGCTTTCTACCTGAAGGCGAATCTTGCAAACGGCGTTTCTCAAGACAGTTGTCACTATACACCCAATCAAAACGCTTTAAAGCAAGCCAAGCTTTAGCACCACTTTCTTTGGGTGCGTCTAACAATTTCCACTCAGGGGGTTCCAAGTTTGCTAACTTAGCCAAGGTCAAATAGGCGGCTTCACAAACGCCTTCCTCGTGCCCCAATGACAAGTTGCTGGACGTAAACTTCACCAACCAGGCTTCGTCGCCCTTTTCGGCATAAGTCCTACAGTTGGTGTATTCACCAGGAGAAAAGAACAGCTGTGCTTTCGGACGGGCTCCGCCTGAACTCCCAGCAGCAACAAGTGACGACAGCACTTCTTCAGTTTGGCCATCAAATAACGCCTGAGCTTCCATACCCAAAGCAGCAAGGCTGACTTGATGATCGTCTTGAAAATATGGAGACTCAGGCTCAAAGGATAAAGCCCCCATACCCCTATGCCCCACAAACGCTAAACGATCAAGCCCTGTAACCTGATGAGGCATGATTCCTTTCTGCCGAAAGATTCGATCTTGAAGCAATAAACCCCAACCATCCGGTAAACAATCCCCAAATACCCCATGAAGCCCTCCATGCGGATCGCTAGGGGCTTTCTGCAAAGAGTTTTCGGACTCTAAGAAAAAAGGCGATAAATTCCCAAACTGACGAAGATACTCAGCTTCATATTGGAAATACACACCCTTTCTGTTTTGAGCCAATACACCGACCGGAGTTTTCTTACCAGAAGAAAGCGTTCTTATAACATTTAGCTTTCTAACCGGATTAAAGTTCGTCACTTAACACCTCGTCAATCGATAACGGGGTATGTTTGGTTTCCAGCGTCAAATCAACTAAACGATGCAGGTCATCCAAACATTGCCACAACAGCAAAAGCTGTCGAAACGAAATCAGCCCTGTTAACTCGAACTTCTTAATGGTTGGCGCAGGTACACCACTGCGTTCAGCCAAAGCATCACGAGACAGTTTTGAATGCTCACGCAATCGGCGTAAATGCGCCGAAAAGGCGTGCTGAACATCAACATCATCAATTAATTTTAGCGACACAGCGGAGAACCAAATTAGACACAGTAATATCCATTATAACCAACAATACTAAATAATAGACACAATAATATCCAAATAAACATTCTATTTATCACCCAAGGAATCAATCAATGGGGTCATAAATCAATGTAAATCAATGGGGTCAGAGTAAATTGAAATTGGCTAGTCAGTTTATTTCACGCTTTGACTTTGTAGAATATTCTCAATAAATCAATATTCTTACTCTGACCCCATTGATTGTGACCCCATTGATTGCACATTGATTGTGACCCCATTGATTCAGCGTCGCGGGGTCGAATCTTTGACCGCAGTCAGGCGTGGATTATGGCATTAAATGACGCCTAGGGAACGTGAAAGCTAACCTTACTCAGGTCTAGGAATAGTAAACACCTTGCCCAGCGCTGCATATTCACTGGCACCCAGACGAGCAATTGGGTCAAGTTTGCTTGCATCTATTTGAAGTCTTGGTTCTGTTGCAGCGACTTTATCTGACAGATACACCTGCTTGATCTCGCCAAACACCAAGCCCTGGGCGTTGTTGCCAATTTCCTGCATTTCATAAAGCTCGCAGAGCATAGCCACATCACATTCAGCAACACGCGGTAAAGCTTGATTCCAATCGTTAGATAGATTCAGATCCACTCGTTTCATTTCAGATTCACCATAATCTAGTGTGCGAGAGGTTTCGGTCATTGGCTGTGCCAAATCAGTACCCGCGATGTGAAGGACAAAGCGTTTAGACCGCTCAATGTTTCGACGTGTATCCTTCACTTCACCCGAAGGTTTTTTACCCACAGAAAACATAATAATCGGCGGATTACTGCATACGGCTGTAAAGAAGGAAAACGGTGCCAGATTGTAGTTATCTACTTTGTTATCAGCACTTTCATTTTCAGTGAGCACCCACGCAACCGGGCGAGGAATAATGCTTTGCGTCATCAGGTGGTAAGCTTCTGTACCGTTCAGTTCGTCCATGTTCACTAACATATTCACACTCCTTGTATGGCTGTCTTTGATAAACAACAACTTATTTAGCTTGTTTCTTTTTGATGTGTTTTTCCATCAACTCAAGCGCTTTCGTAGCAGCGACAAAACCAAAGCTGGCCGTCACCATGGTGACCGCACCAAAACCGCTGTTACAGTCGAGCTTGGTGGAACCATCTTCCATCGCCTTCTGCTGACATACTGAACCATCAGGCTGGGGGTATTTCAATTGTTCTGTGGAATAGACCACCGGGATACTGTAAACCCGCTTCGGATTTCTTGAATAACCATAATTTCGGCGTAGCCATGAACGAACCCGACGAATCAGTGGGTCATTGAAGGTTTTATTTAAGTCAGCAATTTCAATTTTCGTTGGATCTGTTTGGCCACCGGCAGCACCTGTGCATATCACAGGAATCTTATTGCGTTTACAGTGATTCACCAATGCGGCTTTTGATTTCAGACTATCGATGGCATCGACCACGCAATCCATATCATCAGTGATTAACTCAGCGACGTTTTTCTGATCCACAAAGTTCATGACAGTAATCACTTCGCAGTCCGGGTTAATGCCCCGAATACGTTCGGCCATCACATCCACTTTCAACTGCCCGACAGTTGAGGTTAGCGTATGAACTTGACGGTTCACATTGGTAACGCAAATGTCGTCCATATCAATCAGCGTAATCTTTCCTACACCGGAGCGAGCTAATGCTTCAGCCGCCCAACTTCCTACGCCACCAACGCCAACAATACAGGCATGAGCCATGCTATAGATATTGGATGCATCACGGCCATATAAGCGTGCTACACCACCAAAACGGTCCTGGTAATTCACTACCAACAGTTCCTCAAATCTGTCTACACTTACTTACATAACTCCGCATAGAGAGCTACATATTCGCAGGCGATTATACGCGCTTTTATGTAAAGACCTAAAAGGTTTAACCGCCAAACTTACCTGGCTGGATATGCGTCTGTTGGATTGAGGACTTTTAATGAATCTGATTACCAAAATTGCCGGTGTCATCATCCTGACCTGTTTCACTTTCATCGGCATCCAATACGGTAACTACCGCTTTTTCGTCAATCCTACCTTGGAAGAACTAGAACTTGCGTTTGTTGAGCGAGAAATGGCTCATAGCCAACACTTAATCAAGCAACAAAAAGAAGAGATTCAGGCCTTCTCTATCGACTGGGCCATCTGGGATGACGCTTACGACTTCCTGAACGGAACAAATCACGATTTCATCGCCACGAATTTGGATGATGACACCTTGAAATCCATAGGCATGAACGGAATGCTCTGGATCAAACCCGATTTTCAATTGCACTATGGTTTGTTACTGGATCAAAACTTTACTCATTCCCCCAACCTATTAAGTGAGTTCCATACCCAACACGGCAGTATTTTTGAGCGACTTATTCAGAACAATAACAAAAGAGACCAACCTATTAGTGGTCTGTTGGTTTTTAATCAGGCGGTGTATTTCATTGCAGTTCAACAGGTCTTAACGTCCTCTGCACAAGGGCCTTTAGCAGGATGGCTAATCATGGTTCAACAGGTGCCAGAGAACTTATTTACAGCGCACTTATCCCAATTAGATACCAAAACTCAGCTAAAACCTCTAGAACTGTTTTCCAGCAGTTCCAATCAAGTTGACATCAACGAATCAAAGGTCATCTATCAAGCTGACAATCTGCGTTTAACAGCGAACGCATACCTCACAGATATTTATGGAAAAACCAATATCCTGCTTTCCAGCAATATGCCAAGGGACATTATTCGACGAGGAGAACATATCTTGAGCAACTTATTTATCACCGAACTCTCGGTGACCTTTGCTATCGCAGTCGCCCTCTTTCTGTTCCTCAGAAACCACATCTCGGCGCCCATCAGTAAACTCATCAGAGAAATAGAACAAGCGCCTTCGCTGGAGCAGGTCAATATTTCTGACAACCCAAGACACAGCGGCGAACTTCACACCTTAACCCAAATGCTACGAGCTGCCATCGACAAACTTAACGTGTACCTCAATCGTCAACGAGAATTTCAGGAACGGACAAATCTTCAGAATCGATTGCTATTTGATCTTGCCAATGACAAGGATCTAAGTGATGGTCATCTACACCACTCCTTTTACAAAATCCTGACGACCTTCGTAAATCAGACCGAGAGTAAACGCGCCAGTATTTGGCTGATGGATCAGGACATGAAGGAATGTGAGTGCTATGCCTGCTTCAGTAAAAGTGGCGACAACGTCGAAACCGGAGTAAAGGTACATACCAATCAACTCACTCAAAGCCTACTCAAAAAACTCATCAGACAGCGCTCCTTTCTTACACAATTAAACAAGCAGGTCACTGAAAATCTTCTGGGGGTGAATATTTATGATATGGCGATTATCAGTCCGATTATCCTGAACAATCAGGTAAAAGGCGCTCTGATTGCAGAATTCGATGAATCACAAACCGACCTGCCCGACGAAGATAAGCTATTCCTGGCATCCCTATCTGAGCTTTGCAGCAATAGCCTTTATGCCCACGAACGAAAACGACTTCAGGAGCAACTTACTCATTTAGCGCATCATGATCCATTAACGCACTTACCTAACAGAAGTTTCTTCGAAGAGATTGCTAGAAAATCCCTCGCCAGATCGGAGAGAGATGCGTCAGGGTTCAGTTTACTATTTATCGATCTCGATAAATTCAAACCCGTCAATGACACCTACGGTCATGGTGTGGGTGATCAGCTATTAATACAAGTTGCAGAGCGATTAAGAAAACGGGTCAGAACCTCAGATACGATTGCTAGAATTGGCGGAGATGAATTCCTCATTTTGCTAGAACAAACCAATGACGTAGGTAACGCACGCATTATTGCCAACGAGATACTGGAATCACTGAGCCAGGTATTTGACATAGAGGAACATAAGGTTCGAATCAGTTGCAGCATTGGCATTGCCATCTACCCAACCCACGGAGGCACACTGGATCAACTTATTACTGCCAGTGACCATGCCATGTATGCAGTAAAAGAGTCCGGGCGTAGCGGTGTTGTAATAGCGAAAAGTAATTCACTAGCTAGCTAACGAAGCTTTAGTTGTTACTGCCTTACTTCTGGTAGAATGCCCTCGCTAATTAGGGTGTGCTTGGTATCTACTACCATTAAGACTGGCATCTACCACACCAGAATCAATCACGAAAGAAGCAAAAGCCGTTGTAATATGCGTCTCGATAAATACCTTTGCCACAATGCCGGCATCACTCGTAATGAAGCCAAGCGAGCCATCAAAAAGAAACAGGTGACTGTGGATGGTGAAGTCCAAACCAATGGTGCTTTGCATATTTCCACCGAACAAGAAATAGCGATCAACAACACAGTGATTGATCATTTGGGTGTGCAGTATTTCATGCTGAATAAACCTGAAGGCTTTGTCTCTGCAACAGAAGACAATAACTACCCCACCGTTCTGGAATTGATTGATCAGCCAGCCAAAGGGCTTCACCCAGCCGGTCGATTGGATCTGGACACCACAGGTTTGATCCTGCTAACCAACGATGGCAAGTGGGCACACAATGTCACCAGTCCAAACCACGACTGCAGCAAAACCTATTTGGTGGGATTAGATAAAGAGATCACCGACCAAGCCATCGAGACACTGGAATCTGGCATTTACTTCAAAAGCGAAGATCGTAAAACCCGACCGGCGAAAGTAACCGTTGTGGACTCCACCACCATTGAACTGACCATCAGCGAAGGCATGTTCCATCAGGTTAAGCGCATGATGGCAGCGGTAGATAACGAAGTATTGGAATTGCATCGCTTCCGCATTGGTGACATCTGGCTCGACCCGGATTTACAACCCGGTGAATATCGACCACTCACAGAAACCGAAATCAACAGCATCAAATAATATCCCGTAAGAGCCCTGTTTTATGAACCCTATTACTCCCGAGTTTATTCAAGCCATTCAAAACTGTTCAGGCTCTGTACTTTGGGTGCTTGATGAACATGCAGTTACCATCAAACCCTCACAACTGCCTAATGCGTCAAAAATCACCTTTTTAACGAACCGTGTCGATCAAGCCGAACAACTTCAGAACGAAAGGCTAGACTGCCTCTATAGTGATTTTGATTTCAGCCAATTTGAACATGGTCAGTTTGACCTGCTGCTGTATCGTGTTTCCAAAGAAAAAGCCGTGGTTCACCATGTAATTAATCAGGCGGCTAATCTTCTAAAAGCCAGTGGTCAATTACTACTGGCTGGCGGAAAAAACGAAGGCATCAAAACTTATACCGATAAAGCAGCGAAGTATCTTGGCTGTGATAAATCCATCGAGAAGCTTACGAAAGACATTTGGCTTGCTGCACTGGAAAACCAACATCAAGATCAAGCACCACTCGATGACAAGAACTACCAAACCTTTGCCGACATCGGTGAAGAAAACGGCCTGACCTTTGTCAGTAAACCAGGCGTGTTTGGTTGGAACAAAATCGATCAAGGTAGCGCCTTCTTGCTGGAACAAATGCCTGAATTCCTTAAGCGCTTAAACCTGTCTAAAGACCAAACCACCGACAGCGTAATAGATCTCGGTTGCGGTTACGGCTATCTGCTTTCCAACATGAAGCAGTTTGGCTTCAAACATCTGGTCGGCACAGACAACAACGCAGCCGCCATTCGAGCAGCAAAAGCAACCTTAGAAAAGAACAATCTGGACGGCGACATCATCGCTGCGAATTGCGCTGAAGGCATTGATCAGAAGTTTGATGTGGTGGTCTGTAACCCACCCTTCCATCAAGGCTTCTCGGTTGAAGGTGAACTGACTGATCGCTTCCTCGCGTCCACCCGTCGCTTATTGACCTCAGGTGGTGCCGCCATCTTTGTAGTGAATACCTTCATTCCTCTGGAAGCCAAAGCTCAAAACTACTTCAAGAAAGTGGATTTGCTGGCCAACAACAAGAGCTTCAAAGTGATTCGTTTAACGGGTAAGAGACCGTTTCATAGGGATTAGGAATCTAACGGTCATTACAATTTATGATGCCAAAGTGTAAAAACTGTAATACTAAGCTAGAAGAAGCAGGGACTGTCAAATTAAATGGTGCTCCATACACAGGTTCTCCATTCGCAGCGTTCACATGGCTAGGTGATAAAAGAAGTACTCGATCCTTCCTTCTGTTTGTCGTGAGTGCGTTAATTTTCTCTTTGATGGAAACCATACTATGCCTGGTTATTACTACGGTTTTTTTTGGCTATCACATTTTGGTCACTAACGATCCCAAACAAGTCTACAATTGCCCTTCATACCCTAAGATTTATGTAGGCGACAAATTATATGAGTATCATCATGGTGATGATTTGTATAGATAATGAATGGCAACGCTCTTTGGTAACTTAATGAGAGAAGGTTTTAGGAGCTAAACAGCTCCATTTGAGTAAGATCCTCACTGTCCCTCAAGTCTTTCAAGCCCACTCCAATGCCAAGCAGGCGAACGGGCTTGTCTCTGCGATGGTAGGCCACATTCAGTAGCTCAATGTAGTCGGCTTCAGACCCCGCGGCTTTAACCGGTTGTTCTAGACTAGTTTCGTAGGTGGTTTGCACAAAGTCATTAAATTTCACTTTCACCACGTACTTGTTAATCAGATAGTCATCCGCCAAACGCTTTGCCAAACGGCGATTCAGCTCGGCCAATAATTTTGGAACGGCCGTTTTGATTTGAGAAAAGTCCAATAGGTCTTGCTCATAGGTATGCTCGACGCTTAACGACTTACGACGTCGCTCGTTTTTTACTGGCCGATCATCAATGCCTCGACAGAGATTATGAAGACGTTGCCCAAAGCTGCCGAATTTCTCCACCAGCTCAATCAGTGAGAAATCCCGAAGCTGTCCACAGGTTTCAATGCCTAAACTGGCCATCTTTTTCTGGGTCACCTTTCCTACGCCATGAACTCGAGCCACAGGCAGTTGCTGTACAAATTCATCAACCTTATCGGGAGTGACCACGCATAAGCCATTGGGTTTGTTCCAATCACTTGCGACTTTGGCCAGAAACTTATTGGGCGCAACGCCAGCCGAGACGGTAATACCTACCGTTTGCTCAACCCTTTGACGAATTTCTTCAGCCATCCGGGTGGCGCTGCCTTTATGAAGTGAGCAGTCACTGACATCGAGATAGGCTTCATCCAAAGACAAAGGTTCAATCAAGTCGGTGTAATCCGCAAAGATACGATGAATTTGTTCTGAAGCTTCTCGATAGGCGTCCATTCGAGGTTTGATGAACTGAACCTGAGGACAGAGCTTCATGGCTTGATGGGAAGACATAGCAGAACGCACACCAAATTTGCGCGCTTCATAGCTTGCGGTGGCAACCACACCTCGCCCGGTTGGGCTGCCGCCCACTACGATGGGGAGATTAGCCAACGCTGGATTATCACGCACTTCAACCGCTGCATAAAAA
>Ga0255772_10006231_pt1 | contig 10922 bp, 7 predicted proteins | sample 071ome_34_FD_179970 | JGI IMG/M metagenome (GOLD analysis project Ga0255772, IMG submission 179970) | Coastal salt marsh microbial communities from the Groves Creek Marsh, Skidaway Island, Georgia - 071411BT metaG (version 2) | ecosystem: Environmental > Aquatic > Marine > Intertidal zone > Salt... | reverse complement strand
GATTCGAGGAGTACCAAAACAACATTCGCGTGACGAGCGTGAGCGAAGCCGCGGATGCTTATTTGCAAGTGTATGCGGCCTGTTTGTCGTAAAATATGATAGTAAAAACGCCATAGATGCGGCTAGGAGCGCGATGTTTTATTAAAATAATGCAAAATAGTAGAAAGAGAGAGAGAGAGAGAGAGAGAATGTTATACGCGCGTAGAAGAAGAGAATGTATTTAAGTCACTTATAATAATAGCAGAGAGTAATCTCGAACCGCCTGTAAAAAATTTTCGCTTTTTTTTTTCGCAGAGAGAGAGAGAGAAGAAGACACAGCACGACAGCACGGACGCCACTTCTATTAGACACCACCACGCGCGTCACACAAATAATAAAAATGGCATTCGCGTTGCGATCATCCGCGTTAGTCGGAACGAGCGTTCCGACCGCGTCGACGAACAGCAGAGGTACGCTCTTAATTCGCATCGCGCCGGAGTAGTCTCGTTTACGAATTCTTCGTCGTCTTTCTTCTTTTTATGGCTCAGAAATTTTGGGGGCAAGGATTGGAGCGGGAAACGGCGCGCGCGCGCAGATGCCATCGACTTCGACGAGGCAACAGAATGCGATGGTTTCTGATTACACATAATGCGTGGATTCTGTTCCGTTCGAGACATCGAGGGTTTGTGGGTCGCGTCGGTCCATTTTTTGCGCGTTTGGGGACGACTTTTTTTGCCTCGTGGGAGAGGCGGGTGACGACCCCCCACACCCTCGTGAAAACCTGAAGGCAGAGAGCTTTATCCATTTTGCTCGAAAGAGATTTCTCTCTTCCCTCTCTCTTTCTCTCGTCTTTATTGTACATTCGACGACGACGACGACGACACGCTCACCTGTTCCATCTTCTCTTTCTTTTTTAACTCACTCATCGACGACAGTTCAACAAAAAATTTCCCGCACCACCGTCTCCGCCACGCCCTCCTCCATCAACCAAATCGGTTTCCAAACCCCCCCGTCGACGGGCGAAAAGCCATCCTGGGACGCCATCATCGAAGTCGGCGGCTCCCAACAATTCGTCTCCGAAGGCAGATACTACGAGTGCCACTCCTTACCGGGCTTAGAACCAGGCTCCAAGGTGGCTTTTGAGAGAGTCTTAGCGACGAGAGACACGGATAAACCGACGTTCGGGCAACCGTACGTGAAGGGCGCGAGAGTAGAAGCGACGGTGTTAGAGAACTACAAGGACGAGAAAGTCATCGTTTTCAAATACAGACCGAAGAAGCACTACCGACGTAAAAATGGTCACAGACAACACATGACGAGATTCTTAGTTACCAAAGTCATCAAGGCTTAATAAAATGATCGTCTGTATATCTGCTATCGGAGAGAGAGAGAGAGAGAGAGTGATATTATAGTTTTCGTGTGTAAATAAAAATCGAGTTTTTCTAGTAGTCTTATATTATTTTCCTCACTTCTTCAGCACGATGACGACGACGACGACAAGCGCGCCGGGGCTCGCCGCGTTTGCAACGCCACGAACGGCGGCACCTTTCCACCATTTTCGCGTCGCCGTTCTTCCGTCTAGAACGCGCCGCCGCTCGTTTCTCGCCCCGAACGCTTCTTCTTCGGGAGGATACAACTTTGGAGGAACCGGGTCGTCGTCGACGCTCTCTTCTTCTTCTTCTTCTTCTTCTTCCGTCGCGCTCGACCGACACGTTCCGATCGACCGCTACTACGAGAATTTACGCCAGATACACCAATCTCCGGATATATTCGTTATCGATGAGTATTTGACCTCTTCCGAGTGCGACTCGATCGTTCAAGCGGCGAAAGATTCTAACAAACTGAAACGTTCTCCCATCGCGTACGCCGGCTGGACGAACGATTTCAAAGCGTTCGTCGAGTTAGCCGCGCGAGGCCCGGCGTTTTGGTTTGCGGTTATCAATATGCTGTACGGTTCATCGGTTTTAAACGAGTTTGGATTGCCCATTGTTTTGAGAGGTGGCGGCGCGTACGCGTTCGCGTTGGGCGTCGCCGTGGTGGTTTCGCTGCTCGAAAAACAAAAGAAAGAGAAGGAGTTGCAAGAGATGCGAACGTCGAGCAGTTGCGTGTTGGGCGGCCAGTCCGACGGGGAGAAGACGTTGATTAAAAACACGGAAAAGTTATTGGCGGGAGTAAACCCGAACACGTTCGAGGCGCCGACGTGTATTCGGTACGAACCCGGACAACGACTCGCGGCGCATTTCGACGCGAACAGAGGCGCGGAAATAGAAGACGCGGAGCGCGGCGGCCAAACGTTGGCGACGTTGTTGGTGTATTTAAACGACCAAACAGATAGTTCCGGCGGAGAAACGGTGTTTAACCGGTTGAATATAAAAGTCACGCCGAGGAAAGGAAGCGCGTTGTTGTTTTTCCCGGCGACTGCATCCGGCGAGTTTGACGAACGCGTCGAACACGAAGGCTTGGAAGTGTTAGGTCCGGAAGATAAATGGATCGTGCGGATATGGAAACACGAAAATTTAGTGAAAGAACCGTTCGGGTTGAACGCTTCCGTGTTAGAACAGGTGTTGTCGTCTCCGTAACGATGTAGTAGTAGTAGTAGTAGTAGTAGTCTGTAAAAAAAGTAGTTTTATTATATATTATTATAAAAATTCTTCTTCTTTTGTTTGTTCTCTCGTTGTTGATGTTATCTGTGCGGGCGTTTTGTGAGTATAAATGTTTTTTTAACTAAAGTTGTTTGCGTTTGTTTCTTCTTCTTTATCTGGCCGGAGCAGCCATGGCTTCAGAATCGAGCTTCTTGATCGTCGGGGTTGGCTTGTAGCCAACCAACTCGCTCGAGTAGTCAAATACCGCTTGCGCCTTCTCCATGTCTCTGCCTTCCTTACTCGGCTTGTTGTTGAACGCGATCTCTCTGTTTCCGGCATCCCAGTAGTTATCCATCAACTGATCGCCGCCACCCTTCCACGACCAGTACGCGCCTTGCTCGCTGTATTGCGGGTCAATGACCAACGACGCCAAACGCAAACCAGCTTCGGTTTCGGAAACGTAGCCCTTGGTGACGTTCTTTTGGATCACCGGGAACAACCATTGGAAAAACGGCGTGTGGTTGCGAAACAAGTTGGACTCGGCGATGCAACCCGGGTACATGGTGGAGAATTGCACCCCGGTATCCGCGTAGCGTCTGGCAAACTCTTTGATGTCCAACATGTTGCACAATTTGGAATCTTTGTACGCTTTGGCGCCGATGAATCGTTCGCCGTCGATCATCGCGTTTTGGTTTCTATCCGCGCCGCGAAAGCCCGTCTTCAAGCCTCGCATGTCACCCAAACTCGCTCTCGGCGGGACTTGACCAGCCAAAGTGTTCGTGTTTCCAGTGACGGAACCGACGATGATTAACCTCTTTTGCTCGTTTTTCGCGTTGATGCTGAGTTTATCCAACAACAACAGCGCCAACAAGTGGTGCGCCAAGTGGTTCACGCCGACGCACTCCTCGAAGCCTTGCTTCGTGAACGACGGGACCGTCGCGTTCGGCAAATACAACGCCGCGTTGCAGATCAACGCGGAAAAGTTTTGAGCGTACTTGGACGCCAAGAACTTCTTCGCGAACGATCGCACCGAATCCAAATCCGCCAACTCGCACTCCATCACGTGGTAGGCATCCGCCGGGAAACCAAATTCTTTCGCTTTTTCCTCCGCTTTCGCCGGGTTACGCACCGCCATGACGACGCAATACTCCCCGGTTTCCACCAACGCTTTGGTGGTGTACAAACCCAAACCAGAGGACGCGCCGGTAATCACGACAACTTTCTTCTTATCCGCCGGCTTTTGCGTAAAGTTGAACAGAGATCGCGGCGTCACGTTTACTTTTAACGATGATTTTCGTTTACTCGCATTCGCACCTTGAACGACAGATCGGCGGATCGCGCCGTTGTTGCTCGTGAAAACGGAGGAGGATTGTTGTAACAACGAGTGAGAAGTTTGTAACATCGTTGGATCTTATTATCGATCGATCGCGCAAACTGTGGTTTGTGGTATATCTCAAAAGAGAAAGAGATACAAAAAAGTGGAGAGATTGAGTGATCTCTTCCCAATTTTCCTTTATCTTCTTCTTCTCTTCTTGGGGCTGAAAAAGAGATAAAAGAGAGAGAGATGAGATCTTTTCTTGCTAATTCAATTTCGAAATTTAGGGTTTGCGACGAGAAAGTCAGAGAGAGGTGTAAAATTTTATATGAATATATATTTTATTTTTACTTTCGCTCACAAGTTGTACAAGTGTACATAGTTGCACTGGTACCGGTACCGCTGAGACCAGGGTTCGAGTCCCTGACGAATCGCAAAATTTGCGAAGATTCGTTAGTGTGAGTTCTTTGACGTCCAAATCTTGTCCATTCTCTGACGACATCTACAGATAGGTGGTTAGTATACGGCGCTGTCAAACGAATGACTGCTTTTTTTTGCCGTTTTGTGCATCCTGATGCACGCGTGCGGGCATTTTTTTGGACGCAAGTGTTCATACGCATACATTTCTAATCCAAAATTTGCTACTTTGAGCCACGCGAGGAAAACGAGCGACGGATAGTAAACTGGACTAATTCGTTCAATACAAGTCACAATATCACTGTCAGTGATATAGTCTTGGAGTCGAGGATAGATAAGGTGAACGTTCGCGACATTTTTTTGTCGATGTTTGGTCGGAAAGTATGCGCGCCGGCCGCGAACTTCTTCTGTGTGGTGTATAGTATTCTGGTGCGTATGTATATGATTTATTAAAAAAAGCTCTCGCTCATTATTCTCTCTCTATTTTCTCTCTTCTCTCTCTCTCTCTCTCTCTCTCTTTCTCTGTGAGTTTGTATGTGTGTTTACTCTTCTCTTTTAAAACGTTGTCTCTCCTCTCTTCTCTCTTCTAATCGACTTCAAGAACGCCCTTTTTTCTCTTCGCTTCATTTCTCTTGTAAGTGCAGGTCGTTAGCCGAGATCCATTCACCTCCTCGGTGTACCATCAAATAGGCTTTGCTTTTGCTTCCCTTGCCGCCTTTTGATTTTCCTCTTTTCAAAGTGACGATGTCTTGATTGCCCTCTGCAAAACTTAAGTCTTCATAGCATGACGCGGGGTTTCCTTTTGGATTGAATCTGTCTCTCAACTCCTTCGTCCAATACAAACAATTTCCATGCTCGAAAAAATCTACGCAGTTATGGCAGAATTGTAGCTCTTGAGTCACCATTTGCGCGTGCTTACCGCACGTTTTACAGATATTCTCCACGGCCTTTGTTTCCTTTTTGCGAAGTTTTGCGCAGTCTTCGGTATTTAACGCAGGCCATGCGATAGTTTTCGCGTATTCATCAAAACATCCTTCGCAAAGGGAGGCACCCTTCAAAGCTCCATACTCAACTTTTACCACATCTGCAACGTCTAAATTTTTAAAACGACAGAGTATGCACTTTCGCGTGAGCCATCTGTTGCACGGCTCGCAACAGGGCTTTCCTCGACACACCGGCCAAAATCCTGGGACATAATACACCTTCTTCATAGCCCTCTCCCCGTCGCAAAGAGTCCCGACCAAACTACAGCCATTAATTCGATTTGCGAGGTCGACTTGTCGCGGAGGAAAAACAATGTTTAGTACTCTGGAATCATCATCTGAAGTCTTCTCTCTCTCTGCTTTACGTTTCTCGTATTTTTTGGCACTCGCGAATTTGGCCAGCTTCAATTTAACGCTTAAACGCTCCTTCTTCGCTTCCTCGTCGGCTGAAGTGTCGATATCTTTCGTTGTTATTTCATTCCTCGCGTTACGAATTCCCATCGTGAGATTTATATACCACGACAGTTGCGCTATAGAGCCAAACTCTCTGAAGTCGTATTGCCAACTTTTACCTTTCGAACCGAAACACTCATACGTCGCGCTCGTGAAGATGCCGATCAATCGTAACAGCGAACATTTGATAGTTTCCGGCCATAAATCTAATTCTGATGCGTTTGTCTTTGAAGCTAAGTTAATACACGTTCTCCAAGCGTTCAATTGTTCCCTATCGTTCGTCGGATCGACAATCTCTCCTCCGGGTAACTTGGAGTAGAGAATGCATATCAACTTCTTGAGCGCGTCTGGGTTCAAGAAACTATGAACGTCAAAATATGACAGCTTACCGAAATTTTTTAACCCATCGATATTCTCTTTGAGTTCCTGAAGGAAATCAACGACAACAGAGCGCGCGACGAGATTGTTGAAGTAATACGTCGAACGAGCGCGTTGAATCGCGTCGGGGAGAGAGAGCCCGTACGCGGCCATTATTTTCAAAACCACAATGGCGAACATGTTCACGTTACCGCCATGCCTCAACGCCTGTGACAAGTGCGAATTACAATACACGTGTAAAACCTGTTGTGGATGATTCGTCGAAGTTGCGTTCTTTCCTGACAAAGAAGGCATTACCGAGATGTGAAAAATTTTCTCACTCGCCGCCGCGAGCGAAGCATTCAACACTCGAGCCGCTCGCTTTTCGCATACGTCTTTCGAAGCGGAAGTTTTCCATTTCTCGGACAACGACGACGCGACTTCCGGAGATAACAGATCCTCCTCGGCACCATGTGGAACCTTCGAAGACGTCGTGTACTCTCTGCCAATCGTCGTGGGCAAGTGTGGTAGTTACTACTCTTGCACATTTCTCTAGGCTACACCTGATACTATCACCGCCTAAGTCACCTTCGGAAAGTTCCAAATTATCTTGCTTTTTTTATCATCGTGCATAATCTTCATTATTCTTACGTTCAAACGAGTTGTATAAAGTTGATACGAGCGCACAGAGTGAGTGAGTGTTCAATTTTGTTTCTTCTCTTTTTTACACCTCCAAAAACGCTGTGAGAGACGTTCTCAAGAAAAACACAACATTTTGCTCACTTCGCCAACTTTGAAGTCTTCTCGAGGTATCAATTCGATTGATAATCAAATATAAAAGCAATCAATCGCGATATCTATTCTATACCGATCACTTATGTGCGTATCACTTCTTTTTATTGACTTTAATATGCATCTAGATGGCGTCAAAGATGCGTTTTTCTTGCATTTCCCCTAAAACTCCCCTATAAAATAGAGTGAGTCCTTAAATAGTTCTGTAGAACCGGGTTTTTTGGCAATAATCTCAAAAAACGCAGGTCAAACAACGCCTTTTTTTTAAAAAAAGCGCACACGACACACACACATAAAAAACCATGTCTTCTCGCGACTTTGAGGAACCCCGCGAGGAGCGGACGGAAGACGCGAGGAGGAGGAGCGGGGAACTCCTAGAGGAGCGCGATGGGGGTAAACCAGCGGCGCCTTTGTGGCGTTTGTTCCGGGAGGCTTCGTGTGGAGGCGGCGCGTGTCGAGATGTCGTGGAGAAACATGTGATTTCGAGATTGAATCAAACCGACGTGAAGTTCTTGTACGACGTGAACGGTGAAACGAGAGAGTTGATTAAGAGAGCGGCGCGTTCTGGAATGAAGTTGGCGGAGAAGTTTAAGATTGAAGAGATGGCGTCGATATCGACTTTGGAGTTTGCGTTGGAAAATCGATCGTTGTGGCCGAGTGAATGGGACGAAAAATATTTCTGCAAGAAAGTTGCTCGAACGAATAAACTCGAGTTGCTTCAGTGGATACGAGAAGAGAAAAAGTGTGAGTGGGACGAAAAGACGAGTGCTGTGGCCGCGGAACAAGGTAATCTGGAAATGGTGAAGTATTGCGTTGCAAATCGGTGTCCTATTGATGCTTTGGCATGTGCAAATGCTGCCAGAAATGGTCATCTCGAGTGCCTCAAATACTTACATGAAGACGTTAAAGCGCCGTGGGATTGTGAAACTGCCAATTGGGCGGCTTCAAATGGTCATCTCCACATCCTCGAATATCTCGTTGAGCGTGAATACGATGAATTTAACGAAAGTGCGTGTGCGTGTGCGGCCGAGAATGGTCACTTGGAGTGTTTGAAGTACTTACACGAAGACGTTAAAGCGCCGTGGGATTGTGAAACTGCCTCCGAGGCGGCTTTAAATGGTCATCTCCATATCCTCGAATATCTCGTTGAGCGTGAATACGATGAATATAACGAATATGCGTGTGTGTTTGCGGCCTTGAAAGGTCACTTAAACTGTTTAAAGTACTTACACGAGGTTGCCAAAGCGCCATGGGATTGGGAAACTGCCTCCAAGGCGGCTTTAGATGGTCATCTCCACATCCTCGAATATCTCGTTGAGCGTGAATACGATGAATTTGACGAAGATGCGTGTGCGTGTGCGGCCGAGAATGGTCACTTGGAGTGTTTGAAGTACTTACACGAGGTTGCCAAAGCGCCATGGGATTGGAGAACTGCCTCCGAGGCGGCTGCAAATGGTCATCTCCACATCCTCGAATATCTCGTCGAGCGTGAATACGATGAATTTGACAAAAGTGCGTGTTCGTGTGCGGCCTGGAAAGGTCACTTGGACTGTTTGAAGTACTTACACGAAGAAGCCAAAGCGCCTTGGGATGAAGCCACCGTACGGTCAGCACACGAGAACAACGACCCAGAATGTTTACAATACCTCCTCCTCGACAACGACTGTCCTTTACCAGAAGGTTGGTCGTACGAGCATGGAATACTAAACATAACATGGTTATAATCCGACTTACACACAAAGAGAGAGAGAGAGAGATAAATTCTAAACAATACGCGTGCGCGTGCGCTTCTTTCGTATATCGAGAGTAGTATTGAAATACACATAAAAAAGTGAACACACACACGAAGACGGAAACGGCGAAAAGTTTTGAAGAAGTGAAGATCTCTTCTTTTTTTTTTCGCCTCGGAGAGAAGAAAAGACGTTTTCGAACGCCGTGAAAGAAAAAAAAAGAGCACGAAAGGAACAGAGAACAACCGTCGTCACGACAAAGACAGGTTTGCGTCATCAACGAACGGCGCGCTTTTTCGATCATGACCTAATAAAGAAGATGACTTTATTAGAAGCAGAAGTAGTGGTAGAAGTAGAGAAAGAAAAAGAAGAACCGTTGTTGGTACTCGATGAGAACAACAAAATCAAAATCAACAAAATCAAGAAGAAAAAGAAAGACATCTTACTCGTCCTCGATTTGAACGGCGTGTTGTTCGACCGACGTCGACAGACCAGAAACAGCAACAAGAGGTCGAGCGAGAGCAAAGACAGCGGCAGCAGTAACAGTCGCGATGCTTGTAAACCAGACGCGATATTGGGGAATTTTCACGTGTACAACCGCCCACATTTGCACGAGTTCATCGATTTCTTGTTGGACAACTTCACCTGCGCGGTGTGGTCGAGCGTTCAGAAGCACAATCTGGAAATGCTCGTCGATCACGCCTGGGGAAAGGAACGGAAAAAAAAACTGTTGTTCGTGTGGGGACAGGATAAGTGCACGAGCGTAGGATTCTTTGGCGACGGGTCGCCGGCGTATCATAACAAACCGGTGTTTTTGAAAGAGACGAGACGGCGGATTTTTTGGACGCACCACAAGATTTTGCTCGTCGACGATTCGCCGTATAAAGCTTTGAAGAATCCGCAGTTTACATCCATTCATCCTCGAGAATGGATCGCGTTTGGTGGCGGCGACGAGAATAAAGGTGGATATAAAGACGACGAACTCTCTAAAAACGGGAAACTTCGCAGATATTTAGAAAAAATAGTCGAGGCGAACGAGTCGAACGTATCGCTGCCTCGATTCATACGCCAGACGCCGTATTACGCGTGCGGCGACGACGAGGATGACAGAAACAGAGAGGACGAGGAAAAGGCGGCAGAAAAATTGGCACACGTCATGCGCTTACTGAAGTTGTCTTCCTCCGATGGTGATATTCATACGACGACGACGACCAAAACGACGACTGTAAAAAAGGAAAAAAAGGTGCCAAGCACGAGTAAAATACCTGTCCCGCGTCGGGTGGCGTTGGCATCTCCTCCTCCTCCTTCTTCTTCTTCTCCGTTGACGAATGGTGGCACCGCGCACGTGTCGCCGCGATTGCGCGATAGAAAATAATAATAGAGCAAAGCTATAGTTATACAACAACTCTTAATAAACGCAACTGCAAATAGCTCCTAATTGAATTGAACAACCTTCTCGACTTTCTTCATTTTTTTCTTCTTCTTTTTCTTGTCCCCCGAGGATGAAGACGACGAAGAAGAAGAAGAATCGGACGCGTTGCCGTCATCATCATGATCATCATCATCATCATCATCATCATCGCCAAGGAAGAACTGTTCTTCGTCGTCTAAATCGTCTCCACCTTTCCTCTTTGTCGCTCCTTTATTGCTATCATTGTTTGCTTCGTCGTCCTTCGACTTTTTCTTTCGTTTGCCGCTGCTGCTCTTTTTATTATTCGGACACTCTTTCGAGAGATGCCCTTCCTCGCCGCATCGCAAACACACGCCTTGTTTCGGACAATCTCTCGCTAAATGGTCCACGCCTTTGCAAATTCGACACTGTCCACCGTTGACGTACAACCCGCTCTTGTTCTCCGGACAATTCTTGGACAAGTGTCCGACTTTATCGCAGACGAAACACTTTGCAAACGCAAAGTTCGAGTTTGGCTCTGGACAATCCCGCAACGCGTGCTCGCCGCTGCCGCAATTGTAACAAATCTTTTGCCCTCTGCTGTTGTTCGCATCGCCGCCGTTGTGGTAGCGACAGTCTCTCAACGAGTGTCCGGTTCGTCGGCATCCGAAACAGACCAACTTGTTCTTGAATATGCCCCCATCCGCCGCCGGCGGCTTTCTCAGATTTCTTTTGTTCTTATATCCACCGCGAGAGCCGAGAGCGCCGGCACTGCTCTTCCTCCTGTTTCCACCAGTGCCGTACTTTTCTCGTTTTTCCTGCGCGCGCGACGACATCGTGGATGGATTGGATTCGCGCGGCTCGTATTCTTTTTCAGCACACAAAGAGAGAGAGAGAGACGAGAGAGACGAGAGAGAAAGGCGT
>Ga0255772_10006224_pt1 | contig 10930 bp, 7 predicted proteins | sample 071ome_34_FD_179970 | JGI IMG/M metagenome (GOLD analysis project Ga0255772, IMG submission 179970) | Coastal salt marsh microbial communities from the Groves Creek Marsh, Skidaway Island, Georgia - 071411BT metaG (version 2) | ecosystem: Environmental > Aquatic > Marine > Intertidal zone > Salt... | reverse complement strand
TAGTTCGCTCATCTTGATTAAGTACGGCCTTCAGAATACGAGGGGCAGCATTACCTCCATTGATTGTGAGAGAACTAGAGGAGCGGATTTGGCCCCCAGTATCTTGAACCCAGAAACGCAATTGCTGATTACCTGATTGCTTTGCAAACTCTATCTCTCTCTCTTCCCACTCCTTAGGTGGCAAGGGATAGTCTTTCCAGGACAGATTATCTTCTGTCACACAAACTAAGTTTTTGTTGGCTTGTTCTGGACATCTAGCAATTGCCTCCCAGTGGGGATCATCTATTGCTGGGGTCAGCTCATTGACATTGTCACTAAGCAAATAAGCAGTTAATCCATAGTCGTCAACCGCACTTAAATCGATCAGTAAGTTATTATTACTGGAAGACTGATAGGAAGAATTTCGATCATTGCTCCAACTTGTATTGATTGTAAGATCGCTAGGCAAAGCATCATCTCCATGATTGATCACTACATCCATTCGCTGAGCTAAGGAAATTCGTCTTTCGGATACTGGTCGCGGCTCATCCACAAACCAAACATAGATTGGAACGGTCTCAACTGCAGAGATAATTTCACGATCTAGATCTAAACCTAGGTCAACATTCTCTATGGTGCTGAAGTATCGTTCTCCATTAGCATTTTTCCACGGTGCAGAACAAAGATTTGAAGAAGTTGGCAAGGCTGGACGATTTGGTGATGTAGAGATGTAGTAGCAAGATATACCCCAGTTGTCTCTCGCACTAAGTTGAACATTGGTAATTCCCGCATACTCATTCGTTGTTAGTTCTATCAATCGCGTATCAAATGGGGCAACAGTATCGGCCTCTTCCATCGTCCACGGGCCAAGATCTGTGATTTTATTTTGCTGAATAGTAATGCCATCCTCACGCTGCTGATAGACCAAGTGGGAATCGTTATCATAGCCACGTACTTCAAGAGTCAGATTTGTTCCGCTGTACAATCGGCTGAACCAGAGATACCCCTGCCCTCGTTTCTCAGTTCGGTCTAGTAGTTTTCCATCCAGATCCCGTAGAATGGTACCTGATGCATCGCTAATAATTGCTCGAATTAATGCTACATTTTCTGGCAATTGTGACGGACTACTGATGTTACTGCGACTAGTTAGCCACTGCAATTCTGCTTGTAAAGTACCTCCCTGCTGAGTTGGTGGAGGTGTTTCCTCCGTACAAGCCATCAGCAAAACACCCAGTGCCAATCCCAGTGCCAATCGTTGAGCAAGACAAGTATACATACTCTCAGAAGCGCAAATGAACACCGGCCTCTCCAAGAGGTTGCCGGTCAGAATGTTTACGAAATTCAGAATCGGTCAGCAATGGCCACTGTAGGGCTAGGCGCAACCTCTCCCAAAAGATTGTTCCTAATAGCAGGTCAATTCGGTTTTCTCTGGAAAGCAAACCCGCATCTCGAAATGTGTCTGAAGATTGCCAAACCATCAGAAGTCCACCCTGCAATTGCAGATCACGATTCGTAGCAGGACTTACAAAGCCAACATCAAAACCTGTTACATCACCAGGATCATAATTTTTCTGATCCTCGCCCTTTTGGATGTAGCCAGCACCAAGGTAGAGGGTTTGTCCTGGTTCCAGTTGCCAGAATAGCTTTTGCACAAATAGTAGTTGATTAAATTCTCGTGGTTCGACTACTGAATCAGCAGTTGGCAACCGTATACCACCTAAAGTAAGGCTATGGATTTTTTCTCGTAGAAAATCACTATGTAGTCCTAACCCCAGTAGTAAATCACCACGACCACTTTCTTCATTACTGTACAAAAACGGCTGGGAAATCAGCCAATGCAGCTGTTGCCAGACTCCACCAGTTTCAAAGTGGTACCAGAGTCTTTCATCCTGATTGGCAGCGTTCGATTCCGCATAGAAGATCGGTTCATCTGGGTACTTCTCAGGCCAGAATACCATCCTAGAAGTACTTAGCCACTCACGATCCTGCAATCGAGACAGAGCTTGGCGATGCATCAACTCAGGAGATCTTGGCAGTACTTCCCCAGCAAAAGCAGGACAAACCAACGTAGGCTCCCAAGTCAAGCATAGTGAAGTTTCTGCCCGCAAATTTTGGTAACTCAGAAACAATAGACTTGCTAAACAGCAAATGGAGGCAAGGGCCTTGTTCACTATCTCTACTTCGTCTGGGGCGTCGGGTCGAATTGGGCAAAAACTACCTTTTACCGCTACCCTTCACACGTTGCCACTGTTGAGGAATTCTGCGGTTTTATCTGGGTTTTGACCGCGCTGGTCAACCTTGCACAATAAAAACCAAATCGCCTTTACCCAGGCCTGTAGATCACCAGACTTTCCCCGTTCTAAAAAAATGTTTGACAATACGATCAATGGTCGCCATCTTATGACACCGATGTCATGACACCGATGTCATTAAACTTTCACAGAAGAAAAACTCTCGTAGCAAGAGCAGATCAACGTCAAATACGACGCTTTATCTTCTGAGAATCGGAATGGATACCAGATTCCTCTATGAGCATAGAGGGCAATGGAATTCAGTTGGTTCTGTCATCAAAACAAAGTGATCTTCGGGCAATGTGAACGTATTTGTGTGGAAACAATGTCGTCTCCGCCCGGATAAACCTCCAATTCCCCAAGGAAAATCTATGCGAAAGCTATCTCGCACACTAGCAGCTGCGGCTGCTCTTATGACTCTTGCATCTCCAGTTCTCGCAGCCAAACTCTCAATTGTGATGGGTTCTGTTGGGCGCGACACTGAAGTGCTGCGTCAAAATCTCGATATTTTCGAGCAGCGCACTGGCCATGAAGTCGCAATCACCACCATGCCAGCTTCTACCACTGATCAATTCGGTCAGTATCGTCTTTGGTTGGCTGCAGGTAATCAAGATGTTGATGTATACTCCGCAGACGTGATTTGGGCGCCACAACTGGCAAATCACCTCGTTGATCTATCCAAAGCAGCAGCTGATGTTGCCAAGGACCATTTCCCATCAATCATTGAATCACAGACAGTCAATGGTCGACTCGTTGCCATTCCTTGGTTCACGGATGCCCCAGCGCTCTACTACCGCAAGGACTTGTTGGACAAATATGGTGCTTCCGTCCCCACCACTTGGAATGAGTTGTCAACAACAGCCAAGATGGTTCAGGACAAAGAGCGAGCAGCTGGTAATAATGACTTCCACGGATTCGTCTTCCAAGGAAATGCATACGAAGGGCTGACCTGTGATGCTCTAGAGTGGGTCAAGAGCCATGGTGGTGGTCAGATTGTTGAGCCAGATGGAAGCATCTCGATCAATAATCCTAATGCAGCTCGAGCACTTGAGGCAGCTGCTTCCTGGGTTGGTACAATTGCACCCAAAGGGGTTCTGGCTTATCAAGAAGAGGAAGCTCGTGGTGTTTGGCAGACTGGTAACGCAGCTTTCATGCGCAACTGGCCCTATGCTTACGGCCTTGGAAACGGTGATGATTCTGCAGTCAAAGGCAAATTTGGTGTAGCCCCTCTACCTTCCGGTGGATCTGGTTCCGCAGCAACCCTCGGCGGTTGGAACTTGGCTGTTTCCAAATATTCTCAGAATCAAGATGCTGCAATCGCCTTGGTCAAGTTCCTGACTTCTGCAGAAATCCAGAAAGTCAATGCACTGGAAACAACGAAGTTACCAACTATTATCAGCCTTTACGAAGACTCCGACATCGCACGGGTGGCTCCAATCATTCCACAGTGGAAAGAGGTTTTCCTCAACGCAGTTCCACGACCATCCGCACCAACCAAGCGGTCTTATAACGAAGTCTCCAAAGAGTTTTGGACTGCTGTTCACAACACGCTCTCCGGTAATGGTTCTGCTCGCAGCAACCTAGCCAAGCTTGAAGGTCGCTTGAAGCGCCTGCGTGGCTCAGACTGGAAGTAATCCTACCTTGTTCTTAAAGAGAGCTCTTTCGGGGCTCTCTTTTCCTATTTCCCATCAGCAAAACAGTAATGCCTCAAACTACTCCTAATTCTTCAGAGAATTCGGTACCTATCCCGCTGCCAAGTCAAGACTCTATGCTGCAGCGTGAGCGAGTGCGCTCTGCCTGGCTGTTTCTGCTACCGATGCTGATTGTACTTGCTGGAGTCGCTGGATGGCCACTGCTGAAGACTATCTGGTTTGGTTTCACCGACGCACGATTAGACAACCTTTCAGGAGCAAACTTCATTGGGTTTCAAAACTACCTGGAGTGGGTGGATTACGGCGAAGGAGATGGTGAGTATTTCGGGCTACTTGCAGACAGCGAGTGGTGGTACGCCTTCCGAAACACGATCTACTTCTCGGTAGTCTCTGTCACCATGGAAACCATCTTGGGAACCATTGTTGCGCTAGTACTCAACAGTTCCTTCAAAGGACGTGGTTTCATCCGGGCTGCAGTCTTGGTTCCTTGGGCAATCCCAACAATTGTGTCAGCAAAGATGTGGGCTTGGATGATGAACGACCAGTTTGGTATCCTGAACGATATTGGTATGACGATCGGACTGCTTAGCGAACCAATCGCCTGGACCGCTTCCCCAGATACAGCAATGCTGGCAGTCTTGATTGTCGATGTCTGGAAAACAACACCCTTCATGGCCCTGCTGATTTTGGCGGGATTACAAATGGTCCCTGCAGACATCTACGAAGTAGCCAAGCTCGATGGGGTCAATCCAATCAAGGTCTTTTTCAGAGTAACCCTGCCTCTGATCAAACAGGCATTAGCCGTTGCTGTGATTTTCCGCGCCTTGGATGCTTTGCGGGTGTTTGATTTGATCTACGTCTTAACACCTGGCAACTCCCAAACTCGGACGATGAGTGTCATCGCTCAAGAGAATCTGTTTCAATTCGACAAGTTTGCTTATGGATCTGCAGCTTCAACACTGCTGTTCCTTGTGATTGCAGGCATCACTATCCTCTACATCAAGCTGGCAAAGCTGGATTTTGAAGGAGGCAAGTGATGAACCTTCTCAAGCAGACTGCCTTTTATGCGTTGGTTCTCGTTATCGCAGTTTTTGCGCTGTTTCCCTTCTATTATGCCATCCTGACTAGCTTCAAATCAGGGACTGATATCTTTATTGTTGACTACCTTCCCCGAGTGTTTTCACTTGCTAACTATACCCAAGTCCTAACAACCGGAACCTTTCTACAAAACCTACTCAACTCTGTCTTTACCTCCACTATTGTAGTGGTGATCTCCCTGTTCCTGGGAGTCACCGCCGCTTACTCCTTGGCAAGAATTCAGTTCCGTGGTCGTCGGTTACTCCTGCTGACCATTTTATCTGTCTCAATGTTTCCACAAATTGCTGTACTCGCTGGCCTGTTTGAGATGGTCCGTTGGTTTGGACTATACAATTCGCTCTGGTCATTGGTACTGGCCTACATGATCTTTACCCTACCTTTCACGGTCTGGGTACTGACAGCATTCATGCGGGATCTACCAATCGAGGTCGAGGAGGCTGCAATTGTTGATGGCGCCAGTTCATGGGTGATCATATCCAAAGTATTTCTCCCGCTGATGTGGCCTGCACTGGTCACTACAGGTCTGCTGGCTTTCATCGCAGCCTGGAATGAATTCCTTTTCGCACTCACGTTCATCTCCTCCAACAATGTTCGAACAGTACCCGTAGCCATTGCGCTACTTTCTGGAGCCACCGAACATGAGATACCGTGGGGGTCCATCATGGCAGCCTCTGTCATTGTCACGATCCCACTCGTTGTACTCGTACTCATTTTCCAAAGAAAAATTGTTTCTGGTCTGACCGCTGGTGCTGTCAAAGGCTAGACCACTCTGAATAAATTCAATCTGAACCCTGTGTTCTTTGCCAAGGTGATTAATGGCAGAAGTTGAGCTGAAAAACATTCATAAGGTATTCGGGCGCATTAAGCCTGTTCACGTCATCCGCGACGTCAGTCTACTAATTCAGGATGGGGATTTCGTGGTCTTTGTCGGGCCATCGGGATGTGGAAAATCAACCTTACTGCGTATGATTGCAGGGTTGGAGGATATTACTCAGGGAGACTTATTCATTGGTGGTCAACACGTCAATGATCAGACTCCTTCGAAACGCGGAATTGGCATGGTATTTCAGTCCTACGCCCTTTATCCACACATGAGTGTTTATGAAAACATGGCTTTTGGGCTCAAACTAGCCAAAGGTAGCAAAGAGACCATTGATCAGAAAGTAAGACAAACTGCATCCACACTGCAGTTGGACGGACTCATGGAGAGGAAGCCCAAAGAGCTCTCTGGTGGGCAGCGTCAGCGAGTAGCGATTGGCCGTGCGATCACGAGGGAACCCAAGGTGTTCCTCTTTGACGAACCACTCTCTAATCTTGATGCAGCGCTACGTGTCCAAATGCGCATGGAGATTGCCAAACTCCACCAGCGACTGGGATCCACGATGATCTATGTGACCCATGATCAAGTCGAAGCAATGACGTTAGCCGACAAGATCGTTGTCCTGCAGGCGGGCAAGGTAGAACAGTTTGGAGCACCGCTCGAATTATACCAACAACCGAGTAATCAATTTGTTGCAGGCTTCATCGGCTCGCCCAAAATGAACTTTTTAAGGGGAATCTTAGAGCAAACCGGCCCCAACTCAAAAGTTCGTTTGGTCAATGGGATTGTACTGGAAGCAGCTGTAGACACCTCCAAAGCATCTACAGGCGATTCCATAACTCTTGGAGTCCGACCAGAACATCTCAGTTTACAGGCAGCTGGAAATTTATCTGGCGAGATCTTGCTCAGTGAGCACCTCGGCAATGAAGCACTGGTGCATATCGATTGGTATTCTGGTGAAGAATCACTGATTGTCAGGATTGAAGGAGCCGGGAAAGTTCAGGGTCGGGGTAATTGCCAAGTGGATATTCCTGCAGACCAGTGTCATCTGTTTGATGCACAAGGTAATGCGTTTCCACGTACTGCCACCTTGGATTGAGGCTTAATCAACCCCTAAATCTCAATTTTGAGAACAAAATTTTTGTCTTTTTCTTGGGCAGCGATTTCTTATGACACCGATGTCATCAGTTAAATCAGCAAACAATTATCGTCTGCAACCATAGATGCCAACAATCTACGATATCGCCAAAGCTGCACAGGTTTCTCCAAAAACAGTCAGCCGTGTTCTGAATGGAGACGCACCGGTCCGCAATGAGACAAGGCAGCAAGTGGAACAGGCAATATCAGAGTTAGGGTATGTGCCCTCTCAGGCAGCTCGCTCAATGCGCTCCAATCGTAGTGGCATTGTTGGTCTGATTACTGGTGCGGTATCCCAGTCATCAGAAATCAGCGAGCCACATGGTCTACCAGACTTGTTGATCGTCCAAGGCATGCAGCGCGCGCTAGCTGAAGCTGGAGCCACTTTGATGATTGCAGACACTGGTGGACTAGCTGAGCGTGTCCCCATCCTTATCAACACTTTTCTACAATACCGAGTAGAGGGCCTAGTCTATGTTGCGGATCGTCATCGAAAGATTTCTCTGCCACCAATCCCGAAAGAGCAACGAATGCTCCTGATCAATTGCTTCGACGAACACGGCACAACAGCAATTATTCCTGATGACCAACAAGGCCAGCGTGACTTGGTGACAGCCCTGATCAAAGCCGGTCATCGGCGTATCGCTTACCTAACTCTGCAAGAGTGCATTGCCACCGATCTGCGTACCATTGGTTATCGCCAAGCTCTGGAAACTGCCGGATTCCTGTTTGATCCTGGCCTAGTGGTGTGTGGTGATTTTGAGCGCTGTCCAGAAGAGCCTCAACTCCAGTGGCAAGTCCTGAAGGAGTGGCTAGCGTTACCTGATCCACCCACTGTGATCTGTTGCGGTAACGACGAGATGGCAATGCGCATCTACGGAGTACTACGAACTCAGGGGATGGCAGTACCAGAAGCCATTTCCATCGCAGGCTACGACAATCACCGTTCCATTGCTGAAACCCTTTACCCTCCCCTGACTACCATGGAACTGCCCTACGAATCCATGGGAGTTTCAGCAGCCCGGCATTTGATGAAAATGACTCGTAATGAATTCACGGCAACTCCTCCGTTAGAGCGAGTGCGAGGTACAGTGTTCTGGCGATCATCTGTGATCGCACAAACCTAATCCCTTTTGTGATAACAGAGTACCGGCAACCCCACGCTCACTAGTCAATAAAATCATTGTTGATCACAAAAACAGCTAGCAGCACTTCCGCTTAGTCGGCGAGGAGTACCCTCAGACTCAAAAATAGACTTACCCCTTCAGGACGAAATTGATGAGCAACAAAGATTGGTGGAAATCTGCCGTATTCTACCAGATTTACCCCCGAAGCTTCCAAGATTCGAACAACGATGGAATCGGAGATCTTGCTGGAATTACCGAAGGCCTCGACTATCTCAACAATGGTCGTGGTGGAGGACTTGGTATCGACGCTCTCTGGATTTCTCCATTCTTCAAGTCACCGATGGCTGATTTTGGCTATGACGTCAGCGACTACTGCGACGTTGATCCAATCTTTGGAACGCTGCATGACTTTGATCAACTCATCGAAGCAGCCCACGCTCGGGGGATTAAGGTGGTGTTGGACTTGGTCCTCAACCACTCCTCCGATCAGCATCCATGGTTTCAGGAGTCACGCCAGAGCCGAGGCAACTCAAAGGCAGACTGGTACGTCTGGGTAGATCCAAAACCGGACGGTGCCCTTCCCAACAACTGGCTGAGTGTATTTGGTGGTCCGGCTTGGACCTTTGAAGAGTCCCGAGGACAGTACTATATGCATTCCTTCCTCAAGGAGCAGCCTGATCTGAACTGGTACAATCCAGAAGTACGCGCTGCCATTGCGGAAGTGGTACGCTTCTGGATGAATCGTGGTGCCGATGGATTCCGTCTCGATACTGCGAACTTCTACGCCTATGACGTTGAACTTCGGGACAACCCACCTCGTCTATCAGATTCACCAATACTGGAATTGGACAAGGCAGCAAACCCGTACTTACGGGATTTCCTGACAACCTACTCCAAGGATCGCCCAGAAAATTTTGGGTTTGTGAAGTTTCTCCGTGATCTATTCGACGAGGGGGAGGCCATGACCTCAATTGGGGAGACCGGAGGCTTCCCTGATCTGGAGACTGCTGTTCGGGTAGCAGCTGACTATGCAAAGGGTCCAGACCGACTGCACATGGCCTACGGCTTTGCTTTACTGAGCGATAGAGCAGGCAGTCCCGACTATCTCACAGAGGTGGTGCAACTGACGGAAGAAAATGCAGATGGTGCCTGGCCCTGCTGGTCCCTTGGGAACCACGACTGCACACGTCTCTTTTCTCGCCTGAATTGTGACAGCAAACCCGGATGCCAAGCGATGCTCCTGTCGCTAATGCTATGCCTGCGAGGAACACCGATCCTCTACTATGGCGATGAGTTGGACATGCCAGAGTATCCGATCACTCGTGAAGAATTGCAGGATCCCTACGGAATCAACTACTGGCCTGACTTTATCGGACGCGATGGCTGCCGCACTCCCTTTCCATGGTCGAGTACTGCTCCACAGCAGGGTTTCAATGACGGAGCCAGGCCCTGGCTTCCAGCCAAAGCACCACTGGCACTTGACGCAGCGGAGCAAGATCCAAACAGCACACTACATGTGCTCCGAGAAATGATCCGTATTCGCCAAAAACTGCCAGTCCTTCAGACTGGAAATTTCCAGCTGCTTGAATCCAATGAGTCCGTCTTTATCTTTCAGCGGGAGACCTCCGAAGCACTTGTCTGGGTAGCTGCAAACTTATCTGCGACAGAGCAGGTAATTGATCTAACAGACTCCGATTTGGAAGACATGACACCTCGCACTCTTCGGCAGCGAGGAGCGTTACGCGCTGGGACATTAGTAATTCCCCCTTATGGCCTCTTCATCGGTCTGAAAGCCTGAAACCACACATATGAACCCTCCTTCACTTTCCGATCAGGCTGCGCTCAGCCTGAAGCGGCTGAAACCACGCTGGCGTAGTCGTTTTCTTCAGCAACCCACCGCCACCGAAGCACAGTGGCAGACACTTTGGGAGCGGACTGAAAAGCAGTTCCCAGCCCTCTTTGATCGGCTACATGCGCTTTACGGAGGTCGCTACGACTTCTTCTATCACCTGGAGGAGATCGTCTTCGAGGCCTTGAACGCTGGACTGAGTCGCTCCACTGAGCTGCAACAGCTAGATCTGCGACGTCTGAGCAATCCAAACTGGATCCATGACCCGAAGATGCTCGGGGCAACTGGCTACGTAGACCTGCAGGCTGGCAACCTGGAAGGTATCCGAAAACAGATTCCCACTTACCAGGAACTTGGCCTGACCTATCTGCACCTGATGCCGCTGTTTGCCCGACCAGATGGAGAGAATGACGGTGGTTATGCAGTCAGCAGCTACCGTGACGTTGATCCTCCACTGGGCACGATGGCAGAACTGGCGCAACTGGCGCAGGAACTACGAGAGGCGGGTATCAGCCTGGTTGTCGACTTCATCTTCAACCATACCGCAAACAACCATGAGTGGGCCAGCAAGGCGCAATCGGGAGATCCGGAGTTTCAGCAGTACTACTGGATGTTTGATCGGGAGGAAGACACAACTGCGTGGCAGCAGCACCTGCGATTGATCTTCCCGGATCGGGGTGGAAGCTTTACCTGGTGTGAGAAATCACAGAAGTGGGTCTGGACGACCTTCTTTGAGTTCCAGTGGGACCTGAACTACAGCAATCCGGAAGTCTTTCGAGGCATGCTGGCCGAGATGCTCTTTCTGGCTAACCAGGGGATCGAGGTCCTGCGTATGGACGCGGTGGCGTTCATCTGGAAACGTGCTGGAACAGACTGCGAAAACCAGCCGGAGGCGCACTGGATTCTGCAGGCCTACAATGCCTTGTGTGCGATCGCTGCGCCAGCACTACTGCTCAAATCAGAGGCGATCGTTCACC
>Ga0255772_10006211_pt1 | contig 10945 bp, 8 predicted proteins | sample 071ome_34_FD_179970 | JGI IMG/M metagenome (GOLD analysis project Ga0255772, IMG submission 179970) | Coastal salt marsh microbial communities from the Groves Creek Marsh, Skidaway Island, Georgia - 071411BT metaG (version 2) | ecosystem: Environmental > Aquatic > Marine > Intertidal zone > Salt... | reverse complement strand
TCGCATACACGCCCCTCACAGATTCGATTATCTGACCCAGTGAGCTCTTTCACACAGACATCTGAACCGATATTGAGCCTGGAAGCTAAATTGGTGTAATGTTTGGCTTCATTCCCCAAAACAGAAAGGCTTTATCATGAAGGTTAATCCTAAGCTTTTACCATTGCTCATCACCCCAATTCTTACGGCTTGCGGCGGAGGCGGTGGGGGCGGCAGCTCTTCGGGGGCTGATACAAGCTCTCCTGACATTAGCCAAGGCGTTTTTATCGATTCTCAGGTTGCTGGTCTTAATTACCAAACATCTAGCGGTTTATCTGGCGTTACAGACTCTGAAGGCCGATTTAATGCCGCTGAAGCGGATGCTGTTAGCTTCTCTCTTGGCGGGTTAGTGCTGGGAGGAATTACAAGCTTTAATTCTGGCAGCCCGGTCGTTACGCCCGCACAAATTGTGCAAAATGACGCAGAAAAACTGATTAATGTTCTTCGGATTCTTCAAACAGTAGATGATAATGATAACCCTGATGACGGAATCACGATCACCGAAGAAACTCGCCAGCTGGCCAGAGACAGTTTTGCAGTTCAATCTATCAACCTAAATTCTGTTGCTGATTTCGAAAGCTCATCTGGTATGCAAGAACTGCTCAATCATTTGAATCGCACTGGGATCGTCCCTCCAGAAGATGCAATCAATCACTTCACTGACTCTCTCGCCGATCGCGACATTGATTGGGAGTGGAAAGAAGACGTTTTGGATGACGATAATCAGCTGGTGGTGCCTTATGACAACCAAGCACCGGTAATTGGCGAACTTAATTTAAATGACAGCCAGGTAGCTCCAAATGACAATGGCGTTCCTTTCATTAATATTGACCTAGGCCAAACAGTTTCGGCCAGTTTCACAGTTACAGATACCGATGAAACTCTTGAAGAGCTAAGAACGTCATTAATTTTCAAAGGAAGCACGCTTGGTGTGGCTGATAAAAGTGCCGTTCTAGATATTGATTACGAGATCGTAGGTGATCAAGTTGTGATGTCCATGAATGTAAAGGAAGGAGTGGAGATTCAAACTGAAGAACTCTTTTCTTTATCAGTAAGCGATCGCTTCTTCGAAGGTTCAATGACCGACTTTAAAGTTGTCATCAACCCGAACAGTGTATTAAAAGAAAATAACGCCCCTCGAATTTCTGGCTTGCTTAACAGTGAAATCTCGCTGGCACCAGGTACAGTAAGTCGTTTTGAATTCCAGGTTGTTGATGAAGATGGTGATCATCCTGTTTTAAGCCACTCGATTTCTGGCGCTACTAACAATGATATTGCCTACCTGATAACTCCAGTTTCAAATACGGATACTACTCATACCTATGAGTTTACTCTACAGGTACCTCAAACCTTTGATCAATCGGCCGCCTTTCAAATCGAGATTTCTGCTTCAGACAAATATACTCGAACTATAGCCAACTATCGTGGAGTTGTAGACCCGAGCATTCTTCCAGCGTCTAACGAGACTGAAATTGATTTGCTCCGGAATTCATTTAATACATTCAAAAGCTATCAAATCGCTATACCGCTTAACGTAAACCACGGCTTTGGCATTAGCTCTGGTGAGTTCGATATCGTAAATGATGTAGAAGGCATTACAGCATCTATTCAACCAGATAACACATCTAGTAAGTTCTCTCATGTATTAAACATTTCTACTGATTCTGAGATCCCTTACGGTAATCACTCCATTGACCTGGTCTATACGGATAACGAATCCAATACGACATCAGAAAGCATTACATTTACTGTTAATACTCCAGATGATGATGGAGACAAAGAAATTGGACCTATTTCTGAGGTTGGTACCGGGGGATTTGTCTTCTCAGGTCAGCGCGGTTGGGTTGATATTCGAGGTTTTGACACGGATGGAAGTATCACAAGCAGCTGGATTGATGCTGTATCCGGAACGACTGACTACCTTGGCCATACTCAACTGGATCCATATTCGTTCAGAGTATTTGCATCACCATCATTGCTGGTGGGCAGTGAAAACTTAAATCACCGTTATTACATACAAGACAATGAAGGCAACGCAACATTCACTAACTTCTCGATCATCGTTCAAAAGCAACTTGAATTGGCACACATAAATGCATCAAGTATGGATCACCTTGTTGCTGATGGAATCTCTGGTTCTAATGGTAGAGTTGCGCTTATAGATCAAGGCTTTTTGGGTACCCATGATTATACGTCGACAAAATACTCATCTGCCTACGACCTTGTCGGCGTGACAGCAACTTCCGATATTGTAGGCGATGGGGTGTCAAACTCTTGTAGTAACCTCTCAGGTCACCTAGGACTAAATAATTGGAGAAGTGCTGGTATTAACTCTGATGGTACTGAGCGTTGCTTCAATCTCCGAGCGTCCAATTTAGATAACAAACCGATCTCTAAAGCTGGTAGTGTCATAGATTCTGGTCAATTTACTCATAGCATCATTAATGGTCTTTATGTGGGTGTTCAAAAGAATTTAGAAGTAGATCTGTGGGATACCTCATTCCTAAATAACGACGATCATTCATATGGTGTTAAAGCATTGATGTCTGACATTATGAACACCGATCCTGACGTTGTGATCCAAACAGCAAGGTCTTATGAGTTCGGCGGTGAGCTGTCTGAAGAGCTATCATTGGGCTTATACGATACCTCATTAAACCGTTTCGCATTGGACCATATTGAATCAAATAATGCTGTTCTAGTTGTATCCAGCTCGAACCTTCAGTCACATCGTGGAAAGAATCTAAGTCAATTGCTTGAAGATGACTTTATGGATGCTCTTATTGAGGCAAATTCTGGCAAATATGCTGACTCAATAATTTATGCAGGTTCAACAACCGGGACCGGAACTGAACCAGGAAACAAGGTAGCGATTCAGAATCGATATCTATTAACTAGCAGTAGTGCAGTCGCTGCGAGCAATACTTCAGACTCGGCTTTCTCTTACCAGGACAATGTCAATGCATCTGCTGCAATCATTGGATCTGCTATTGCCGGAATAAGCTCACATACGTTTTGCAGACAATTTCCGGTAGAGGAAGTCGCAAACATTTTACTAGCTACAGCTAACCAGGATTTTCCCGGTTATCTAGCAAATGTTCATGGTGCCGGAATTATGGATACAGAGGCTGCGTTAGAGCAAATCGATAGTATTTGTTGGCAAGAATCTCAAACAAACGAATAGTGCTAAATTTACCGCCTCATTAATAGTGAGGCGTTTTTTCAAGTTCGTAGCTTAGCTACGCTAAATTGCTTCGATACCCTGGAGAAATCATGCGTTTAATTATTATTGAAAAGCCAAATTACATTTCGTTGTTAACAAAAGGAAATTTAATCACAGAAGATACTGAAATTGTTTGCACGTCGAGTATTGGTCTATGGATACATTCTCTTCGAAAGTTAAAATTCAGCGACATTCCATTTACTGAAGATCCTGACTTATTGATACCTAATCCCCATAATAATCATATACCTCATTTCAATTTTACAACTGGTTCCATTCTCAATGACTTCATGGGATTAGACAGCTTGCTTAGTCATCTTCGAAGTAATATCAATAAATATGAAGAAATCATATGCATGCCAGACATTGATAGGCGCGGATGTGAGTCAGTTCAACAACTCTTAAATCAAATTGGATCCTCCTCTAATTCAAATACTTATTTCATAGAGAGTATCTCAACAGATTTACCTTCAATTAGCCGGGCTTGGAAAACACGAGAAACCAACTTGTGGGAACGCAATGAGTTGGTTCAACGCCTAATAAGAGAACAACAACTAAAGAAAACATTCGATTATTGGTGGAACTCAAATTCCAAATTAGTATTTTCAGAACTATGCAAAATGTCAGGCTTAGAATGTCAGTCGATCTTATCAAAGTATGAACTGATGCTTATAGTGGCTTTAGGTAAGTATCAAAAGCCGATAGGCATTGATAATCTACTTTCCATAATGACTAACTGGAAAGGATCAGGGAAATATCAAACCAAAAGCAACCAGATAGGTAGCCTGATTTCGAGGATGAAAATAATTGAAAACGCTTGCGGACGTGGCGCAATTTCTAAGGATAACTTGACTGGATTATACAGTCTTTCTGAAAGCGGGCTTTGTTTTTTGGCGAAATTACATAGCCGGACATTCGATCCCGACTTGCCAGCAAGATTGGAAAACTGGATTAGTCAGTTGGACTATAGCGCAATGAAAAAGTACATAAGGACACTTTTTGGCAGACAACTACGATATCAAAGAAAGACTAACTAACTTTATATAGAATCTCTGTATGAGTTTGTGGTGGCCTTTCGCGCCATTTGCGACGGGCCCACCACTTAAATTGATTATCCCAGCTTACCTTCCTTGTGCCTTTCTCAGACCAATAGAGTCTGAACTCCAACGATAATGTCTCTAACCAAACAGGATCAATTCCTTCAGAAGACAATATAGATAATACCTCAGTTGATGGTTTCCAATCTGTAGGGATTATTGCACCCTCTAGAGGTGTATGGTTTCTAAGATCTTCCTCCCAGCGTTTCAGACACCACTTACAAAAAAAATCGTTCCAATCAGACGCTGGTGGCCCAAATTCACTAAATGCCTCCCTGAATTTAACAAGGTATTCTGATTGAATTGATTCTTTAATATGGGCAATGGAATCTGTATTAGAAGGTCTCCAATTCAATGGCACTGTAAATACCGTTTTAGCAAGTTGAGGCTCTTTCTTAAGGCAAAAAACAATAAAGTCTTCATGTACGAACTTTAAATAGACTCGATTGAATTGATTGTAAAGATCACGAATACGCCCCTTGGAAAACCCTAGCTGAACCAACTGTCTGGTAGTAGCAGTAGGGGGGTGATTAGACATACTTTGTCTAGTGTCATCAGGAATAGCTAGCTGGTTTACTTCAACAACAGCCTTAATATCATCTTTAACAAAAGAGATTAATGATTGTCTTTGTAGTTCATTGAGATCATCTATAAATGAATCCCAGCATACAGGATAAATCCTGGCTGGCAGAATTTCTAAAACCCCGCCCTCGGCTTTTGAGTTCAACCAGTTTAGTAATGATTTATGTCGGCTATTCAACTTCTGCTGCTGATTCATTACCAGAAATCCCTTCCAGAAGTTGCTGTCTAATTAAAATATTGTGTCGAGAGTTATTACCAACGATATGATCATGTAGATCGCGTTCAAATCTGAACATATCATCACCATTTCGTCGCTCATAAAAAACGTAGTAACCATAAATCAAAGATTTGCCATCTTTCTCCCAATCATTAACAGCAAACTTTTTTAGGGCTCGGAAGAAATAAGCTCTGAAGTTGTCGTAACGAGCCGATGGCGTTAGGTACTCGTGCATTTCGTGAATGGAGTACCAATGATGATCAAGTCCAGATTTAGGCCGACCTGAGATGAATGCTCGAGCCCAATTATAGAAGCGCTGAATAATACCTGAGCGTTCAGAAGATAATTCTCTGTGAGATAGAAATAGATTATCTGAAGAATCAAGAATCAGAGAAAGAAATAAACGCTGTTCAAGGCTAAACGTATAGAAACGAGGCCTTAATTCGCCAACTTCAACTCCATATAACTCAGTGATAGTGCTGTTTTCATGAGCGACATCAAAATTGGTTAAAAATCTGAACTCAAACGTGTCAGAGGGAGGAAGATCCATATCTACACCCGAGAACATAGAGAAGTTCTCTTTAAACCAACGGTTTTCAGTAGCATCAACTTTGAATTTAGTGTCAGCCAAACGCTGCATCATAGGAACAATTTGGTCTAAGTTCGTATTAACACAACTCATCCCCATTAACTCACATAAATCATGAATATCAAGGTGGAACAAGTTTGGGATTTGCCTTGGATCGTAATTATCATTCCCATTTTTATTAATGAGAATTTGTTTATGCTTTGCGATCTCTTTCTTGCAATAACTGATGATTGATCTCATTGCTCGTTGATCAGTCAAAATTGCAATGCCACTATCTTCAGCACTTGAGCATGTAGCAGTGATTTCAAGTGGTCCACCACCTACTGTAGATTGAACAACGATTTCTTTACGGGAGTCCTTTCCTGATAATCGCATTGCCTGATCTAGAATTCCATTAAAGACCCGTTCATGGAAATGTACTGAGATATTCTTATGATCAGAAAGAAGTAACGAATTGTCGCTATTTTTAAATGCATCTTTTTGCAGTCGAACAATCTCTCTCGTTCGGCGTGACTTAGGTTTCGATGGTGGTTTCTTTGGCGCTAAAGCAGCGAGGGTAGAAAGATCCTTTATTTTATAATGATTTAGTCGTTTCCTGCCGGTTTGCATATGAGTTTTATACTCAGCAACTTCATATTCAACCAATTCTTTCAAGCGCCGGGATACTAATGAATCTGAACTTCCCAAGTCTTGGTCTTTAAGTCGTGCCTGGATTGCTTTGCGTGTGACTAAAAAATTATCGACATTGATTTTTTCAGGACTGTTATTAGAGACATGGATCAATGCATCTAAGAATTGTTTTAGTGCTTTTGAAATAGAGGTCAGGTTATCTACCAACGATGATTGCTGGCGAACCAAGTTTGTTACCTCAATTAAAACGGTATCTTCCATGTCTTTCTTATAATTAGTTGTAAGGTTCAGATTTGATAATTCTAATAATTGTAAGGCGCGAACAAAGATTAATCAAATATCGTAAGGAAGAAAAGTGGTAAATGAGAAAGTTGTAAGGTTGATATGAAGTAAATGAATGAGAGAAGTTCTTTTAAAGAATTGTTTACTTAATAAAATCTAGTAAAAACCAATAATGCTTGATAGAACTTAATAGAATTGAGTATAACTAAATATACATCAAATTAGTTTATATAAAACAAGGCTTTAGGCGATCAGGCCTCCCGTTTACTTTTTTATTTATTCGTTTACTTTTCTAAGTCACCATTTACTTTCTTAATCCTTCGTTTACTTCATTAATTATTCATTTACTTTCCTATCTGGCCATTTACTTTCAAGATTCGTCATTTACTTTGATGGATTCGATGTGTTGTAAGGTCTTTTTTTAGTAAATGACTCTCGAAAAAATCGTATCTATCTTTTCTTTCATTTACTTTATTAATTTAGCTTGCGCCTGGCCTCGATCCGAAGTTGTAAGGTCATGAATAGGTAAATGGGCTGCTTCGAACGATCAATTGTAAGGCGCAATTTGAGTAAATGAATTAATCGTTAGCCCGTAATTAGAGGGTTGTAAGGTGCCCATTCGGTAAATGAATCCATATTTGAGCCATTCTAGATCTAGGTTGTAAGGAAGGAGTTCGGTAAATGAAGATATAGGCATCTAGAGGGCTTTAGTTTGGTTGTAAGGTATTAAAAAAGTAAATGCTACGGGCTAATTCCATTTACTTTCTTATAACGATCAGTATTTGTTGTAAGGGGGCATTTAAGTAAATGAATTGGCTAGCCTGCAAACTCACCTAGCTCTTGAGATTAGCGGTCCCAGCGGAATTCAGCGTCGTTTCGGCCATAGAATTTTGTAAGGCACATTCTTTGTAAACGACTCTTCATTTACTTTTTTATATATGGCTAACACCCGATTCACTCACACAATTGATAAAAAGTAAACGCTAGATTGAGAAAAGTAGGCAAACCAAAATCAAGTAAATTAAGCCTCACAGCGTGAGTGTGTACTTACATATTGTAAGGATAGGAAGCGGTAAATGAGATGCAAGGTATTCATTTACTTTTTTATCTTGCCATCTTGATGATATTTACATGATAAATCAGGTAAATGAGAGACTAAGATCGAGAGGAGGGCATCAAAACCTCGTAGTTATCTGGTTTATAGCCTTAGTGATTACTAACATAATGTAAGGAGGTAGCTTAGTAAATGAATAGCAAGGTTATCCGTTTACTTTTTTAGAACCAAAACTGCTGTAGAAAACAATATTTATCTGTGTTGAGATGTTCGTTCCCCCAAAACAAACATAAGGATATTTATGGAAGCTCTCATCACCATCTCAATATTTGTCGTTCTTGCGATAACTCTAATTTTCACCGGCGTGAAATCAGTTCCTCAAGGGTTTGAATATACTGTTGAGCGATTCGGTAAGTTCACTAGTTCACTGAAACCAGGCTTGAATATCATTGTTCCGTTCATCGACTCTATTGGTCGTCGAATGAATATGATGGAGCAGGTTCTTGATATTCCTCCTCAGGACGTGATCAGTGCAGACAACGCAATGGTTCGTATTGATGCCATTTGTTTCTTTCAAGTCGTAAATGCACCAAAAGCCGCCTATGAAGTTAATCAGCTAGAGCACGCGATTCGAAATCTTACTATGACCAATATTCGTACTGTTCTGGGCTCTCTCGAACTGGATGAAATGTTATCCCAACGAGATCAGATTAATGAACGTCTTCTTCAGACCGTAGATAACGCAACGAATCCATGGGGTGTGAAGGTAACCCGAATTGAGATCAAAGACATTAGCCCTCCAACTGACTTAGTGGACGCAATGGCGGCTCAGATGAAAGCTGAGCGTGAAAAACGAGCGTCGATTTTAGAGGCAGAAGGTAAGCGTCAAGCAGAAATTCTAGAAGCTGAAGGCCTTAAACAAGCCGAGATCCTCAAGGCTGAAGGTGAACGTCAATCCGCATTCTTAGAAGCTGAAGCGCGAGAACGTCAAGCTGAAGCTGAAGCTAAAGCAACCGAAGTAGTTTCGTCTGCTATTGCTAAAGGTGATGCGCAGGCTATTAATTATTTCATCGCTCAGAAATACATTGATGCTCTTGGGACTTTATCAGCAAGTGATAATTCTAAATTGATTATGATGCCTTTAGATGCGTCAGGTGTAGTCGGGTCTGTCTCAGGTATTGCTGAACTAATCAAAGACGTTTCTGCCAAAAAGTAGTGTAACCATGACTGAGTTAATTAACGTATTTTCTGAATGGTCAACTGTCTATTACTGGATCTGCCTAGGTTTGATCCTTCTTGTACTGGAGGCAATAGCTTTTTCTGGGTACCTGGTTTGGATAGGTGGTTCCGCGATCTTAGTAGGTTTACTTTCATTGATCGTTGATTCAGTTGAGTTACACCTGCTCGTCTTTGGGTGTTTATCAGTTATTGCTGCGGGTACTCATTACTTTCTTAATCGAAAGAAAAGTGATCATTCGACGTTCGAACTGAATAATAAGCACCATTCTCTCAAGGGAGAGAGAGCAGTTTTGACAGAAGCAATTGAGAATGGCACTGGAAGAATCAATATCAATGATTCCAGCTGGAAAGTTAAGGGCCCTAACCTTGATGAAGGGACTTTAGTTGAAGTCGTTGGGTTAGATGTTGACATGACCTTAAAAGTCGAGGCTGTTGAATGAAAGGCCCCTATGGGGCCTTTTTACTAGAAGGTAACTAAGCATGATGAATCAAAAGGTGATTGATGCCGGGATTTTATTTACCATAACGCTGGCCGTGCAATTTTTAACCTCCTGGGGATTTTCCGAACTATTAATAGGCCTGATGATTGTAGTGATTACAAGCCTCATATACCTTAAGTCGCATCCTGACATCCAATTTAAATGTAGCATCAGTCTTCCCGCGGTTACCTGCATGGGAATAGCCAGCGTTGTCTTAATGCCGCTGTTAAATTGAACCTCCCAACGAGGCTTGCCGTATAAAGTTCATTTATTTTTTAATGAGGTACTTTTAAGACGCCTTCCACATCAGCTTTCTTCTTAAGAACTACCGTTTGATCAATTTGGCAAAATTCGATAACTATTTCGCCTCGTTTAATTTGATCTATTACCGCATGCGTCGCGATGTCCAGGTCTTCATTAAATTGATCGGCCCCACTAAGCAGGTGTCCTTCAACGATAGATTTTAGAGTGTCAGGTTGTAGCTCTTTATATCCTATTAACATCAACAGGCTCTCCTAATGAACTCGAGGTTTAATGGTCTTTGTTCTGAAGACTTTATAATCGTTCGGTCCAATACTTTTCAGCCCCTTAATTTGTGACTCCCAAAAAATCTTCTGGAGCTCCTGGCTTGATTGAATTTGATTAATTGAATGCACGCATCCATCGAGCGCATCGTTGATCATCTGGATCTCGAATCCCTCTAGTGGAACTGAAACTGTTACTTCTACATCTCGCAAGTATTCAGGAGCTATACGGTACTCATCAGCTGCAATATCAATCCAACCACATAGCTTTTGCTTATTGAAGAACTGTACTTTGTCATCGGCCTGGACAACCGAATCATGCTGGCCAGCCATGATGCTGCAGAATAATTGTTGGTTATTAATATCCAGAGACAAGAACACCTCATCAGGTACATCTAAATGAAGATCGTCTTTGTCGACACTAAAGCTCTGTAGTCGAGTAGCTGATTCATCGATAATTCCCGGTGGAGAAGTAAGTTTGAAACGTTCAGGAAAGCCAGGAGCGAAGCAAGTTGATTCTTTTGCTTCTGCCTGGACAACCTCAACTGCAAAGGTTTTACGATATCCAACCACTTCAAACGTAAAAACATGATCTTTTGATTGGTACAGCAAGGTACCTACGAGCTCATTAACCATGTTAGTTACGTCTTCTGATTTGCCTTCAAATAAGATTGTTTCGCCATCATGGGCGGTACCAGAGATCTTGTAATTGTTGAGGCTAGTGCAGCTTAGTGTTGCGATCCCTCGTGTTCCTTCAATTAGGAACTTACCTCCGGGTTTAATGATTTGAAACATAGCTAATTCCTAGTTTTACGATTGATAAAACGAGAATAACCAGTCGAGAGGGTTCAACTTGCCTGCTTGAAAAAAGTACTGATTAAAAAAACAAAAAAAGCCGCGCTATGCGGCTAAAGGGACTGCGTGGGATAATTACAGTTGGAAGCAAAAATCGTCGATTGAGAATTCATCTGACGGAGGCGCCAGACTAGT
>Ga0255772_10006210_pt1 | contig 10946 bp, 8 predicted proteins | sample 071ome_34_FD_179970 | JGI IMG/M metagenome (GOLD analysis project Ga0255772, IMG submission 179970) | Coastal salt marsh microbial communities from the Groves Creek Marsh, Skidaway Island, Georgia - 071411BT metaG (version 2) | ecosystem: Environmental > Aquatic > Marine > Intertidal zone > Salt... | reverse complement strand
CAATATCTTATTTATTCCACAGTCACTGACTTTGCAAGATTTCTAGGCTGGTCAATATCACAGCCTCTAATTTTGGCAACATGATAACTTAGAAGTTGCAATGGAATTGTAAAAATGATTGGACCAGTTATACGTCCGAGACCTTTGGTGATAGGAATGATTTTCATATTATCCTGCTGAGAAATATCTGCTAGTTCATCTTTGAAGACATACATTACCGAACCCCTTGATTTAACTTCATTAAGGTTCGAGTTAAGTTTTTCTAGTAATTCATCTTTAGGCGCTACTACAATTACAGGGGTGTTCTGGTCAATAAGTGCGATTGGACCATGTTTCAATTCACCAGCGGGAAATGCCTCTGCATGAATATAACTGATTTCTTTCAGTTTTAATGCACCTTCCATCGCTACAGCATACATCGTTCCTCTGCCCAAAAAAAGAGCATTGAATTTACCTTCAAATTCTTTAGCGATTTCTTCGATATCTGCCTCATACGTCAATGCATCCTCAATAAGTCCAGGCAATCTATTTAAACCATTAGCGATTATTTCTTCTTGTTGCTTAGTGATAGTATTTTTAACTTTTGCCATAACACTTGTAAACAATCCTAGAGACACAAGCTGGGTAGAAAAAGCCTTGGTTGATGCAACACCAATTTCTGGTCCTGCGTGAGTTAGAAATACCAAATCAGATTCTCTCGTTAAACTTGATTCAGGTGAGTTACAAATTGTTAGAGTGGGACATCCTGGATTTTTCAATTTTGCATTTTTAAGAGCCTCTAAAGTGTCAGCAGTTTCCCCACTTTGAGAAATGGTGACAAATAGAGTTTTATCTGGTGTTATGGAGTTTCTATATCTATACTCGCTGGCAATTTCAACACTGGAAGATATTTTTGCTATGTCTTCTAACCATAATTTTGCAATGATTCCTGCGTTATAACTTGTTCCGCAAGCAATAATTTTTACATGTTCAATTTCTTTAAATATACTCTCGGCAAGATGTCCAAAGGACTCAACATAAATTTCATTGTGAGATATTCTTGACTCCAATGTATCTCTAATTGCTTGAGGCTGCTCAAAAATCTCTTTAAGCATAAAGTGATCAAAATCACCCTTATCTACTTGACCAGGTTTTAGAAATGACTCATTAATTTGTCTTGTGATTAATTGATTCTCAGTATTAAAGATTTCTATACCTTTTTCTGTTACCAGAGCAGTATCACCATCCTCCAGAGAGATAAATTTTGAAGTAATATCAACAAGCGCCAGTTTATCTGAAGCAAAGAATGTCCCTCTTGGGCTTAAGCCAACAACCATTGGAGCGGCTCTTTTAGAAATAACAACAACATCAGGATTGTCTTTGTCAATAACAGCAATAGCAAAAGACCCTTTAAACTTCTTTATAGATTCTTGAGTAGCTTCAAGAAGGTTATTTGAGCTCTTTAGGCTCTCAAAAATACAATGAGCTATAACTTCTGTGTCGGTATCTGAGGTAAATTCATACCCTAATCGCATCTGCTCTTCCTTGAGGGATTGAAAATTCTCAATAATTCCGTTCTGTACAACCGCTATTCGATTGTTACAAATATGAGGATGGGCATTCTTTTCTGTAGGCGCTCCGTGAGTCGCCCATCTGGTATGAGCTATACCGGATAATCCATTCAGATCATAATCAAGCTCTGAAATTTTATTTTCAAGGTTAGATACTTTGCCAGTTGACCGATATCTTTCCAACTTATTTAGGTGATTAATGACTATGCCCGCAGAGTCATAACCTCGGTACTCAAGATGTTTTAAACCTTTAATAAGAAATGGAGCAATGTTCTTTTTACAAACTCCACCAACTATGCCACACATTACTTACTCAAGTTAATATTAAAATGTTATTTTAAGTTAAACATAATTTATTAGATTAATTTTTGGTTAATGATTGCAGACCTTCACACTCATTCGCATTATTCAGACGGATACCTTTCTCCGAAGGATCTAATTCGAACTGCATCGGATAGTAATTGCACACATCTAGCTCTTACAGATCACGATTCAGTTAAAGGCCTAGAGCAGGCGAGTGAATTTGCTAAGTTATCAAACATTAAACTTATTAATGGAGTTGAAGTTTCTTCGAAATTTAACCATTTTTCATTGCATATTGTAGGTTTAGGTATTGACCACAAGAATGACTCTTTACTCGATGGATTAGAAAGAAATAATCGGTTTAGAGTTGAGAGAGCAAAAAAAATTAGCGAAGGACTTGAAATTGTGGGTATAGAACAACCCTTAATTGAGGCTAAAAAGCTCAGCAAAACTAAAAATATTACCCGCACACATTTTGCTCAAATGTTGGTTAAGAAAGGCATATGTCCAAATGTTCAATCTGTTTTTAAGAAATTTATGACGGGAAATAAACCTGGCGCTGTCAAAGGAGAATGGATTGAGGCTTCAGAGACAATACATCAAATTCATAAGGCTGGTGGATTGGCAGTATTAGCTCATCCTTTTAGGTATAAACTGACCCTTTCAAAATTAAAAAAAATAATTATCTCACTCAAAAATGTGGGATTAGATGGTTTAGAAATTGTTAATTCTTTTTCTACTTCTGAAGAAACACACTTGATAAAAAATATTGCTGATGAGAACCATCTTTTGTACTCCTTTGGTTCAGACTTCCATGGTTGGCCTAATCAAAACATTAAAATAGGAGGTATTCCTGCATTTGATTATGGAGATAATTCAATTTTAGACCGCCTGTAAATGTCAACAGAATTATTTACTATACACTCAGCAAACCCCCAAAAAAGAATGATGTCGTTAATTGCCAAAAAAATCAGGGATGGTGCTGTAATAACTTTTCCAACTGAATCAGGATACTCAATTGGCACTGCTTTGGAGAATAAGAAAGGCGTGGAAAAGATTCGTAAACTCAGAAAATTATCAAAAAGGCATGATTTCACACTCTTAATTGACTCATTTGCCAATATTGGAGAATTTGCTAAATTAGATAATAATGCTTTTCGTTTAATGAAAAGAGTGACGCCTGGTCCTTACACTTTTATATTGGAAGCAACTAAGCAAGTACCTAACAGACTTGTTCATCCAAAAAAGAAAACAATTGGCATAAGATTGTCTCCAAACATTTTTGTCCAAAATTTGCTTTTAGAATTATCTGAGCCTCTAATGAGTGTTTCTCTAATTGTCGATAATTTGGAATTTTACAGTGGACAAGATGTATTCAATCTACTTAAAAATCAGGTTGACATTGTGATTGATTCAGGAAATTGTCCCTCAAAACCAACAACTGTTTTAGACTTTACTAAAAACCCATATGAACTCATCAGAGAAGGCACAGGAGATACATCAGCAATCTTTTGATTAGGTATTATATAATGTGCTTTTTTGTCAACTTACATTGAATGAAAACAGCAGAAATCCGCAAAAAATTCCTTGATTATTTTGAAAGACAAGGGCATTCCATAGAGCCTAGTTCAAGTCTTGTCCCTCAAAATGATAAAACGCTTTTATTTACAAACTCAGGAATGGTTCCATTCAAAGACGTTTTTAGTGGTGCAGAGAAAAGACCATACAAACGTGCAGCGTCATGTCAAAGATGCGTTAGAGCAGGGGGGAAGCATAATGATTTAGAAAATGTTGGCTATACAGCAAGACACCATACTTTTTTTGAAATGCTTGGGAATTTTTCTTTTGGTGATTATTTTAAAAAAGATGCAATTCGTTTTGCATGGGAATTCCTTACTAATGAAATTAACTTACCTCCTGAAAGACTTTGGGTCAGTGTATTTGAAGACGATGATGAGGCAGAGGATATTTGGGTAAATGAGATTGGCTTTCCCAAAAATCGAATTTCAAGATGTGGTGCAAAAGATAACTTCTGGCAAATGGGCGACACAGGTCCCTGCGGACCATGCAGTGAAATATTTTATGACCACGGAGAGTCAATACCTGGGGGGCCTCCTGGGCATGCAGATGAAGACGGTGATCGTTATATAGAAATCTGGAATCTAGTTTTTACCCAGTTTGATAAACAGGAAGATGGTTATTTGAAACCACTTGATGCACCATGTGTTGACACTGGTATGGGTCTTGAACGACTCGCAGCTGTTCTCCAGCATGTTAACAATAATTATGATACTGATGGATTTCAAGAATTAACTAAAGAAATTACTAAGTTATCGGGCTCTAAACTAAATATTGACCAAGCAGATCCATCAGTAAGAGTGATTGCAGACCATATTCGTTCCACAGCATTTATGATTACCGATGGTGTCCTTCCATCAAACGAAGGAAGAGGATATGTTCTTAGAAGAATTATTCGAAGGGCTATCAGACATGGTCACAAGATCGGCATCAATAAGGTTTTTTTCTATCGCCTTGCACCAATACTTGCACTTCAAATGAATGAGATTTATCCAGAGCTTAAGAAAAATCTTGCTAACGTTGAGAAAGTCCTCAAAAAAGAAGAAGATAGATTTCTTGAAACCTTAGATCAAGGTATGAATATTTTAGAGGAAAGTATCTCCAAGTTAACATCATCAGTCATAGACGGAAAGACTGTTTTTAAACTATATGATACTTTTGGTTTTCCAGTTGATTTGACAGCAGATGTAGCCAGAGAAAAGGGACTAAGTCTTGATATGGAAGGCTTTGATCTAGAAATGGAAAAACAAAGACAAAGAGCAAGGGTTTCAGGAGATTTTTCAAATCAAAAAACTCTATCCATCGACTTTGAGACAAACTTTGTAGGCTATGATCAGCTTGAAAGTAATAGTTCAGTTATTGCAATGACCAAAAATGGGCAGCAAGTTAATGAGCTTACTGAAGGAGATCAGGCAGTAATTTTCCTTGAAAATACGCCATTTTATGGTGAATCTGGAGGTCAAATAGGAGATTCTGGAGAGCTTATTTTTGATGATGGAGTATTTGAAGTCTTAGACACTCAGAAGCAAGTTTCTGGTGCTTATGAGCATTATGGCAAGGTAATCTCAGGGCTAATTAGAATGGATGATCCTGTGAATGCTAAAGTTGATTCATCAAAAAGAAAAAAAATAGCTAGAAACCACTCTGCAACTCATTTACTTCATGCAGCCTTAAGGAAGGTTCTTGGTGAAACAGTATCTCAAAAAGGATCTTTAGTGGATTCTAATAGACTTAGATTTGATTTTTCTCATGATGAACCACTTTCAGATGATGAAATTAATGAAGTCGAGTCTATGGTCAATAGAAAAATATTAGGCAATACAGAAGTACACTCTCAGTTAACCGATCTTGATCATGCCAAAAAACTAGGTGCTATGGCATTATTTGGAGAAAAGTATGGCGAGACGGTTAGAGTGCTCACTATGGGCAAGGGGGATTTTTCTGTGGAGTTATGTGGCGGAACCCATGTTGAAAGACTTGGTGACATTGGTCTATTTAAAATAGTCAATGAAACAGGTATTGCTTCAGGAATTAGAAGAATTGAGGCTATTACAGGTTTTACTGCATATGAATTTGATAAAAATAAAGAAAGTCAAATTAATCAGATCTCAGATTTAGTTAGATCAGATCCCTCTAAAGTTGTCGACAAAATATTACAAATTTTGGAGCAACAAAAGAAACTTGAAAAGCAAATTTCTATTTTCCAAAAGCAACTCGCAGGCAATCAGTCAGATGACTTGTTAAAAGATGTTAAAGAAATTAACGGAATTAAGCTTCTCTCTGCAAAAATTGAAGGTGTCGAAATCAAAGATTTGAGAGATATTGTAGATAAAATTAAACACAAACTTATCAAGGCAGTGGTAATCCTTGCTCTTGTTAAAGATAATAAAATTTCTCTCGTTTCAGGTGTCTCTAAAAATTTGACAGATGTATATCATGCAGGTGAAATCCTAAAACATGTTGCTCTCCAGATTGATGGAAAAGGAGGAGGAAGACCTGATATGGCTCAAGGTGGTGGAACCAATATCTCTAATTTAGATAAAGCCTTGGAATCTGTTGAACAGCTTATCAACTAGCCCAATCTCTTGAGTTGGTGTAAAGTTAATCTTATTTGTAATAAAGATGATGCAATTATCATTGAAGAAATATTGGTAGCACATGAGGCTATATCAATTTCAATGGTCGATGAAAGTGGCAAAAATCCAATTTATGAACCGAAGGTTGGATCTACCCCGCTTTGGGAAGTAATAGCATTAAGTGCCTTATTTGATGAGCCAATTTCCAGGGAAAGTATCAGCTCCCTTCTTAAGGGTGTCGAATACTCAAATCTTGTTATCAGAAAACTCGAAAATCAAAATTGGATTGAGAAATATCAAGATAACTTTAAACCCATAAAGTTTGGAAAAAAACTTTGGGTTGTTCCTTCATGGACTCAAGATTTATCAATTCCAGGAAGTGTTCAATTAAAAATGGATCCTGGAATGGCTTTTGGATCTGGCTCTCACGAAACAACGCATTTATGTTTAGAGTATCTGGATGAAAACCCTCCTAAGAATATCTCTGTTTTAGATTATGGTTGCGGAAGCGGAGTCCTAGGAATTGCTTCTTTATTGCTTGGTGCTGATGAAGTTATTGCAATAGATATTGATCCTCAAGCACTTATTGCTACAAAGGAGAACTCTAGATTAAATAATGTTTCTAGCAAAATTCAAATTGGAATGCCTGAAGACTTTGTTAAGGTTAAAGCAGATATTTTATTTGCAAATATTCTTGCTAATACATTGAAAGGTCTTAAGGAACATTTCCTAAATTTAACTAATCCTAACGCCAGGATTGTAATGTCAGGAATAATGGAAAATCAATTACAGAAAATCAAAAATCACTATGAAAGAGATATTGATATTATCGAGGTTAGGGAAAAAAATGGCTGGTGTCTAGTTGCAGGTATTAAAAAAACTAACCTCCGCCAACAGCATTGATTATTTCAATTTTGTCGCCATCTACAACTAACTTATTTTTCAGTTGAGATCTAGGGATAATTTCCTCATTTACCTCTACTGCAATTTTTTTGTTGGCATGCCCCAACTTAATTAATAATGCCTCTAAAGTTAAACTAGCTGTATAGTTTTTTTCAATGCCATTAATAGTAATATTCATCAATCTAATTATATTTTCTTAAGATCCACATAAACAGTATTTTGGACCAAATTTTCAAAATATGAAAAAGGATTGATATGGTAAAATATTGCAAATATTTCATGGAGTAAACGTGTCAAGAGCTGCCCTTCTAGCTTTAGAAGATGGAACTTTGTTTCATGGCAAGTCTATTGGTGCTATGGGTAATTCTGTAGGCGAGGTTGTTTTCAACACTTCTATGACTGGCTACCAGGAAATATTAACTGATCCATCTTATAAAGATCAAATAGTTGCTTTAACTTATCCTCATATTGGCAATACTGGTTGCAATACAATAGATGAAGAATCAAATAAGCTTCATTTATCTGGATTAATTATTAGAGATGAGTCACCTTCCCCAAGCAGCTGGAGGAGTGAAGATGCCCTAAGTTTATATTTGAAAAAATCAAAAATTATAGGTATCACAGGTATCGATACTAGAGCACTCACTAGACATCTTAGACTAAATGGTTCAATGAAAGGTTGTATTTCCTCTGAAAAGAATATCGATGAAAAAAAAGCCATTTCAATGGCTAAAGATTTTGAAGGCCTAAAAAATAAAGATTTAGCAAAGGTTGTTTCTACTCTAGAAAAATATAATTTTAATGAGGGATCTTATGATCTTAACGAGGGAAGGTTCTTGAAGCTAAAAAAAGAACACCATGTGGTAGTTTATGATTTTGGAGTTAAAAAAAATATTCTTAGAATGCTTGTTGATAGAGGTTGTAAGTTAACAGTTGTCAATGCTATGACTCCTGCAGAGAAAGTTATTTCTTTGAAACCTGACGGTGTTTTTTTATCGAATGGCCCTGGCGATCCAGAGCCTTGTGATTATGCGATTGAAAATGTGAAAGAAATTTTAAATAAAGAGATACCTATTTTTGGCATCTGTTTAGGTCATCAAATACTTGCACTTGCATCTGGAGCTAGGACTGAAAAAATGAAGTTTGGTCACCACGGAGCTAACCATCCAGTTCAAGACCTAAAAAGTTTAAATGTAATGATTACCTCACAGAATCATGGTTTTGCTGTTTCAGATGAGTCTATTCCAGACAATATTGAAATTACACACCGTTCATTGTTTGATAACTCAATTCAAGGAATAAAAATTAAAAATAGAAAAGCGTTTAGTTTTCAAGGTCATCCAGAGGCATCTCCTGGGCCACATGACGTGGCATATTTGTTTGATAAATTCAAGGAGAATATGTTGCCGTGATTAAGGTCAGTCAAATTTTCCTAGTTCTATTTTTATTTATTAGTCCTTCAAAGGCAGCAATAGGCCCAATAAACATTTATCTTGATGATGTTGATCCTCTGGAAGAGATAAATCGTCCAATATTTGAATTTAATCAAAATCTAGATGAGAATCTTATTAAACCAATTGCTATTTCATACAGAGATAACACACCCGACTCAATCAAAAAAGGAGTGAGTAATTTTTTCTCTAACCTTGGAGAAGTAAGCACGCTTGCCAATCAAATTTTACAGTTCAAGGCCGAAGATAGTCTTCTAACACTTAGTAGATTTCTCATTAACACAACAATTGGCTTGGTTGGTATTTTTGATCCAGCCTCAGAATTGGGCTTAACCAAAAAAGATGAGGACTTCGGTCAAACTCTTGGCGTCTGGGGAGTTCCAGAAGGACCATATTTTGTAATCCCTGTTCTTGGCCCTTCAACTTTGAGAGATACAGCAGGTCTTTATGTCGATGTGACATCTAATGCAAACTTTATCAATAGTCTTGATACCAATTCTGAGATTGCAGCTACGTCTATGAAGACAGTAGACAAGAGAGTCGAGCTTCTCCCAGCAACTGATTTAATCAATAGGTCATTTGACCCATATACAACTATGAGATCTTCCTATCTCCAGAAAAGAAGAAATGATGTGAATGATGGCAATGATACAAAAATTTACTCTGACTTTTAGCTTCCTGAATTATGCCAAAAAGAAATGACATAAAAAGCATCCTTATTATTGGTGCAGGACCTATTGTGATTGGACAAGCATGTGAATTTGATTATTCTGGTGCACAAGCTTGTAAAGCACTTAAAGAAGAGGGATACAGAGTTATTCTGGTTAATTCAAATCCTGCAACAATTATGACAGATCCACAAATGGCTGACAGTACCTACATTGAGCCAATTGAGTGGAGAACGCTTGAAAAAATAATTGAAATTGAAAAACCAAACGCACTTCTTCCTACGATGGGTGGACAAACAGCTTTAAATTGTGCATTAGATCTTGATAGACATGGAGTGCTTGAGAAACACAAAGTTGAAATGATTGGAGCTAATAAAGAGGCAATTGACAAAGCTGAAGACAGAGATTTGTTCAGACAGGCTATGATAAAAATTGGTCTAGAAATGCCTATGTCAGAGGTTGCTCACAATATGGAACAAGCAATTGAGATTCAAGAAAAAGTTGGATTTCCAACCATTATTCGTCCTTCATTCACCATGGGGGGAAGTGGTGGAGGAATAGCTTATAACCGTGAAGAATTTATACAAATCTGTGAAAGAGGTCTGGACTTATCTCCAACTAATGAATTACTTATTGAAGAGTCAATTCTTGGATGGAAAGAATTTGAAATGGAAGTTGTTAGAGATAAAAAAGACAATTGCATAATTATTTGCTCAATTGAAAATTTTGATCCTATGGGTATACATACGGGTGACTCAATAACTGTTGCACCGGCCCAAACCCTTACTGACAAGGAATATCAAATTATGAGGAATGCATCAATTGCAGTTCTTAGAGAGATAGGAGTTGATACAGGCGGCTCAAATGTTCAGTTTGCTATGAACCCGGAAGATGGCAGATTAACAATTATTGAGATGAACCCAAGGGTCTCAAGATCTTCTGCTTTAGCCTCAAAAGCAACGGGTTTTCCGATTGCAAAGATTGCGGCGAAACTTGCAATTGGGTATACATTAGATGAATTAAAAAATGATATCACTGGTGGTAAGACACCGGCTTCTTTTGAGCCAACAATTGACTATGTGGTCACCAAGATTCCGAGATTTGCTTTTGAGAAGTTTCCAATGGCAGATAGTCGTTTGACTACTCAAATGAAATCTGTTGGAGAGGTAATGGCTATTGGTTCTAATTTTCAAGAATCGTTGCAAAAAGCATTAAGAGGTCTTGAAAATGATCATTCTGGATTAGACTCTGTTGTGGATCTAAGTTCTGATAATGCAAAAAAGATTATTCGACAAGAATGTATAAGCGCAAAGGGTGATAGAATTTTCTACATTGCTGACGCCTTTAGATTTGGGATGACAATAGATGATGTTTATGATTTAACCAAAGTTGATCCTTGGTTTTTAATCCAAATGAAAGATATCATTGATTCAGAAAGTTCTCTTTCAGAAAAGTCTCTCGTTAATATAGATTTTGATGAACTTTGCTCTCTTAAGAAGAAGGGTTTTTCAGATTACAGAATTGCAAAATTACTCAATACTTCTGAGACTGCAGTTAGGGAGAGGAGAAAAGTTTTAAATATTGCTCCCGTATACAAAAGAGTCGATTCATGTGCCGCAGAGTTTGATACTGAAACTGCTTATATGTACTCAACCTACCAGCAGGAATGTGAGTCAAGACCTACGAAAAATAAGAAAATTATGATTTTGGGTGGCGGTCCTAATAGAATCGGACAAGGCATTGAGTTCGATTATTGTTGTGTGCACGCATCTCTTGCTCTCAGAGAAGAGGGTTATGAGACGATTATGGTTAACTGCAATCCAGAAACGGTCTCCACAGATTATGATATTTCAGATCGCTTATATTTTGAACCTTTGACATTTGAAGATGTTATGTCAATCATTGAAGTTGAGAATC
>Ga0255772_10006205_pt1 | contig 10952 bp, 20 predicted proteins | sample 071ome_34_FD_179970 | JGI IMG/M metagenome (GOLD analysis project Ga0255772, IMG submission 179970) | Coastal salt marsh microbial communities from the Groves Creek Marsh, Skidaway Island, Georgia - 071411BT metaG (version 2) | ecosystem: Environmental > Aquatic > Marine > Intertidal zone >... | reverse complement strand
AGTACTTTAATGATTAAAACTTTAATCACCGCACTTTTTGCGGTAAATATATTCACATTCACCGCAACAGCAGATTCATGGTTTGAGATGAGAGAGTTTCGTGGCAGACTGTGTTATGACGGCGATACTTGCTACATCACTGCTAAAACATTTCCAGAACCGCTACAAAAGATGAGCATTCGTATTTTAGGTATTGATACTCCAGAGATTCGTGGAGATTGTGAAGAAGAAAAAGCACTTGCATCAATCGGTAGAGAATATGCAAACGAACTATTCAGAGCAGCTAATGAGATTACACTTGAAAATCTTGATTGGGATAAGTATGGTGGACGCGTTTTAGCTGATGTATATCTTGATGGTGAACTATACTCTCAAAAATTAATTGATGCTGGATTGGCGAGACCATATGATGGCGGAACTAAAACTCCCTGGTGTGACTAAAGGCGGTGCTTGGTACAAAGAAGCACAAAAGCCTCAACTTATGTACGTACCACGCAGAGATTATGGACTGAAGAAGTTATTTAAAAGGTTAAAAAAGGATAAAAAGGTATTATGAATATGAAATTTGGAATTGGAGTTGTAATTGCTATTGTACTACAAGTATCAGCTTTTGTTTGGTGGACAGCACAACAGGCACAAACAATTGAAATACTTAAATCAGAAGTAAGTGAGTTAACAAGTAAAATGGCTGTAGAAGATGAAGTTAACATGGCACGTGACATTAAAGACATGAAGGCAAAACTTGTTGAACATGAAAAATGGATAACAGAAAACTATACAGACATAGAAGACCTAATCGACTTTGCAGAGTTTACTGAAAACAAATGGGCAGGTGCATATGATGAAGATCCTGGCTATGATAGAATCTTTGGTACGAAACCAGTAAAGGAGTAAAGGTATTCAGTTTTGACGTAGATATTGAAGATCTTTATAAAAAGGTGGAAAAATGATTGCAAGAATGTTTGAAGATACCTTATGGATTTATACTGCTATTGCGGGTTCTATTATAGGCGCAATAGCTTTAGCCTATCTCAAAGATACCAGAGCAGGCATCTGGTTTTATGGTAAAGTAGATCAAATTCTTGATTATCTTGTTGAAAGATATGGCTGGACATGGTTAGAACAGCCTACTGATGCGTGGAGAAAAAAGTACCCACACGTAACAAAAAAGATTGATGAGTTAGAAGAACGTATTTTAAAATTAGAAGATGATAGAGATAATTGAACAGAATTCTTCAGTAACATGGTTTAATTCTCCTGTGACTGACTACTGTAAGTTGTATAAGTCTTTTAACATACCTAAAAAAACTTATATTTTTTCTTCTCAACATCATTTTGAAGATATAATTTTAAATGAAAAAATTATAAACAACTTAAAAAACAATAATGCTTATATTATTTTTTTAGAAGACGTTGAGTACTCTACTTGGTCATCTATTTCTTATAAATTTACTACTTTATCTAAAATTATACCTAAACAAAATATTTGTATTTTAACTGCAAATCTTATGTTTGATGATATTAAACAATGCCCATATAAAACTTTTTATCACTGTAATTATTTTAACTATTCTAAAATTCAGTACTTAAAAAAGCAGAATTATTTAAAACTTAATAAGTATAATAAACATTTTAATTATTTGGCTAAGAGATATTCGTATGATAGGCACTATTTTTATTTTTTATTAGAAAAGTTTAAACTCACAGAAAAAGGTAATATAAGCTATAACTTAACTGATAATATATTAAATGACGATTCTGATTTAAAATTTTTGAGCTTTATAAAAAAACATTTAAATCAAAAAGATTTTAATACATTTTTAGAATTTAAAGATACTTCTCTTTCTCTTGATAACAGTATTATTGAACTAAGGCAAGAACAAAATAATGATCCCTCTTTTATAAAGTTTTTAAGTCCATCTGACGCTTTACTTGATGTTATTATTGAGAGTAATACAGATTCTGGTATTTTATTTTTAAGTGAAAAAATAAGTAAAACAATTCTTTGTAAAAAACCTTTTTTACTTTTAGGTAATCCTAATTCGTTAAAAGCTTTAAAACATTTTGGGTTTATGACTTTTGATAAAATTTTTGATGAAAGTTATGACTCAATACATAATAAATTATTTAGATTTAATACGGTTTTTAAACAACTTAAAAGTTTTTGTGATACAGATATAGAAACTGCTCAAAAATTAATTAATGACGTTCAAGACGTTTTAGATTATAATTATAATCACTTCTTAAATAGCTTTGATTGTACTTTTAATATTAAAAGTAATGTTGAATCTTACTTTTGGGGAGTTTTTAAAGGAGAAAAATAATGGAAGAAATTAAAGGAATGTCAGATCATGAAGCTCGTAAATGGCTTATGAAACATGGCTATGGATTGGGAGAGATTGATGCGATTCTCAACGCTGCGCCTGTAGTAGATCCTAATGCTGCTTCAAAAGCTGCTTTGATGCGTCAAGGATATGGTGTTGGTGAAGCGGCTGAACTTGCAGCTGCAGAAGCTACTCCAACCCCAAAAGCAGAGCCTAAGCCAGTAAAAGCTGCTCCTGCTCCAAAAGCAGAACCAGCCCCAGCACCTGCTGTTAAATCTGCTCCGGCACCAAAACCTGCTCCGGCACCAAAACCTGCTGCTAAACCAGCACCAAAAGCGAGTAAGTAATGGCTGACGAAACCCCTCAAGGCTTTCACCCTGCCGATTCAAACGGTGATGGCGTAGTATCGCCAGAAGAACATGCGATGTATCTTGAGTTTAAGCGTAAAGCTCTTGAAGATCAAGATGCACAACGTGATGCAATGCGTAAAATGACGTGGTTTGCACTTTTTGGTATGCTACTTTATCCTTTTGCTGTCGTTGCAGCAAGTTATTTAGGACTTGAACAAGCTTCAGATACTCTTGGCGACATGGCACCAACCTATTTTGTGTCAGTTGCTGCTCTTGTAGCTGCCTTTTTTGGCGCAGATGCTATTAAGAAAAAATAATTAAATTCTGTACCGACCTGCTTTTAGCAAGTCGGTACATACATAAAAATCTCTTAAAAAAGGAGAGTAAAGATGTTCCCCAAGCGCATTTTTACCACTCTATCCCACTCCCGTGGGATTAGAAAGAAACTCGTAGCGGGTGTGCTATCCGCTTCGCTGATGTCTTCTACGGCATTAGCGCACACAAACTCAATTGGTTATGTTGGAGATGGTAACGGAGGATTAAACTTCTGGTACGGTAACTGGCATGGTATGGCTTTTAATGAAGCAGAGATTAAAATAACACACCCAGATGGTACTACAAGCATTGATGCGTTTGATTTGCTTTCTCAAAATTCACCTGCTGGTTTGATTTCTGGTGTCAACTTCTATACATCAGACGGAACACAGCTTGTTCCTTATGATCCTACAGGCGCAACTAACGGCGGTACTACTCAAGAATCATATGTGTGGCAAGGTCTTAACTATACTCTTACTCCAGGAACATACACATTTACTTATATTCCTCTTGGAGATGCCGAGTCTTCTTGGCCAAATAGTAGTCCTACAGCTGACTGGGATCCGATGGATCAAGTAATTCGTAGCTTAACAATTACTTTAACTCAAAATGATATTGACGGTGATGCTAACAATAATGGTATTCTTGATATCAATGAAGTAGCTGCTGGTGCAGCTTCTGGTCCAACTGTTGTAAGTCAAGGGTCAAGTCAAGTAATAGGTTATGTAGCTGTTGCTGGAGGTGTTATTCAAATTATTCAGCGTACACAGACTGATACAACCTGGGATAACATGAGTGATGGAACCACTGCTAACCAACAGTCTACTGTTGCTAATCTTCCTGACTGGACTGGTCGAGTTGATCAAATTACAACTGCTCAAGATGCTATTAATGCTATCACTCGTAGCATAGAGTTTGATGGTCCTTCTGTTATTCGTGCTGACCATAAGTATGATAATGGAATGAAAGGTGATACCAAAGGTTTATCTTTTGGTGCTACTCGTCAAAATGATGACGGCATTGTAGTTGGTGGCGGAGTTGCTACCCTCACTACTGACTTAAAAAATGATTCAGACTCTGTTGAGGCTCAAACAAAAACTTTTACTGCAAGCATTGGAAAACAGTTTGACTTTGCTTATGCAGAAGCTCAAGTACAAAGATCTTCAACCACTTATGACGTATCAAGAACAATTGGTGATTTTTCAAATCAATCATCTACAAAAGGTTCAGATACAAAAATATCACTGATGCTTGATAAAAACATAAACGATAATCTATCTGTTATTACCGGCGTCACCAGAGGAAAACAAACAGTTGCTGGTTATACAGAGACTGGATCTGTACAGTCAGCTCGTACAGTTGAGAAGTCTTCTGAAAACTATACTTATGGTACAGTTGGAGGTAATTTAAATTTAGGACTGCTTGATTTATCAGTAGTTCATCATACAGATGGTGTCAACGAACTTTCAGCAGGTATCTCAAAAGAAACAGATCGTGTTACTTGGGAGATTGGTGTAAAAAGATCAATGACTGATCTTGGAAACTCAAACTCTCTGAATGCTGGACTTAACATCAAGTTTTAATCTCACCTAATACTTGCTTATCGGTTTGCGATGATGTATGATATAGAAAATCAACGGAGAATCTATGGAATACTTTAATAAAACGCAAACCGATTGGCGTATTGCACAGTGTTGTCAATTTCATGATAAAGAACTTGCAAAACGTTACAATCTTGGAACTACCACAAAAACTTATGCTCTAAAAGCTGACGGTAAAGAACGTGTTCAACAAAAGGCTCTTGCTAACTGTCGTAAGCTTTTAGATATTCTCACAAATTACTTTCCACACCAACCTCGCAATTTCAGAGCTTTTCGTATTTCATCTGAACTGTTTCCATGTTATACTTTGGAGTTTACTCAACCTTGGTATGAGGAGATCCGTGATGAAATTAAAGATATACTACAAAAAGCAGGAAAACTCGCGATGGAGCACGAGGTTCGCTTATCTGTTCACCCTGGCCAATATACTGTGCTTGGCTCTAATAATTCTGATGTTGTAGCCAAGTCTATTGAAGATTTAGAGTATCATGCACTCTATGGTCAGTATATGGGACTACCAGCTCGCGATTTTACTATGAACATTCACTTACAAGGACTCTACGGAGGAAAACATGAAGACGGAATCAAACGCTTTGCTACGAACTTTCCCTACTTATCCGACTATGCACAGCAATGTCTTGCAGTCGAAAATGAAGATAAACCCAACGGATACGACATTGTTCACACACTTGAACTTGCACAGCGAATACCGATCCGCTGTACACTTGACACTCACCACTATGCCTGCCATCGAATGGTTGAAACAGAGAAAGTTAAACTTGGTGAAAAAACAGTCAATCGGAAAGTGCGAGACGTGGAACACATCACACACACAAGCGATTTGTTCTTGGAAGCTGTCAAAAGCTGGAAAGGCATACGCCCGTTGTTCCACAAATCCCAGTCCTTCCCGCCAACTATTTCAGATTATTGGATGAAACCTAATGCTCATTCTGAAACCTATTGGGATGAAGATCTAATGGCTAATCACGTTCCAATGCTTGAATATGCTGACTTTGATATTGAAGCAAAGCATAAAGAGGTGGCTGTGAAAGGGTTTTACGATTTTATCAAACAAGAAGAACAATATAGTGGAGAAATGGTAATCACTAAAAGATTATGAAAACTATTCAATTTTGCGGAGGGTCTTATTGTGAAGATACACATCCTAAATCTTACTTAACTATTCTTGCTGATAAATTACAAGCTACTATAGTTGAAAGAGGAAAATCAAGTTTTGGTCATGAAAGAGCTATTAAGACCTTTCAAAACAATGTTGACTATACAATTTTTACTTGGACAGAACCTCATACTATTTATCACCCAAAATTTGGTCTTAATATGAGTTCTTGTGATTTTCACAAAAGAGAAAACAATATTTATAAAACTGGATTTTTATTTTTCAAGTATCTTCATGATTGGAAGTACTTTGAAGAAAGACAGATTAGAGACCTTTACTGGTTTGATAGAGAAGTATTAAGTATTAGTAATTCAAAAATAGTTCATTTATTTGCTTATGACATAAAATATAATTTTTTAAATGGTATAAATCTTAAAAAGTTTAGGCTTGATCATCATGCCAAAGGAATATCAAATAATAACACAATTTTAAACCATCTATCTTGGGAATCAAATTTTGTATTGGCTAACCTATTGTATGAAAGTTTAACTAATTAGTAGTTTCTTGTAATTCTAAACAAAATAAATTGACACAAAATACACAATACGTATAATGAGGGTAGATATACCCTCTTTTTTATTGGAGAAATTATGGCAGTTCGTAAATTAAGAAAATCATCTGATGGCACAAAGTCTTGGGAAACTATGAGTTCTTCCGTAAAACGTCGTCCAACACAAGAATGGTGTGCGTTTTATACACCACAAGGTCGTATGGTATCTAAACCTGCTGGACGACGTCCACGCAATATACACCCAGAAGATTGGTGTGCTGAAAAAACACCATTTCGTGGTCAGGTAAAAAGGAGTTATTAATGAATGCAATTAAGTTAGAAAATAAAGAATATGTTTTTCCAGAAGAGGCTAAAAATGTCTTTACAAACAGTGAGATATTAAAAGCAATTCACCGAAGTCAACATACTCAAAGAAACTATGATTTATCTAAAACTATTCCAAGAGAAGATTTAAAAACTATTATTACTTCAGCAGCTCAATGTCCGAGCAAACAAAACGTAGCTTTTTACGATTTACACGTTATTGAGAACAAAGATGTTATTAAGACTATATTTGAATGTACTTCAAGTCGTACTACTGATGGTGAGTATAAAGGATTATCAAACTCTCAAGTTTTATCTAATGTATTACTTGTTTTCTCAATTAAAGATACAATATTCTCCGATAAACATAGAGAAGTTTTACGTGCTGGCTTTGATTCAGAAGCAAATAAAACAGTAATGTTAGATGCTCAAACAGCAATAGGTATTGCAGCTGGTTATGTAAACTTAACAGCATCTTTATTAGGTTATGAAACGGGTTGTTGCTCTTGTATAATGGACACTGATAAGGTAAAACAATTGCTTAATATAAGTGGTCAACCTTCTTTATTGATGGGGGTAGGTTTTAAAAATGAAGGAGTAAATAGAAGAGTTCATGCTCTTTATGGTACTGATAGTTTTGATGAAAACTGGGGAAAAACTGCTCAGACTATTAAAAAACAACCTATTAACTTATACTACGTAAAGTAGATGAATTCAATTTCGGTTAACTCAGAACCTGTAAAAGAATTATATCTTATAATTAAAAAGCATGAAAATTTAACAGCAAGCACTCATTGTAAAACGTACTCAGCTTTAGCTTCTACTTTGTTTTTATCAGAAAGAGATAAAACTTTTATAATAGATGGAGCTTCTCATAGTGTTTTTTATGACGGTAAAGATACTTGGGACTTCAAAGCGGGATTCGTACTTAGAAATTATATGTTTCCTGATAAAAAAATACCAAAATATGAGGATATACCTTTATTTGTAGATGGTCGAAAAAATATCTCATTTGACACATATTTTGAAGATTACTACATTTCAAGTATAGGAAAACCTTTTAATGTTAATGTAGTAAAAGGATTTTATTATGGCACCGAAAAAAACTAAATCAACTGTAAACTCTGCAAAAGTTTATACTAAACCTACACTTCGTCGTCGCATATTTAACAAGATTATGCGTGAAGGAAAAGGCGGAGCACCAGGACAGTGGTCAGCGCGTAAGGCACAGATGTTAGCTCGTGAATATAAGGCTAAAGGTGGTGGGTATAAAAAATAAAAAATTACCACATAGAATAGGAATCACATTAAAACCTGTAAATCGTAGTACAGATAAGACTATATTAGTGTTTGGAGATAGCTTTGGTGAGCTAGGTGGTTTGAAAGACTCTGGTAAACACCTAAAACGAGATAATACTATTTTTTCTTGGATGAATATAGTTTGTCAGTTATTAGAGATTAATGTAAAAAGTTTTGGAGTTTCAGCAGGTGGTGAAGAGTTAACTTATAATCTATTTTGTAAAACATTAAATATAACTCGTGAGTATACCGTTATTTGTCATAGTAGATTTGAAGATCAGTCTTTGTTAACTTTTAAAGATATGAAAATTTGGGATTCTCTTTGTAATAAAAACACTATTCATTACTATTGGACCACAGAAGAACAGAATGCTTATAAATTTAAAAATGGAAAAAGCTTTTATAATAATAATGTTTTTTTAGATCCTTTAACTTCTTGTGATGATTATAAATTTAGTGGGACCTGTGCTAATCATATGAATTTAAATGGTAACATATTATTTGCAAAAGAAATAATTAAGTTAATGAAAGAAGATAACAGTGGCACTTAAACCAACACAACGATCACTTAAAAGGTGGACTGAACAAAAATGGCAGTATTCGTCCGAGAAGGAAGCAGATAAGCCTCGTAAGAAACGCGGTCGCTACCTTCCCGAAGCTGCTTGGTCGGCGTTATCGCCTGCCGAAAAAGCAGCGACAAATCGTGCGAAGAGAAAAGGCTCTAAAGCTGGAAAACAGTTTGTTAAGCAACCAAAGAAAGTTGCAGCTAAAACTCGTTCGTATAGGAAAGGAGTCGGTGGATGAACTGGATGAAGTCGAGATTAAAAGAACGCACTTCCTGGGACGGTATCGCTCTAGTAGCAATGGGTGTAATAGCCCTTGCTTTTAAACCACTCATCGGTATTGCAGCTTGGGCTGCTATCGTGTGGGGCGCATACACTATTTGGAAGTCACAGTAATGACTAAACAACGCAAGAAACCTAAGATTAACATCTCAGAACTATTGCGCAAGCACAAGGCGGGTAAATCGATTGGATCTACTAATCGTGCTCGCCTTGTTGCACGTGGGCTTGTAACAAGAAAATCAGGACCTTACAAAGGAAAGAAAATAGATCTTGGAAGAAGAGGTAAAAGTTAATCCAAAATTTATTTCAGAAGCTTTTGATGAAAATTTTGTGTATTATTTAGATACTAATAAATCTATTTTAAGCCAAACTTTAGATACTTCTGAAAATATATTTTTATTGAACGTGAGAAAAATATATACAAATAACACTTATTTTGGAGTTAATTACACCACCCTTACAAATGGTGTAATTTATCATCATTTAAAATGTAAAGATAGGGGTTATTCTGAATTAGTTGTAGAAGATAAAGATGCTTTTATGTCTAAATATAAAAATGAATTAGTCACTGACCCTATGTTAGATTGGGGAGGTTTTGTTTTAAAAAAACAAAAATTTAACTTACCTGAAACTGTTTATTTTTGTTTTTCTAATACTTCATACAATCATACTCTTATTCAGTTATTAGATGGGTCTCTTTTAAGAGGTTTATATGGAGTTCAAACAGAAATAGAGTATCAAAAAGCAAAAAAAGATTTTGGGATAGCTTTTTATAACTCTATCCCTACCAAACAAGAAGTTATAGATTTTATGAATAATAAAATATCTATTAGTACTTCAAACCATATATGCACAGTATCAACTAATTACAGTTCCATTATTGTAGAGCATGCTTCTCAATACGGACAAGAGTGGAGTGACATTAAAAGGAGAAAAAGTCATGAGTAAAAAATCACCAATGATGAATGGCGGTAAAGCAAAAATGCAACGTAAGCAAGACGGCCTTACCCCTGCTCAAAAGAAACTACCACCAGCACTTCAAGCTGCAATTTTGAAGAAAATGAAATCAAAGTGAGCTGGTTAAACTACATATTAAACGCACATAAATCAGGAGAAGGATTTTGGGGTTGCAACGGACAAGACCCTGAAATCTTTCGACATATTATTGAAGGTGTATATGAAACCTATGAGATTGATCATATTCTTGAAATAGGTTTTAATATTGGTTGTTCTGCTTCGATGTGGTTAGAATGGCATCCGCAACAAACTGTCAAACTTACAGCTGTTGATATTTGTAAACATAGCTCTACTGTTCCAGCCTCTAAAACAGTTAAAGAACGTTATGGTGATAGATTTAATTTTATTGCCTCAGATAGTAAAGAAGCAAAACCACTATTAGAAGGCAAATCTTTTGATATGGCTTTTATTGATGGAGATCACTCTTATGAAGGAGTTGTTGCTGATACTCGAATGGCAATAGAACTTGGAGCCACTGTATTACTATACGATGATTGGCATGAGAAGGATACAAAAGCAACTGGTTCAAATGGAGTTAAAGGCGCTACTATAGATTTAGAAAAAGAAGGAATAATTCAACTTGAAAAAGTATACCACATTGAAGGAGTACCTTCTCAAGTTGGAGTATTTAAACCTATGTAAATAAAGGAGTTCCCCTCATGAACTTAGATTATCAAAAAGCCGCTCATATGGCAGGCTTTGCTCATCTTGTTTATCAAGACAAAGATGTAGTTAGTAAACAACTACAAGACTTAGGTTTTACTACCTGGGCTTGGTTTGACAAAGAAGGCACTCAAGCCTTTGCTTGTCGAAAACACAAAGCAAATGAAATTTTCATCGTATTTAGAGGAACCGAGCCTGATCAAATGAAAGATCTTATGGCTGATGCCAAAGCTTGGAGAAAAAAGGCACGAGAAAAAGGTTTAGTCCATTTTGGGTTTGCACAAGCTTTAGATCACGTGTATGATAATATTGTTCAGTGGATAGCTGAACAAAATCTTGACGATGGATACAAAATTACTTGTACGGGGCATTCATTAGGAGCTGCATTAGCTACCATTATGGCAAGTCGGTTAGACGCCCATGAACTCTATACATTTGGTTCCCCCCGTGTTGGTAATCGTGCTTTCGTCAAAGAAATGGTAAATGATAATATTAATCATTGGCGTTTTGTAAACAACAATGATATTGTCACAAAAGTACCATTTCC
>Ga0255772_10006201_pt1 | contig 10958 bp, 7 predicted proteins | sample 071ome_34_FD_179970 | JGI IMG/M metagenome (GOLD analysis project Ga0255772, IMG submission 179970) | Coastal salt marsh microbial communities from the Groves Creek Marsh, Skidaway Island, Georgia - 071411BT metaG (version 2) | ecosystem: Environmental > Aquatic > Marine > Intertidal zone > Salt... | reverse complement strand
ATCGGACAGTTCCACAATTTTTTCGGTCACCAGACTATCGCCACTGATTACCAGGGACCGACCACCGTAATCCAGGCGATAACCATAGGCTGGTTCAATTGGCGGATGAGAAACTTCGAATGCAGTAATCTTCATCCCATCTTCATCCATGATGACTCCTTCTTCTATTGTACGAGACTGGAGAATGCCAAGTTCGGGATCGAGTAGTTCTGCACCGTGATGAGCCACGCGGTAGCCTCTGTCCAATTCATAAGTGATGTTTAGACCCTCAACAATACGGCTGACACCTTGAGGTCCAATAATTTGCAATGGTGCCGGTCTGCCGGCTACCCATGAATTGAGATTAAAATCGCCGATGTCGGATATATGGTCAGAATGATAGTGGGTCAACAAAATGCCGCGCAATTTGCCTAAAGGAATGCCGCTTAGCTGTGCTGTAGCCGCAGATCCAGAGCCTGCATCGACAATATAAAGATGGTCTGGCGTTTCTACCGCTACGCAAGCCTGTGCTCGACCCGGCGCCGGCAGGGGTGAAGAAGTGCCGCACAGCGTTATCTTCAGCCCGTCAAAAGCTACACTGGGGGAAGGAGCGGTCTGTGCTCCGGCAACTGCTGAATAAAATACCAGTCCAATGATACCTATCTTGCTGAGTGTCTTAATCATAATTTATCTTAAAGTCTTTGTTCCTGTTTAACCTGGGTCTCGAAGTAGGACAGCTCGGGATCATTGCAACGGTCTTGCTCATACTGGCAGTTTTGCGGGTTCGATTTCATCATTTGCTATATCAGTTACCGCTTTATGTATCCGGGGGGATTGCCAGTTATTGGTTCATGGAGAGGAGTTGGCAGATCCTTTCGCCTTTTATGAGTTGAGTCAGAATCGATCCATAGAGTCCGATTGCTCTCGGTTGGCGTCATCCCTTTAAGCGGGTTCACTCTTCTGAGGTTCTGATCCGGTCGATTTCATCTTGCAATTCAGCAGCCAGCTCAGGGAATTGCTCAACCAAATTGTTCTGTTCGCCGGGGTCAAGGCTCAAGTCATAAAGCTGTGGCCGGCGACTGAACCCGCTCTCTATGTTTTTATTCTGCTCGACGAATGTCGGGATGGTCTTGCCCTCAGGTATCGGCTCGATGTATTTCCAGTCGTTTCTGCGAATCCCCAGGGTTGCCGATTGGGTAATAAGCGCGTCCCTTCCCCGGCCTTCGGCAGACAATAGCGCTGTGGCGAGATTTTCGCTGTCGATGGCTTCGCCCGGGCCCGGGTTTTGTCCGCTGATTGACGCGAGCGTTGCAAAAAAATCCACCTGACTGAGTAACGCATGGCTGGTGCCGGGCTTAATTGAATCTGGCCAGTAAGCAATTGTGGGCACCCGCGTGCCGGCTTCAAAGGCGCTGTATTTACCCCCGCGAAGTGCCCCCGCCGGGCGGTGTGCTCCGAGCAATTCGACGGCCTGATCGGCATATCCATCATCCAGCACGGGGCCATTGTCGCTGGTAAAAATGATCAGGGTATTGTCGTCGATCTGCAGGCGTTCCAGTGTCTGGACAATCTGACCGGTCATCCAGTCCACCTGTGCTATGGCATCACCACGCGGTCCCATCTCACTGGCACCCACAAAGCGCTCATTCGGCAGTCGGGGCACATGAATGTCGTGGAATGAGAAGTACAGAAAGAAAGGGTCCGCAGTCTGATTCCTGTTTCCGGCATCTTCGATGAATGCCACTGCTTTTTCGACGAACAGGTCTGCGAAGTCCTCGTCTCGCCAGTGGGCGCTGTCCCCCCCATCCATGAAGCCGATGCGACTGATGCCGTTGACGATAGTATCGCTGTGCTGTCGATCAGCGCCCTGGCGCAGCAGCTGCGGATGACTGAGCCCGGTGGGCATATCCCCGATAGGGTCGCTGTAGCTGATTTCGAGAGGGTCATCTTCATCGGACAAACCGACCACGGCGTGATTTTCCACATAAACCGAAGGCACACGATCGCCGGTAGCAGGAAGCAGGAAAGCATAATCGAAACCGATTTCCAGAGGCCCCGGTCGGATATCCTGATTCCAGTTTAGATCGCCATCACCAAGCCCCAGATGCCATTTGCCAACTACGGCGGTTCGATACCCTGCGCGCTGCAGCATCGAAGCGATAGTCGCTGACCCTGCTGGGATCATCAGCGGCGCGTCGCCCGGCAAGACACTCGCGTTCCGGCGAAAGGCATAGCGCCCCGTTAAAAGGGAATAACGTGACGGACTGCAGGTTGCAGCGGTACTGTAGGCATCGGTAAATTTGAGGCCCTCTCGTGCCAATCTGTCAATGTTTGGTGTCAGCACGCCCGTTGCGCCATATTCACCGATATCGCCGTAGCCCAGGTCATCGACATATAAGATGATGATGTTTGGCAGAGACTTGTCACCATCGGTGGACTTCACCGTCCCGGGAGAACAGCAGGTGAGAAAAAGTAGGATCGACAATGTTGAAAAGGTTTTCATCAGCTCTGGATTTCTAGACTGTTTCAGCTAGCCGACTGCCCATTCTGTGATGGCGGGAATCCATGCGACTCTCGCAAATCCCCAGGTAGCAATGACAAGCACGACATTCGCAAGGATCATGCTGGCTGATGCTGCATTTCTGATGCGGACATTCTTAGATCTGTCGCGTGCCCGGATCATTAGCTCGACAATGATCAGATTGGGGATGTAGAAAAAGAAGGACATAACGTTGTCGAACCATCCATCGAACTGCTCTGTGTGTCCAACCCAGTCTGTCAGCAACAGCCACAAGCCATAGTCCATTCTATACAACCAAGATCCAATTGCTAACGCATAAAGCCTCCAGGCCCAGGCCTGATGGATCATGAAGTTCCGCTGCATTGCATGTTTCATGGTTTGAATGGAAGCGATGAACATGAGAATGCCATAGCCTGAAAATCCGATATCCATGACAGTGCCGCCAACAGTGCCTCGAATAGCGATAAAGGAGAGCCCTCCGAGAGCCGCAATCATGGATACAACAACATAAAACCTGCCACTCCAGCGGTGAAACACTGGATAACTGACACGAATACTTTGAATAAGCTGAAGCCCGCCTAACAACAAGATGAGTCCACCCGCTGCAAAATGCAGTCCAATGCCAATTGATGCCGCGGGTTGTCCCGGTGTATAGATTTCAGGAAGTACCTCATTCCAGCGCTGCAGATCATTATCAAAATACGCAGAAGCGTAGTTTGCCAAGATGTACAGGCCGAAAATGAATGAGCTAATCCATACAATTCCCAGCAAGGCTCGACATGAATAATCGTAAACGAGGTCATGTGTGGTGCTCTCTTGAGCTAGGGAATAGTCAGATATCGTTGACATAAACAACACTTTCTTTTTGCTCTGATTGCAGTGAGCGGTCTAAAGCGCTCGGAGAATTCAGTAGCTTAAGAAATTCAATGGACTTTGGCCAGTGAGTGAGACTTAACAGTGAACTCGGGTGCTGGAAAGCTACTGAACAGGCGGGATTATACAATTATTGGTGCCGTTACTAGGGTTTTTCAGTGTCCCTGGGCACCACCCAAGTTCAGAAGTCTCTGTAATCCCTGCAGTTTTCACAGAAATGGGATTAGAGTTCCAGATAATTTTCATAATAAAAAGGGGGAAACAATGAGCGAAAAAGTCTCAGATTTTGAATTGAAGCATAAAGCCTCTAGTTATTCGGAAGGTGAAGATGGGAAGCTAATCTCCATATCTAATTGGGAGACTGAAGGTGACATGGAAGTTTATGGTGCAGTCTATGGAAGCCTGAAGGTTGTGCATGACATCAATGACCCAGATGCCGATAGTGGAACCTGTTCATGGGCAGGAGAAGGTTTCTTGCCGGACGGCTCAAAGACCATAGGTTTCCTTAGTGGCACTTGGGAAAAAGCTGGTAATCATGTCTGGAAATTAAGCATGACTGGAAGAGACTCAGCAGTAGGTCCAACCAGAGTGGAGAGTACCATTGCTCTAGAAACTCTGACTTGGTCTGGCACAGTCTACAAAGCATAGTAGTTACTGCGAAGCCAATCGTGTGAGCGATTGGCTTCGCATTCATTAAATAGTCAATTATTCGTTCAATATATTTTTGTAAGGTCTTCAAGTCGTATCCCTCGCTATAACTCCGACCAATACTTGAAAAACTCCAGCCCTCCCCAAGCTGATCAATGACCTCTGTTTGGCACCTCTTTGTATCTCAGCCTGTCTTGGAAGCTGTGCCTCAGTCCGTGAATTACTGAAGAATAGCTGTGATCTCTCCGCACCCTTTATAGCCAGATATCTTTATTGTGCTTCTGATAATAGTGGGGCTGAAGATGGGTTGATGACAGAGTCAATAAGTTTGTCTCTTGCCGGAACGTCAGTGCGCTTCAGTCTCAGTCCGAGCCAATAGTCATCAAGCTTTGATGCAATATTTTTGGAAGCCAGTTTTGCTCTGTGGCGAGACTTCGTGTCTAAGCAAATTACAAGGCGTGAAGTGGAATAGTGTTCCCTTAGATCACAAGGAACAGCACGAGAAAAGTAATAGTAGGAATCTTTTCGGTAAGCGTTAGAAGGGTGTTTATTTGTATACTTCATTGTCTACGCTAATCCCAGTTCTGTGAAAACTGCCGGGATTACAGAGACTTCTAAAGTTGGGTGGTGCCCAGGGGCGGAATCGAACCACCGACACGAGGATTTTCAGCAGACGTGTTGACCGATTTGTTAATTAGATCAATATGTTGCAGGGGCGTAATCAGAGTGTGCTAAGAAGTGTGCTAAAAGTTTTAAATTCTTCGGTGGATTTTCTTAACATTTAATTTCGTATGCTGGGAGGTAGTTCTCCTTGCCAACCAATAGCGAGCCTACCCGAGAGTTCCTCTGCCAAGTCTGTGTATGCAGATTTATCGATGAGATTAGTGTATTCCATTGGGTCCTGTTCAAGATCATACAACTCTGCAAGCGTGTCTTGTTCAGGGTCCAGGGGCGTCCATTCTGTATAGCGGTAGCGGGCTGTTCTGATGGTGCGGCCGTCATAGCCTTCTTCATTTATGGCGGGATTATTGGTTGAGCCTGAACCTATCATGCGTCTTGACTGGGAAAATGCAGCGGACTTCCATTCTTGCTCTGGTTCATTGAGCAAAGGAACAAAACTTAAGCCTTCCAGTGTATGTGTTGGCTTGGGTAATGCTGTTAGCTCAATTAGAGTTGGGTAGAGATCGACTAGCTCAACAATTCCTTTCGATACTGTCCCTGCACCCGTGCCGTCGGGTAGTCGCACAATGAGAGGTACGCGTATGGACTCGTCGAACTGAAACTGTTTACGCCAAAGCCCGCCGTGTTCATTCAACTGAAAACCATGATCGCTGGTAACAACCACGATGGTGGAGTCGGCGAGACCCAAATCTTCCAGTCCCTGCAGAATGCTGCCTATATGATGATCAGCCATTGTGACCATGGCATGGTAAGCGGCAATAGCTTGTTTCTTTTGTCTATCGCTGTGGGCAGCGTCATCAGCCACAATCCATGATCCTGGTGCAGGGATATCATCGCTGTCGTTCATTGGTGTGTAAGGCAGAACTATATCGTCAACTGGATGCTTTTCAAAAAATTGCGCTGGACCAACCCAGGGTTGATGGGGCTTATGCAAACCCGCAGCGAGGAAGAATGGCTTATCACGATTCTCTGCCATCAGCTGCACGATTCTTGTGGCAGTGGTGCCATCCGGTGTCATAGGTGGTAGTTCGTGTGTTGCACGCCAGGTGAGAGGCAGGCTTAAATTGCGTCCGCCGCCAACGCCAGCAAAAATGTCACTCCGTGACATGCCGTTCTCGGACCCTTCTCGCCAGGTGTTGTCTCTCACTTCTGATTCATCATCACCTGGAAGATATCCCGGGGTATGAAAAAGTTGTGAGGGGTCCCGCGATAATGCGAAATTGGAAGAATCCCAGCTCACGGCATGTTCAAAAGAGTTGTGACCCACTTTTCCAACTCTGCCGGTAAAGTAGCCATGGTCCTGAAAGTGTTCGGGCAGCATTCTAAGTTGATCGCCGATCTTGTGCCGTGGCCAGGTGCCTGTTGCATGCACATCGGTAGTATCAGGTCTTAGCCCACTCAAGATAGAAGCACGGGAAGGGTTGCACAATGGATTTTGCACGAAGGCATTCTCAAAGCGGATACCTTGCGCAGCCAATCGATCCAGGTTTGGGGTACTGGCCGTGGCATAGTGGGGTCTGTCACCTGAACCAATGTAGGAGCCCAGTGCAGTGTTCAGGTCGTCAACAATGATGAATAGAACATTACGTGGGTCTTCGTCCTGCAGCGCACGAAGTGGTGCAGCCGCTTCCAGCATAAGCCTTGTGGACCGGTTCTGGGTTTGCGCATTGGTAGCCACCCACAGGCTAGTTGCCAGGAGACATCCAACTAATGCGGTCAGCTTTAAATCCCGATTCATGCGCTGCTTCCTGTGACTTTAGTTAAGAGTTGTGATTCTAGCGCTAAGAACAAGGTGTTAGTAGCGACTTTTCGCGAATGTGTCTGTCGGTCCTGAGACAGAACTGACATATACTGGACGCTATCGGCTTAATACACGATACAGGAAATTCTATGAAAACTCTTCAATCCATTGCTTTGCTATCTCTGCTTATGGTGCTGCCGCTAACTGGCAATGCGCAAACTAGTAGTAGCATTGACGAGCAGCAAGTTATGTCTGTGCTCGATGCTTTTATGACTACGTTCAGCAACAGCGATCCTGCCGGGCATGCGGCAACCTACCACACACCACATTTTCGTCTCGCCCGCGGCAGCATGTCGAACTGGGCAACAGAAGAAGATGTGGTCTCGGCCCATGTAAGAGTTTTCGACAGGCTGAGTGACACAGATTGGCATCATTCCGAATGGGTGGAGCGGGATATCATAAGCATCACAGACACGAAAGCCCATGTTGCGACCACTGTTCGGCGCTATCGCGAGGATGGCTCCGAAATAGTTACTTTCGAATCGCTGTATATATTGATTAAGCAGGATGGACGCTGGGGCATAAAGTTCCGATCCAGCTTTTTGTAAAACGATAGAAAATCACGGGAAGAGAGTGGTGCCCAGGGGCGGAATCGAACCACCGACACGAGGATTTTCAGCAGACGTGTTGACCGATTTGTTAATTAGATCAATATGTTGCAGGGGCGTAATCAGAGTGTGCTAAGAAGTGTGCTAGAGGTTTACACTAAGCTAAGCTGTCCGGTGGGCAGGAACTGGTAGTCCGGAAGATTTTGTGCCAATTGTCTATTATGAACTCGGTGGCTCCGGGCGCCTGACTGACCGCTTAAGTCCGCAACAAACAACCATTGTACAATCATTGGGTCAGATAATGGCTGGACCGCAGTGGATTTTGTCCAACTGGTTTATTACACGTTAGATGGTGCAGGCAGGCTTCTCGATCGGCAATAATTTGTAATTCAATTGGGAATAATTATGGATAGAACAACAAAATTAGTTTCAGCTTTTTCCCTCAGATTCATCTCGCTGGTTTTTTGTTTAGCAATTACTCCTGTGCAGGGACAGTCCGAGTTGCCTCCTATCGGTGAAAGAGACAGGGCAATGACCATGGCGGGGGATTTCACCTTCGCCAGCGTTGGCGACCTGATGATTAGGCGACCAGCATCTCAATTGGCCGACCCCGAAGTACAGGAAGTTTTCGATCTCATTCGAAATGCAGATTTGGCTATGGGCAACATGGAAGGTGAGTTAGCGAATCTTCGTGAATTCGACGGTCCCCTGAACGGTTTTGTCGGTACTCATGAGGTAGCGGCGGATCTCAGGCTTATGGGTTTTGACATGGTGAACCGGGCCCAAAACCATTTACTGGATGCTGAGTTCGCTGGCATGTTTTCAACTAATTTCTTGTTGGATGAAGCAGGAATCATCCATGCGGGATCAGGCAAGAACTTACAGGAAGCGGCGGCACCGGCTTTTTTGGAAACCGCAAAGGGACGAGCTGCTCTAATAGGAACTCATGCGCCAATCTGGCCTGAACATAACCGCCTAGCAGCGACACCTCTAATTGGGAATCTGGGTGGTCGTCCAGGTCTTAATATGCTCAATTACCGCGAGACAATCCTGGTGTCACAGGATCAGTTTGATGCACTTAATCGAGTAAGAGAAGGGTTTCTGCAACAGCGTGATAACTACGACAATCCCCGACCCTTCGCGAACGCGTCTGCATCTACCGGAATGAATTTCCCAGCATCCAGTTCCGGAAGAAATAATCCAAACTATCGCGTTGCTGCAAACGGCGAGATCCCCGGAACCCTTGTCTATGAGATGAATGAAAATGACCTTGATCGAATCTTAAGAAACATTCGTAACGCGCGGCAACTAGCGGATTTTGTCATTGCCGCAGCACACATCCACCAGAGTCGTTCCATTGTAGAAACCCAACATTTAAGTACACGGCCACCGGCGTTCTATGAAGAGCTTGCGCGCAAAGCCATTGATGCTGGCGCCGATGCTTTTGTTGGAACTGGAGTGCAAACTTTACGCGGCATAGAAATTTATAATGGTAAGCCCATCTTTTATGGGCTGGGTGAGTTTTTTCGAGAAGCGCAGTGGGAGCTGGAAGTAGCGCTGGGCAATTCAGATGCAAATTCCAATCGAAGAGTGCAGCAGTTTGCCAGAAACTTTGGTGGTTCGGCCCAATCATTGGAAAGCCTGGTAGCCATTAGTCATTATGAAGATGGAGAGTTGACTGAAGTGCGACTCTATCCAACTGAGTTAGGCTTTGACGGTCCTGATTCTCGTTTAGGAATTCCACGTATGGCTGATGTTCAACATGCGCAACAGATTCTTGAACGAGTAGAGCGGCTTTCAGACGAGTGGGGAACCGAGATTGATATAGAAGGAAGTGTTGGAATTATTCGAATTAAGTGATTGCTGTTTATAAAAGGGGTCTGCGTAAAAATGCAGTAGTTTAGAGGAAAGGCTAACTTAGAAGATTCCCTTCGATAGAGTCTGGCAAGAGATGCTCTTAAGTATCGAAACTGTCTACTCGTCACTCTCGGTGGCTGTAAGTATAGGGGAGTTGGGTCGGAATAATCCAAACAGCCTTTGGGCTGTTTGTCCCCTGCGGGCTTCGCGCTGACGCGCTCGTAGCTAACTGCTTCGCAGTTGGTCGAACGACATCGATGGGTCTCATCCGGCGACTAAACCCCATACATAAAAAAGCCCCGCTTTGCGGGGCTTTTTTATGTATGGTGCCCAGGGGCGGAATCGAACCACCGACACGAGGATTTTCAGTCCTCTGCTCTACCGACTGAGCTACCTGGGCGTTGGGGTGCACTGTGATGTGCTTGATTGTCATGCCAGCGAGTTCGGCTCTGCTGGTCGCGCTGACACTTGCGGAGCGTGCTGCCTGAGACTGATCCATCCCGGGGGCTAGGGCCGATGAACTGACCGGCTTTTGCCCTGCTTCGCGAGCCGCGTATTAAATAGTGTCTGACTGCCTGAGTCAAGGCATATGCGCGTGGCTCAGCGCCCGATAAGGCTCGGCCTAGCCCGTCAAAATCCGCAAGCATGGCCGACGATTTGCGGCATTCAGACCTGCTTGGGAGTGGCTGTAGGGAACACAGTGCCTACTCGCCGGGTGGCACAAACCCTTCGGCGCGATCGTAGTCCTCGTTACTGAGGAATTTTTCCATTTCCTGCTGTAGGTAGCTGCGTGTTTCCGGGTCCATCAGGTTCAGCTGCTTCTCGTTAATGAGCATGGTTTGCTGTGCCTGCCACTCTTGCCAGGCCTGCTGAGACACGGTTTCATAAACTTCCTGCCCCTTGGGGCCGGGATAGGGTGGAACCGCCAGTCCCGGCAGTTCTTTCTGGTATTTTCGACACTGAACTGTGCGGCTCATGGAAACTCCTTAGCGTGAAATCTTTAGGGTGAAATAAGGTGCGGGTCTTCGGCCAATCCGGAGAGCAGCTTTTTCACCGGCGCGGCCAGCCCTACCTCAAGCGAATGATTAAGAGGGTACCAGAGCCAGCGGTCAGAATCAGCTGCACCTGCTGCTTCGTTTGTAGTGGGTTCGGCTTCAATCAACAACGGGAAGATCTCCAGATGGTAGTGGGTAAAGCTGTGCCGAACTTGTGGCAACCTGATCGCGGCAGTCAGGTCGCAGGACAGTCCGTTGAACTCGGTCGAGCACTGCGCCGCTGGTTCATCTTGTCCGGTGGGCTTTGCCAGAGGCCGCTCCGGTAAGGAGTAAAGTCCACCCCAGATGCCGGTGTCCGCGCGTTTTTTCAGCAGCACTTCCCCCTGTCCATTGCGCAGGATAATCATCTGGACGGCTTTTACCGGTTTGTCCTGTCTGGGTTTCTTGCCCGGATACTTCGCAATCGCATCAGCGGCCAGCGCCTGGCAGCGATTCGCCAGTGGACACCGGCCGCAGTCGGGCTTGCTTCGGGTGCACAAGGTAGCGCCGAGATCCATCATGGCCTGCGTGTAAGCGGCGATTCCGGACTCCGGCAGCAGCGATTCCGCCAGTTCCCACAGCCGGGATTTGACAGAGCTGCTTTCCGGATAGCCGGCAATGGCAAAATAACGTGTCAACACGCGTTTGACGTTGCCATCGAGAATCGGGGCTCTGATGTGCATAGCGAGCGCGGCAATCGCGCCGGCCGTAGACCGCCCGATGCCGGGCAGGGATTCGAGTTCCTCAACGCTGTCCGGAAAGTGTCCCTGATGCTCTGCGCAGATTTGCTGCGCGGCTTTGTGAAGGTTGCGGGCCCTGGCGTAATAGCCGAGTCCTGTCCACAGGTGCAGCACCTGATCCGCCGGCGCTGCCGCCAGTGCGTGCACGTCGGGAAAGCGCGACATGAACCGCTGATAATAGGGAATGACCGTGGCCACCTGGGTCTGCTGCAGCATGATCTCTGACACCCAGACCCGGTAAGGCGCGGGGTCTTGCTGCCAGGGCAAATCGTGCCG
>Ga0255772_10006198_pt1 | contig 10961 bp, 10 predicted proteins | sample 071ome_34_FD_179970 | JGI IMG/M metagenome (GOLD analysis project Ga0255772, IMG submission 179970) | Coastal salt marsh microbial communities from the Groves Creek Marsh, Skidaway Island, Georgia - 071411BT metaG (version 2) | ecosystem: Environmental > Aquatic > Marine > Intertidal zone >... | reverse complement strand
TTCACTGGTTTGTGAACAGGGGCGCTATGATAACGATTTCAGGCGAGCTGGAAAAGGCTGTAAATCAAAAAAATTGTCTAGAAAATGATCATTTTGTGCTTGACATTTTCGGGGGCTTTAAAAAAGCCAGGGTTTGGCTCTATCCTGCTTCACAGGCTGAGTATTTGATCTATTTTATTGCTGGTAGTTTGGTCTGGAATAGAGAGGGCGTCTGCTGTGTATTAATTGGAGTAGAGCTCCAGGCGGTAACTTCTGGCAGTTGCACCGGGATCTTTAATCTTGAAGGCAATATGGATAGGAATATTCTTTTCCATAATGGTTGCACCAGATAATTCCCCGCCTAGATATTGGCTAGGTGAAATCAGACCGCTGGCTACCGGTTTGTTATCGTTGTCTGTAAAAATTAGAGCTAATTTCGGGTACGGTTGGGTAAATGATGCTTGGTTTGTAATGATGGCATCAATCAATAGGTGTTGAGGGTTAGTATTGTCGCTTCGGACGATCAGGTTGCTTGCGCGTATTTTATCCAGAGCTCTGATCTCAGGTAGCTTACATCCGATTACGGCACAGGCCAGTGTGTAGCTGGAGCGCAGTTCAGGCAGTTTGGACCAGCTATTGAAATTCAACCAGCCGATCTGGAATACAATCAGTAATACTGCAAGCAGAGAGCCTGCAGACCAGCCAATCGCAGCTGCAAGGTTCTTTTTCTCTTCAGGACTTTCTGTATTCAGGTAAACCGGTTCGCTTTCAAAATGCGGCGGTTGATCCAGCTTTTGCTCAGTCAACGAGTCGCTGCTGGTTTGAGAAGTTAATGTAGACGTTGGTTCAGGCGCGTCGTCTTCATCTATAGAGCTGCTGTCGAGCTCTTCAAGAAGTTGTTCAGCCCAGTCTTCTTCCTGAGTGTTAGATTCAACAATAGGCTCGCCGCCAAAGAGTTCGTCAGCGTCCATTTCAACATCATCTTCCAGCATATCATCAGGAATAGCGAGTAATTGTTCGCCTGTGTCCTCATCACTACCGGTTTTGGTGGTGTCAGTTGAAATGAACTCATTAACACTGTCGTCTTTGATATCAAAGTTTTGATCGATATCGCTAAGGGTATCTTGATCGAACAGGTCATCAATATCGATGGGGGTGTCGTTATCGAGTTTTGGTGGGATAGGGGCGTCACTGTTTAAGGCGCTGTATTCAACCGCATTGAATACATTCAGGCAACTGCCGCAACGAACCAAGCCGTTAGCGACTTTCAGTTGCTCTTCTTTTACTTTAAAAGAAGTTTGGCACTTGGGGCATTGGGTGATCAGTTCCGCGACCATAATGCTCTATCCTTTTATTCCCTTAAAACGTAGTAAGCCTTTTGCCCGATGATAGCCGAGCAGATTCATTCCGTGAAGTCTAGGCTATTTCTTTTTACCTGTGATGAGAATCCAGTCTTCTTTTTGCTCGATTGGGTTCAAATCAAAGTATTGGCTGTAGCAGTTATACACTTCTTCAGCTTGTTCCTGAAGAATGCCTGATAGGGCCAGTAAACCACCGGATTTTGTGTTTTTGGTGATTTCAGGAGCCAGCTCTACCAGCGGACCGGCCAAAATGTTGGCAACTGTAATATCGGCTTCACAACCTTGGAAGTTATCTGGCAGGAATAGTTCAATCCTGTTTTGATCCAGATGATTGCGTTCCATATTCATTTCTGTTGCTGTCAGGGCTTGAGGATCAATATCTACACCAATCGCTTCCTTGGCGCCTAGCAATAATGCTGCGATGGCGAGAATGCCGGAGCCGCAACCATAATCAAGAACTTTCGCTTCATTGAGTGCTGCAGTCTGATCGGTTGAGATTCGATCCAGATGTTTCAAGCATAAAAAAGTGGTCGGGTGTGTGCCTGTACCAAAGGCCAATCCCGGATCCAGAATCAAATTTACGCTGTCAGGTTCAGGTGGTTCTGTCCAGCTTGGACAAATCCATAGGCGCTCACCACATTGAATAGGGTGGAAGTCATCCATCCAGGCGCGCTCCCAATCCTGATCTTCTACTTTTTCGGTTTGGATCTGGTGTGTCAGTTTCTGTTCTGTAGCGAATTCAGCGACTGCATTAGCAACGGCGTCGATGTCGAAATCTTCGGTAAATAAGCCTACCACTCGAGTACTTTTCCATAGCGGTGTTTCACCAGGCAGCGGCTCGTAGATGGGTTGGTCTTCAGGATCTTCCAGAGTAATGGAACTGGCTCCGATCTCCAGCAGATAGTCTTCAAGTTGTTCAGCGCTTTCTGCTTGGGTTGTGATTTTGATTTGTAACCAGCTCATAATCTATTGCTCTAGGTAAGGTTGCATCAATCCTTGAATGCGAATGAATTAGTGATGCTTTTTAAGAATGCTTTCCAAATAATGAATGCTGTAGCTGCCTGAGCAGAAACCTTGATCACTCATTAATCTGCGATGCAAAGGAATGTTGCTTCGAATGCCATCGATTAGCATTTCTTCCATAGCATTTTGCATACGGCAAATACTTTGTTCGCGTGTTTCACCATGCGAGATCACCTTTGCGATCAGTGAATCGTAAAAAGGCGGAACCGTATAGCCTGCGTATAAGTGAGAGTCTACACGGATGCCAGGGCCACCCGGTGGGTGGTAGAACTTCACTGTACCCGGAGACGGGACAAAGCTGCTCGGGTCTTCGGCATTAATTCGACTTTCGATGGCGTGACCAGAAACCTTAATGTCGCTTTGCTTGATGCTCAACGGCTCACCGCCAGCGATCAATAGTTGCTGACGAACCAGATCAATCCCGGTAATCATTTCACTGACTGGGTGCTCGACCTGGATGCGAGTGTTCATTTCGATGAAATAGTACTGATCATTTTCGTATAAGAATTCAAAGGTACCTGCGCCGCGATAGTTAATTTCTTCACAGGCTTTGATACAGGCATCAAATACCGCTTGTCTGGCATCTTCATTGATACCAATAGCAGGTGCTTCTTCGATGACTTTCTGGTGCTTACGTTGAATTGAGCAGTCGCGATCGAAGAGGTGAACGGCATTGCCTTGACCATCTGCAAGAACCTGAACCTCAATGTGTCTTGGGTTTTCCAGGAATTTTTCCATATAGACGGTTTCGTCACCAAATGCGGCTAATGCTTCTGCTTGAGTAACGGATACAGAGTTAAGAAGACTGGCTTCGCTGTGTACTACTCGCATGCCTCGACCACCACCGCCAGCAGCGGCTTTAATGATGACCGGGTAACCGATGCGCTGTGCAATTTTGCACAAAGCTTCTTTATTCTTAGGAAGTGGACCATCTGAACCTGGAACGGTTGGAATGCCTGCTTTCTTCATTGCGCGAATCGCAGAAACCTTGTCACCCATTAAGCGAATGACTTCAGGTGTTGGACCAATAAAGGTAAAACCACTGCGCTCAACTTGTTCTGCGAAATCCGCATTTTCGGCTAGAAAACCATAACCAGGGTGAATTCCCATAGCGTCCGTTACTTCGGCGGCGCTCACAATGGCTGGGATGTTCAGGTAGCTGTCTAGCGGCTGGTTAGAACCAATGCATACTGATTCATCAGCAAGGCGCACGTGAAGAAGGTCGCGATCTGTTTGGGAATGAACCGCTACGGTTTTAATATTTAATTCTTTGCAAGCACGCAATATGCGAAGTGCGATTTCACCTCGGTTTGCAATGACCACTTTATCAAGCATAACTTCACTCGTATCTAGCCAAATAATATCTATGTATTACGAAAAGAAGTTTGTTGGTTCAAACTTCAGATTGGGCAGGGTTTGATTGGATTACACAATGGTAATCAGAGCTTGCCCGAATTCTACAGGTTGAGCATTTTCAATCAGTACAGCCTCAACGATGCCTGAACGATCTGCTTCGATTTGGTTCATCATTTTCATCGCTTCAACGATGCAAATAACGTCCCCTGCTTTAACATGCTGACCCACTTCTACAAAGGCTGGTGAAGATGGCGACGGCGCACGGTAGAAGGTTCCAACCATTGGGGAGGTAACTACATGACCGACCGGCTTGTCATCTTGCTTTTCTTTGGATTCAGCTACGGGTTCTTCTTTGATCTGCTGAGGGGCAGACATCACAGGTGTCTGAGTTACAACAGGTGTAGGAGAGTTAATGCGTCTGCTAATTCGAATGGCTTCTTCGCCTTCTTTAATTTCAAGCTCTTCAATGCCTGATTCTTCAATAAGTTCGATCAGCTTTTTTACTTTTCTTATGTCCATACTATGTCTCCTAAAGGAAATATCTCTAAGGCAATTAGTTGGCTTGAGAAATTCGTTTGTGCGCTGCGTCTAGTGCATATTTGTAGCCGTCTGAACCCAGACCGCAAATTACTGCGAGAGCTTTATCCGAGAAATAGGAATGATGGCGAAAAGCTTCTCGTTGATGCACGTTAGATAAGTGCACTTCAATGAACGGGATTTGAACCGCCAAAAGTGCATCGCGCATAGCAACACTGGTGTGAGTGTATGCTGCAGGATTAATGATGATGTATTTAACAGAGTCCTGATAGGCCTGTTGGATTCGGGTAACAAGTTCACCTTCGATGTTGCTTTGGAAGCAGTCAATCGTCAGGTTTAATGATTCAGCTTGCTTGGACAGGTCATCATTGATGTCAGAAAGAGACTTCGAACCGTAGATACCTGGTTCCCTAACTCCTAGCATGTTGAGATTTGGGCCATGTATTACCAGAATGTCCGTCATATATTCACCGAAATGATAACTGTTTCGCTTGTCTTGTCGTTATGGAGGCAGAGTTTGCACAAAATTGATGCATGTGTCCAATTTTTCTGTAAAAAGTTTGAAAAAGCCTCACTTTTAAAGAAATTACCTGCAAGATCGAAACAAAGTTTGTGATATTGGCTAACAGAATAGGTGAATAAATTAGAAAGTACATTCCAATTTCAGGGATAAATGGATTATTTTCCGGTTTTTGGGAAGGGATAGTTAGAAATGACCTTAATTTTGTTAATTAAAGTCATTTCCTTAGAAACCGTTTTAAGGGTGTTTAGCACTTAGAAAAGGGTTATTCAGCCCCTGAGAATAAGCGAACACAGTTACGACCTGCGTGTTTTGCTTCGTACAACGCTCGGTCAGCGTGTTCGGACAGTGCTGATGCATCGGTCAGGTCAGGTGTCAGGGCAGCGATTCCACAACTGAAGGTGACATTAAAGTCCTTTTCACCCGCGGATTGAGCGATGTTTCGGAACTTGGACAGGATCTCATTGAAGATCATAACCGCATCTGTAGCCGATGTGTTTGGTAATACCACAGCAAATTCTTCACCGCCGTAACGGCCGATGATGTCACTTTTACGTAGACGCTGTTTTAAGAACAAGGCCAGACTTTTAATCACCTTATCACCGATTGGGTGACCGTAGGTGTCATTGACCTTCTTGAAGTGGTCAATATCAAGCATTGCAAAAGACAAGGGCGTTTTATCACGAGTACTTTGCTGAATGGCATGATCAAGTTTGTGTAATGAATGGGTATGATTATAAAGGCCAGTCAGGCTGTCTCGAACCATCAGTGCTAATAGGGATTTTGCTCGGCGGCCACGATTGCGAATGGTGCGAATCAAGTGATCCGGATTGATGGGCTTGGTAAGGAAATCGTCACCACCACCAAGACTCATAGCCTGCAATTGTTTATTAATGTCGTCCTCGGCTGATAGGAAAACGATTGGCATACTGACCCATTTTTCATGTTGGCGAATGATATGAGCCAATTCCGACCCGGTACAACCTGGCATGTACATGTCCAGTACAACCAGGTCCGGCTGAAACTCTTCTAATGTATCCAGAATCAGGAGGGGATCAGTGATAACTTTCGCCGTCATCTGGGCTTTTTTCAGGGTGCTGTCGATAAAATGCGCTTGAGATCGGGAGTCATCCAAAACCAGTACGCGGTAATCGTTATCCAGTGTGTCGTTCTCAATATCGATGTTTTCGATCAGACGTCCAGGGTCAATGCTGTCGATATAGAAGGATTTACTGCCTGTTCTAATGGCTTGAAGTCGTGTCTCAAGATCGCAGCCGTGTTGAGATAAGAAGCTGACCGGGAATGAAAGCTGTTCCTGATTTTTTAAGGACTGAATAAAGGCAATGCCAGAATCCTTATCGCCTCCGAAATCTGTGTCGATCACCAGAATAGCTGGCACGGTAATCTTCAAATGGTGTTCTAGATCACTTAATTCATGGAGGATTTTGCATTGGAGTCCAAAATAGCTCAGTTGTTTGGATAGCTTGTGAGCGTAATCTGAATCTTTAATTGCTAGATAAATAGGCTTACGAAGCTTTAGTTGAGGTTCTGGAGACTCGTTTGCTTTTTGGTCGGATTTTCTCAAGGTGATCTTAGCTAAATCTCGAACCCGCTGGGTTAATGTGTCGAGTTTTGCTTTATCCATCGATTCAACACATTGGTGGATTACTCGATCGATGGCTTGAGCAACAGTAAGATGATCTTCATCCTGATAGCGTTCTGCATAACTGATGAGTCTTTGGTTGATTAATGCCAGTTGTCTTAGGTTGTCCTGTGTCCAGCCGTTTTTGTGAAAAGCTTGCCAGGTACTAATTAATCTACGTGATTGAGTAGTCGCTTTGCTGACCGTCGTCGTTTGATCAGGTGCGTTTGATGCTGGCGCAGTATTAGCTTGTGGCGTTTCCGATTCAGTCATGTAGTTCAACCAATGAAAATGTTTCTGTCGAGTCAGTGTAATGAGTTTATTTTTATAATTTAAAACGTGTAAACCCAGTATCAAAATACAGTGTAGTCAATAAGTTGTTTTTTTCGCAGGCTTTTTCGTATTTAAACAGAGTCTTAAATGGCTCTGATTATTTTAAAACTACGATTAATAGTTGTTGTCTATAGACAGTTACATACATCACTGTATAGGCTTACGCTTTACATTGGCAACGTTAGTAAAGTATCAGATTGAAACAGCGTTTACAGGATGTTACTTATTCAGAGGGACGGCCCCTTTGATACTGATTGTAGGTCTTACGGATAAGGACACATGGTGATTCAAAGAGCAGCTGACTCTGACACTATTAGAAAGTGGTTAAGTACGAATACCTTTCAAAGGTTTGTGCTGGCTGCATTTGTGTTGTTGTGTCCGGTTTGGTTGTTACTTGCTGATGTGAAAATCAGCCCTGAGGTTAAAACCAGCTTTTCTGAATTACTTGAAGACTCAAAACCCTTGTCGGATTTAGATAAGTTGAAGCGGGTGAATGATTACTTTAATCAATCCATTCGTTTTATCAGTGATCAGGCCCATTGGGGGGTTGAAGACTATTGGGCAACGCCTTATGAATCCCTCTCTCGTCGTGCAGGTGATTGTGAAGATTTCTCATTAGCTAAGTATTTCACCTTAGTAAAAGCAGGTATGGATCCAGAGAAGTTAAGGATCATGTATGTAAAAGCGGTAAAACTCCGACAAGCCCATATGGTATTGGCTTATTACAGTAAGCCGTCAGCTGAACCCTTGGTTCTGGATAATCTGATTCCTGAAATTAAAAGAGCATCGAAGCGTAGAGATTTGGTACCTGTTTACAGTTTCAATGCCAATGGTTTCTGGTTGAACAAAATGTCTGGCAAAAATGTTCGTTTGGGTGGATCTTCCCGAGTCACTATGTGGTCTGAGTTTATTGAACGCATGGGGCAATACGATCCAATGGATTTATTGGTATCACCAACGCAATAAAGAATGTAATGCAGCTTTGGAAGTTTGGTTTCAAAGCTGGCCAGTTAAAAATTGCTAATGAATGCCCAGGGACTGTTGGGCTAAAGGAGTATCAGTCGTGACCTTGTTTAAACGACTCGTAATAATGACGATGGCCATATTGTTTTTGGCTTTGGCAGGGAATATTTCGTCCGGTGTTTGGTCAGTAAAAGAACATCTGAATCGACAGCTAAATGCCAATGCTGAAGATGCTGCCAGATCGTTGGCCATTTCCATGAATACGGCATTAAGGGAACAAGATCAGGGCAGTATTGAAACCCTATTGAATGCAATGTTCGATGGCGGTGATTATCAAAGCATTCGAGTGTTTTCAGTTGAAGGTCATTTGCTGATTGAAAAAGTGGCCGACTTTGATGCTTCAGATGTGCCTTCCTGGTTTAAGGATCTTATTAAATTTACTCAGGTTACGTCAGAAGCTGAAGTCAGTGATGGTTGGCAGCAATATGGTCGTATTTTTGTGCAGCCGAATGCCGAGAAAAGCTACGTTAAGCTTTGGACGATCACTCAAACTATGGTGGTTTGGGTCGCCTTATTAATGGGTGCGGCGCTGGTGATGATAGTGTTCTTCATGAAAACCCTGTTAAAGCCTCTGGCAGACATGGAACATCAGGCTAACGCTATTTCTAATCGTGATTTTCGTACCATTCCTTTGCCTCGGGCCCGCGAGCTAAGACGTGTTGTCATGGTGATGAATGGTATGGCGGAGAAACTGAGTCAGTTATTTTCAGATCAGGCCGAAATGACTGAGCAGCTTCGTGAGATGTCTTATCGAGACTCATTAACCGGTCTATCAAATCGACGAGATTTTGTGGGGCACTTTAAGTCCTATCTTGACCCTCGTCAGGGCTGTAAAAGTGGTGCGTTAATCCTTGTGGGGATTAGAGCCTTTGATAAATACAATCAGGAACACGGGACAGAGAAGGCGGATGAACTGCTTGTTCAATTATCGGCTCAGTTAAAAGAATTCAGGAAAGAACACTCCAAAATTATCACAGCGCGTTTGAAAGGGGCTGAGTTTGGTGTCTTTATCGCCGATGTAACGCGTGATCATGCATTTCAGGCACTTCAGAAATTGTTCAAGCAGCTTTCTATGCTACCTGCTGTGTCTGGTTCTGAAAGCATGGCGGATCGTTTACATCTTGGCTTGGCCTATTATTCGGACAGCTCGGGTGAAATACCAACGACGGGTGGCTTGATTAGTTTGGCTGATCAGGCCCTGCGAAGAGCGCAAGGTCGTGGTCGCAATACCGTTATTATGTTGTCTACCAGTGAGGCTCAGGAGACTGAAAGTGTCATGGGTGATCAAGCGTGGCGAACCTACCTTGAAAAAGTGTTGGAAGGTCGTGCGGTGAAGCTTTTGTATCAGCCTGTGAAGCACTTTGGTATGTCGGTATCCCATGATTATGAAGTGTTGGCTCGAACCGATTATAAAGACAGTCTGGTAACGGCCTCGTTGTTCTGGCCAATGGTTGAACGTTTCCAGTGGACTGAGCATTTTGACCAACTCATTATTACTAAAGCCATGTCCTTGATGGCAAGCCAACCAGAAGACTTAAGGTTAACGATTAATGTATCGCCTAAGTCGTTGGTATCTTCGAAGTTTACTGATTGGTTAAAGAAGGTAGCACAGGATAATCCGGCATTGTCAAAACGCGTTGTTTTGGAAGTGTCTGAATACGCTCTTCATTATGATGCTGAAACCATCATTAGTTTGTCTCAGACCCTAAGTGCTTACGGGATGCAATTTGCCATCGATCATTTCGGAGCAAGCTCCGGAACATTCAGCTATCTGAATCGCATCAAGGTAGATCATCTTAAGGTCGACAGAAGTTACATTCGTGATATTCATCTATCAAAAGACAATCAATTCTATATTCGTTCTTTAATCCAAATTGCACATAACCTTGATATCAAGGTCTATGCAGAAGGCGTTGAGAAGGAAGAGGAATATCAGGTGCTCAAAGATCTGGGTCTAGATGGGGCGATTGGTTACTTGTTTGGCAAGCCATTGGCTGAACCTCATTAAGTAGGTTTACTCACTATAGTTATTGGGTGTGTCAGGTTATATTTGAGTTGTTTGACAATGGTTGATTGGTCTTAAGTTGTATAGTCTGGAAAGACTACGAGAGGTATGAGAGGCATTTTTATGGATAAAAAACTAACGGTAGGAATTGCATCAGGAGCAGGTGCGCTTGTCTTTCTGTTGATTTTGGTTGGCTGGTACTGGAGTTCCGAGCCTGATTCGCTGAACGTGGTAACCGACGCTACAGAGCATGCCGAAGCTCATGGCCATAATGTGGTCACAGGTTATGTGACAACTCATACCTTGGTTTCCGTTGTAGATACCTTATTGAATAAATCCGGCGGTTACATCGCTAATGACATCATGCCACCAGGTTTGATGATGGATAACATGCCGAACTGGGAGTTTGGTGCGTTGGTTCAGGTGCGTGATCTAGCTCGGGCATTCAGACGTGATTTCAGTCGTTCCCAATCTCAGTCCACCGAAGATAAAGATCTGGCGAAAGCTGAACCGCTTTTGAACTTTGACCATAAAAGTCGTTTCTTCCCATCGTCTGAATCTCAATACAAGGACGCTCAGGCTTATCTTGAATCTTACCTGTCTCGTTTAGCGAACCCGCAAGAATCACAGGCTCAATTCTATGCTCGTGCAGACAATTTAAGTCGTTGGTTGTCTGATGTGGAAACTCGTTTAGGCAGTTTATCGCAACGTTTGAGTGCCTCAGTAGGGAAAGCTCAGATTAATACGGATTTGGCGGGTGACAACGAGGCTCAACAATCCACGCCTGCACCAGGCTACCAGGAAGTAAAAACACCTTGGATGGAAATCGATGATGTGTTTTATGAATCGCGAGGTTCATGTTGGGCATTAATTCAAATGCTGGTGGCGATCGAAAATGATTTCAGACCGGTGCTTGAGAAGAAGAATGCTTTGGTGAGCTTAAAACAAATTATTCGTGAGTTGGAAGCCACTCAAGATTCAGTTTGGAGTCCTTTCATTCTGAACGGTGAAGGCTTTGGTGTTCTGGCTAACCATTCTTTGGTGATGGCGTCTTACGTAGCTCGTGCACACGCAGCAATCATTGATTTAAGGAGCTTGCTGGAGCAAGGTTAGGCTTTATTCAAATCATCGACCAATTCTTCAGCTAGGTCGCGTAACCGATCTAGCTGATCTTCAGTAATA
>Ga0255772_10006191_pt1 | contig 10968 bp, 18 predicted proteins | sample 071ome_34_FD_179970 | JGI IMG/M metagenome (GOLD analysis project Ga0255772, IMG submission 179970) | Coastal salt marsh microbial communities from the Groves Creek Marsh, Skidaway Island, Georgia - 071411BT metaG (version 2) | ecosystem: Environmental > Aquatic > Marine > Intertidal zone >... | reverse complement strand
ACTAATATTGTTTTTACCCAAGTATTTGAACCCTTGCCCTGCTCTAAGTTGTCTAAGAGTTTTGACAAAGGGTCTTTCATACCAAATAACTTCATCAGGTTCTCCCCATTTTTTAGCGTACTCTATTAATTTATCATTTAAATGCGCATCATTTTTTACGCCACTGAAGCGTTCGCTGTGGCTTGCAAATTCTAATCCATCATCTGAAAATACGGCTAATGCAGCATCGTGGCTGTTAGCACTTATACCCCATGTTATCATGCAGCATCAATAGCCTGTTGTATTAATATTTCAGGTAATCTACACAACCAAATGTATGGTACCCAAAATAGTAGGTTATAGATTATTAGTTCTGTCATTGTGTACTTTCTCCCAATACTCATCGTTTGTCATTAAAGGACGCTTTGCTATTTCTGCTTCTCTAGCTAATCTGCGTTTACGTGCTTGACGGATACCCCACCAGAAGTATAATCGCCAAAACAACTTGGTTTGCATTATGCGTTTTTTGATATCCATAACCTATCCAATACAAAAAACCAAACTGCATTAAGTAAAGGTTCTACAATTGCATCAGTTATAGCGATGTAAAACGGAGCACCTGTAAAGTACATTACACACATTGCAGCAATAAGAAAGTGTCCTATTGTGTATACTGCTGTGCGTAATAATGTACCTTTAATTGCTTGATATGATCTAGTAAGTTCACTCATTTGTAAATAAACGGATCTCGTTTCCTAATTTCTTCCATGCGTTTTTTAAATGCCTTGTTCTCTTTGTATCTACGCCAAGGCCAAGTTATAATATCTATTATCCATTGAACCATTTCTTTGCTCTCAATCTAATTTTTAATGGGCTACTTTCAGCAGCACTTGCAATGCTATACAATGTATATAGCCTTCCATATTTTGCCACTGCATCACCAATATCGTTTATTCCTGTATCCCAATCTGGTAAGCTGACATGCCAGCCTCTATCGATAGCCTGCTCCACCAATTTACTGCCGGCTTTATCTCTGTCCGGAACAACATATATATCTTTGTTAAGCCTGTTAAGTAATAATGCTTGTGCGTCATTAATATCGCTTCCTGTAAGTGCGCAACCTTCTACGTGCAGTGCATCAATAGGACCTTCGCATACTATACAAAACACTTTATTAGGACCTTGTGCGTCTAAGTTAAACACATACCCAGGTTGCGAGTCAGTTAGATACTTAACCTTGTTATCCTTAATTGTACGGGCTGTATATCCAACTATACGACCCTCGTAGTAGAAAGGTATAATAAGTCTGTCACGATAAGCAAGTGTTGGCGACCAGTGATAATCTATGTCCTCGATACTTAAATCACGTTCTAACATATATTGAAAGCAACGTGTGATTCTTTCGTCTAAATGACCAGCCTCCGCCCACATATGTTTGCTTAGAGACTCAGCACCTTCTGGTAATTGTGTAGTTGCAAACTCAGGCAGTTCAACAGAATATTTTTGAACTTCTACACCTTCGTTCTCACGCATTACATCAAGTGCTAATTTTGTAATATCTTGATCAGGAACGTTTAACCATTCCAAAAGTTTTTTGAGTTTATAACTAAGATTACGTCCTGGTTGCCAACTTGCTTTGAAGCCGCAGTTAAAGCAATGATAGCTTATAACTTCACCTTCATATATGATACCGCCTCTACCTCTTGTATCTGCATTTTCATTATTGTGAACACAACAAGGCGCATTGAAACTGGTCCACCCACTAGGAGTGGTTTTGCGCTTTGCAGGCAGATATACGGTCAAGAGATCAGATACAATACTCATTCTTTATAATAGCATTGTATTTTTAAAGTGTCAAGTTAATTTCGAACAAGTATCTTACTAATTAAATTTGTTGGATCTGCACTTGCGTAAAATCTAATGTAATTAAACACACCATTAAAGTTTACAGGTTTTGGTTCTGTTTCAGTTCCATCAAAACTTAATGTTGCAACATCAGACCAATTACTATCAGAAGTAATTTGATTATCAAGTGTTGCTTGTACTTTTACATCGCCTACATATGAGTCTGTGTAAACTGCTGCTGTATGTAATGCTGTGTTACCGTTTAGTGCCGGTTGTGCATTTATTGCTTCTGTGTATTGATCTGTAAATGCGCTTACACTATATGTGTCTGCAGGGCCTGGAAATGTATTATCGTCTACATATATGTTATGATTACTTGTAAAGTCTGTGTTTGTGTATACAAGTGTTTTGGTATTGTTGGCATCAGCTAGATAAACAGCATAACTTAAATATTGACTATCAATATTTAATAAATCATTTTCTGTTATTGTAATTGTAAATGCGCCTTTTTTAATCAATGTTTGAAAGGTAATATCTGTGCCTGATGCAACAGCAGAAGATGTAGACTTGTTTAGTGTTACGGTATTTCCACTTATCGCAGATACTAGTGTTTTGTCTTTTATGTATGTACCAGTTACACGTTGACCTACAGCAATACCTGTTGTGCTTGTAAATTCTAATGTTGTGCCAGCTTCGCTTTGTGTCGTTGAAACACTCTTTTCTACAACATCGTCTAACACGGCTCCGTCTTTTTCTAATACCATAACTTTATTCTCATCATATGCGACAAACTTTGGTGTGTAGTTTAAAAGACTAATTGGCTTTTGATCATGATTTTTAACTTCAAATTCTAAGACATTATCTATGCCTTTGCTTACTTTAATTGATTTTTGGTACACTGGTCTATACTCCGTAACAAGTCCTGCAATATCTGCTACTATAATGATTTTATTTTTTAATAAATATGTAAAGTTTTTTTGCATCGCAAGATCCTTTTTATATAAGTATTTATAAGTATGTTATTAAAAAATATAGAACAAAATTATCCGTATGTAAGTGTTGTAGCTTATGGACAAAACGAATACGTTGGAATCATTGCTAATCAAGATAGCAGTGTTACCAGCATGTATGTCTATAACAATTTACGATCTGATCACGACAAAAAATTATTAATTGAACTAGGCGAAGTATGGTGGTGGGAATCTAACAGAATGATTCCTATTAACATATTCTTACGAAAAGAAATTGGCACATTAAATTATTGTATGATGACAATGAACACAAAAGATGTAAGAGTTACTATTGGTCCATGTGTAAGTTTAAACAATATGTCAATTAAACGTGTAAAGCGAAAAAGTATACAAGTTGTTAGAAAGCGTTAAGTAAAACTTTCGCACACTAAATTCATATGCACAACACACGCCATAGCGTAACTGATAGCGTGTGCTTTCTTAAAATAATAACTTCCGTCAGTGGGTGCGACCCACACACTTTCTAATATCGTTTGCCAAGTTTCGTTGACAAGATGGCGTTTGGCAGGCCGAATCATCGCTAACACTGCGGCCAATTGTTCTACGTTTGTAGGTTTTGTTTTGCGTAGTATTTCTCCGTGTCCGGAGATATGAAAGATAAGATCTACGAAATCGTCGTGTTGTAAGAGACTCCATTCTGGTTCCTTGTCCATTAACCGTTGCAAGTGTTCTTCGTCTACAATATCATTATAGATACTAACGTTCAAAAAGTCAAGTTTAAAATATCCTCTATCTTCAGCAGTTTTATAATCAATAGTAGCCAAGTTATCCACAGGGTTATGCGGACACTCAGTTACATATACACCAGTGTTGTGCTTTTTACCTGTATCAAGTTTTGCCACACGGTGTTGTATCTTACTTAAGATTACACTGCGATCAGCAAAGTCGATGTCAATATCAGGCATCTTCACGCTCCATTGTATATCTCCACATTTCACTATCAGGTACACGATTCCAATGCTTTTCGCCTTCTTTAGGCGTAGCACCGATATACTGCTCTCCTGTCTCTCTGTCAATCAATAACCACTTTGCTGGAGCTCGTGTTTTTACTATTAGTTCAACCGATTCTTCTAATTCGTACACTTGTACGCCGTCTTGTAATTTTCTAAAATTCATAGGTTTGCTTCTTTTACAACTTGTTTTACTAGTTCTACATCACTTGGTTGACGTTTAAACCTAAGTGCCCAATGACTAGGATCTAATACTGCTCCTAACATACCTAGCTGTTCGTCATTAAAATTGTTTAGTGCTGCTTTACCTGTTTTGCAATTTAATACAAGCCAAGGAGATATTTTTCCGTCTTTTATATCCCAAGTTATTCTATTTGTACTTGCATAACTGAAATAATGATTATACACACTATCTTTTTCTTTGGCCCATTTAACCATAGTATTTATTGAACGCTCTAGTGCAGTTTCAACGCCTTCTTTGCGAATAAGTTCAATGGCGTATTTTTCATACATTTCTTCTCTACACCAGTGATCAAGTTTTACATTACTAGTGACTACATAATCAATATATTTGTCAGGATACAGAGGACGTACATTGTTAACAAAACTACCGAACTTAACAAACGCATTGTAGAAGGATGACTTAACAAATTCTTCATATGTTTTATCTTTTTTGTGTCCTGCACTTAACTTGTAAAATCTTTGAAATGCATAAAACCCTACTTGTACAGGTTTATCATCTTTTTGTAGCCAACGTCTTTTTGGCTCACAGACATGTGCAAGTAATGTACTTTCTTTTACATAACTTTTATTACAATATTCACATGTGTAGTTAGATGTCAACTTTTTCGTAACCGTATTCTTTGGCGAGTTCTTTAATTTCTTTTTTTGTAGATATTCTAGCAAGTGTTTCTACCTCGTCCATCTTCATGTCTGGATATATTTGTGCTAACAATTTTACTGCTTTGCTGCTTTCGTCTTTTTTCTTTTTCAAACCAATCCATGGATGAAATTCTTTCTTTCCTGTTTTGCCAGCAACACACAATAGTTGCCATTGTAACTTTACATGATCAGTGCCGCCAAGCACATTCCAGTTTTTGTTGTAATATTCGTTTACTTTAAAAACAGCTAATGCTTGTTTTTCATAGGTGCCTTTTACACTGCTAATATAACGGTTTAAGTTCCATAAGTCAAGTTTAATATCTTTCTTGCCATCTTCTCCAGCAGCATCGTATAGTTCTTTAATACCCATGTCGATTGCTGGTATAAGTTCTTTAAAAAGATCTAATTCTTTGTTTGGCATTACACTTCTACTTCAGTTAAACCGTTTTCTCGATCCAAATACTTGTATTCTACTTTTGTAGGATCAAATTGTTTTAGTTCTTCAAAAATAATATTTGGATCAAAAGGACCACAAGTATATACATCTAGTTGCATTAATCCTGGATTGGTTTCGTCCCAAACATGCAATGCAATGTGACTTGTTTCAATAATAACAACGCCTGTTAGTCCTGCGTTACCAGGAACATCAACATATGCTGTAATAGGACCTTGACAGATTTTCATTCCGATCTTTCCAACAAGTCCTGTAAGCCAGCCGTGACACCAACTAGGATCTTCCGGTGGTTGATTTACTTCTGCTCTAATAATAAGGTGTTTATGTACTAATGCCATTTATTGAACTCCATTTTTCTAAATCTTCTGGCGTATTAATTTCAATACCTTCAAACTCAACTTCTACTACACCAATTTTGATACCGTTTTGTATCCAGCGTAGTTGTTCAAGTTTTTCAATATCTTCCTCAGCAAATTTAGAACTAGCATTATACATTGCTTTAGCTTCTCTATTGTAACCATAAACACCCAAGTGATGATCACCGTATGTAAGACTTGCACGTAAAAACCAGTGCGCTCTACCTCTGCTGTGTATCATTTTAACACTATTTGGATCATTTCGCAAGTCTAAATCCATCGTAGTGTAAGCAGTTGCAACATCACTACGTTCTAGTTCATCTTCTACTGCACGAATAATATCTTTGGTAATATCTGGCATGTCGCCTTGTACGTTTATATATCTATCGTATTGTAATACTTCGTCAATAACTTGCATACAACGTTCAGTACCGTTTTCTGCTTCACGTGTCATAAGACATCTATTAGCACCCATATAGTTGTAAATGTCTTGATGATCTGTAAGCACATATGTATCAAGTCCTGTTGCTGCACAACGATTGTAAACGTGCTCTACAAGAGGCACGCCATTTAATTCTACAAGCATTTTTCCTGGATATCTTGTACTTGCATATCTAGCGGGAATTAGAATTGCTGTTGTCATAATTGTGTCCTATAATATCTCTTACTACTTTTTCAAAATCGTCTAACCGTAGCATGTTAGGCCCGTCACTGGGCGCATTGTCTGGATCGGCGTGTACTTCTAAAAAGAAACTCGATACACCCAAAGCACTAGCGGCACGACAAAGGGGCTGAACATAATCCCTGTTACCGCCACTGCTGCTTCCCAGTCCTCCAGGCTTTTGAACCGAGTGCGTAACATCGTATATAAATCTGCTACCGTGAATGTCAAGCAAAAACTGCATACCAGTGAAATCATTAACCAATGTGTTATATCCAAAACTAGTTCCTCTCTCTGTGATCCATACTTCTCTAGCACCTTTGGTTTTTGACATAATACCTTCTACATCCCACGGTGCTAGGAATTGTCCTTTCTTTATGTTAACAATTTTATTAGTACGGCATGCAGCTTGTATTAAATCTGTTTGTCTACAAAGGAATGCAGGAATTTGTATTACATCAATTGCATTGTACCATGCATCGTGCCCTTTAAAACTTTCAATTTCAAATACACTATGAAAGTCAGTTAGTATTTTAACACCTAATATTTTTTTTATTTCAACAAAGTCATCAAACGTGTTACGCATACCACGTCCACGTTTGCCGGTTATGCTTGTGCGATTGGCTTTGTCAAAACTTGCTTTAAAATAATATTCAATACCATACTTGTTGCATACACGTCGACATTCACGAGCAATCTCTGCACTTTGTCCTAATGTTTCGTGCTGACACGGTCCTGCAATAATTCTCATTTTTGATCCTTTACTATGTAATATGTGTTAACAGCTTTTTCTAATTGTTTTTGCAACGTAGGATATTCTTTTGCAAGTTCCATCATATCTTGCCACACTAGATAACTAAACAAAGTTCCTTGTGCTCTACTTACGGATTCAGGATCACCACCTACAATCCATCTTGGTACTTTATTATGAGGCGGATCTCTATACCTGGCGTATGTTACACCATCGGCACGTTCGTATATCAGTGCTTCACCTGGTATGAGTTTATGTTTCTGATCCAACGGTCCGTCTTACTATATCATTATGATTGAATTCTGCCCAGTATAGTTCAAACGCTACGCCATCTTCTAGTCCTTCAAACTGATGAATAACACCCGGCTTTACTTGTGTAAAATCGCCTGGACCTAAAATAGTTTCGTCAACTAGATCATAATCCTTTTGCCAAACACGAACCAGCATTTTGCCTGACTCAACAAAGAAGCCATTCCATTTAAATCTGTGTTCATGTTCGCTGCATTTGTAGCCACCTTTGAATTCAATACGGTGAAATTCTAGTACACCGTTGGCGTGGATAAGTTCAGTCTGTCCCCAAATTTTTCCTGCTTTCATAATTACTCCTGTTTTCTAAATTATAACAAATTATTTTTACAATGTCAATCTGTTAAATTATCTAATATATATGGATTAATAGTTTCTATATCTAAATTTCTAAATTTATTATGTTTTTGTATATTTGCCATATGATCTATTTTGTCTTCTTTTGGCAGTAAAAAAGCAGATGATAGTTTTCCTTTGGTCCTAAATAATTTATTATTTTGAATATTATTAAATATTTTTGTTCTATGATTTACTTTTTTTAAATATATAGACGAAGATATAGGATGTCTAACATAGTCTATACTAATATCAATATCAGGAATTTTTAATTCGTTATTCATTACTTGAATAAGTTTATGATGTTGCTCAATCCAAACATCCATATTCCAAAAACTTATAGTAGAAGCAAATTGTAGGAAATTGGTTATTATTCCTTTACTTTTTGCTTTATCAATATTAGACAATACATCTTCAAATGAATATTCGCCACCTCGTATATATTTGTATAAATCACCTATTGCTTCTAAACTAATACTTATTGATGGTTTGTTTGGAAACTTGTTTAAAATGTCTAATGTGTTGTCTTTCCAGTTTGTACCGTTTGATAATATATTGATATTGACAGAAGGATTTACTTTAAGTAATTCTTCAAAAAAGTTATCTATATAGCCATGATAAAAAGGTTCTCCACCTTTTAACACAATTGTTTTAACGTTTTTAAGTGTCTGAGCAACAGCAATACATTGCTCTTTATTCAGATTAAAATTCCAATGTGTTTCGCCTAATGCTTTTGCCCATTTGTGAGCACTCATTGGTCCGCACATTATACATTGTAAATTACAAGTATTGCTTAAATTCAACTCTGCGTGTTCTAAAAATATGCTATTATTGTTTATATATTTTTGATTTGAAAATACTCTATGATTAATTTTATTTGTAATACAATTGTCACAATCTTTATCTAATTGCCCTCTATAATAGTTTTTTCTAAACAATTTAGCTTGTTTACTTACAAAGGCTTTTTCTAAAGAAGTTTCTTTAATATTACCAAAAGAATAAGTTGACAAACAGCATGGACTAATGTTACCAGCTGGACCTAAAAAAATACCTTTATTAACTAGAACACAAGGAGTTACTTTTTTCTTTTTTGCCATCTTCTATCTATAATAACTTTCCAAAATCAATCACTTCGCTTTGTCTATTGATATCTTTTACAAAAAATGCACATAACGGATCTGCTTTTGTGTTTATCGGAACGGTTAATAGCTGTCCTGATTTCATTTTTGGAAAATACCATTTTACATCGCTATAAAAATTTATAACTTCTAATGTTTCAAATTTTGGTTGCGAACCTGTTAAAGGATTAAACAAAAATGCTTCGAAGCCTCTTTCGTTTAAACTTGTTAATGGTAATACTTCTAAGTCACTACCTGCTTGACTACATCCTACGGCCATGCACCAATCTAATGGCATTGTAATTTCGTTACCACCTATATTGAGTACAATAGCAGGTGAGTTAAATGATTCTAAAAATATTAACGGTATAAAGAAAAAATCAGGGTCTTTGGGATCGCTATTGTCTAATACGCTAAATCTCATTTTATCATCTACTTCTTCAGGTAATTGATTTAGCTCAAATGTTTTATTTTCTAATGTTAGTATATTCATTAATTCCAATCCACTTTTTCTATAGTGAATGGGTACTGCGCCTCTTTGTAAAACTTTTTACGTTGAGTAAGGTGCCGCTTCGCAAACTTACAAGTGCTTGTAAGATCCCATATTTGTACGAAGTCTTTGTCCTTTGCCTTTCTTACGCCTCTACCAATACTTTGAATAACTCTAACGAATGATTTTCCAGGTTCAATAAGAACCAGATTAAATATACGAGGAATATTAATACCAACAGCAGCGACACCATAAGTGGCAATAACCACTTGATTATCTGCTGTGTTGATTTCGTCATACGCATCTTTTCTATCCTTGAGTTTTACATCACCTTTAACAAAAGTTGATCCTGGTATAAGTTCTTGTAACATCTCGCCTGCTGAGATTCTATCTACAAGTATTAGAGTGTTGCCTGATTCTTTTACATTGTTTAATATTTTGCCTAAATATTCAATTCTTGCTTTATTTGTTGTTAAGTATTTTAATTCTTCTTGATAATTGTTGTGTGCTACCGTATCAATAAGTTGTACAATGTTAACATGACATTGTGATAGTACACCTTTATCTTGTAATTCTTTTGCTGTAATTTCACCAATAACTGGACCTAAACTTGCATGTATTGATTCAAACTCAAACTTCTCTTTAGGAACGGTGCCTGTTAGTCCCCAGCGAATAGGAGCATTACGCAAGTTACGTGTTAGCAAGTTCTTTAATACTTCAGCTTTTGCTTGATGTACTTCGTCAACAATAACCGTACTAACACCTTCTAGAAACTCTGCAAGGCTTAATACAGCTTCTCCGTCTTTGTGACGCTTATCTAAAATGTTAAGTGACTGCCATGTGCAGATAGTGTGTGTTTTACCTAGTTGTTTTCTATCACCAAAATATACACCAACATCTAGTCCGCAGTTGATATAATCTTCTTCTGTTTGTTCTACTAGACTTTTGTTAGGAACAATAACAAGACTGCGTCCGTACTTTTCGCTCATATGCGATAGCGTAGCAGTTGTAATAGTTTTGCCTGCACCTGTTGCAATCTGTTGTAGGCTTTGCGGATTGTTTGCAAAGTTGTTGATTGCTTCTACTTGGTAGTCACGCAGAATGATTTCTTCACCTTCTGCAGGATGCCCTTTGGGCCAACATACACCTTGATCAGCCCAATAACGTTCTGTTACTTGTGGAAAGTCAAGTTGTATAGGATGACGTCTGTCTTCAATATCTACAATGCTTACTTTGTTTTTTTCAAGTACATCCACAATGACGTCAAGATGATTAACATAGCCTGTACCCCCAATACCAAAAAAAGCAACTTTGCCATCCCAGCGTCCAAGTTTGTACTGCGGCATATATCGTGCATATGGCACATCGAACTTGAGAGCATTTGATAACTTTCTCCGTACATCTACGTCTAGTCCTTCTAGTTTGATGTTAACTTCATCTTCTATTATAAGTTTACAGCTTGCCAATGTGTCTCCATGACGTTGAATGTGTACGTATCATACCAATGTGTGTATCGTGATATATTTGTAAATCACAATTAAAGTTTATAAATGTTTTAACCTGTTGTGTTGCAGGTAAACTTGTTTTAGAGTATATGGTCTTAGGATTAAAACCATTATCTTCTAATAATAGTTTAGGTAATTTCTTCTTTTTAATATACACTACTTTTGTTGTATTGTCTACCCAATTATTTAATTTGTTGTTTTTTATAAATGGATTTAACATATAATTTTCATTGTCATTAGAATCAATTCTAAACAATACACTTTGTTCTGCATCGTCTATAACATATTTTACAGCATTATAAAA
>Ga0255772_10006186_pt1 | contig 10971 bp, 9 predicted proteins | sample 071ome_34_FD_179970 | JGI IMG/M metagenome (GOLD analysis project Ga0255772, IMG submission 179970) | Coastal salt marsh microbial communities from the Groves Creek Marsh, Skidaway Island, Georgia - 071411BT metaG (version 2) | ecosystem: Environmental > Aquatic > Marine > Intertidal zone > Salt... | reverse complement strand
ATCCTTAAGTGTGTATTCCTGGTCGCCTACTTTGAACTTGTCGCCTGCTTTCATGCCCGCCGCTTTGGCCTTGTTCACTGCCTGTGCGAATTGGTTGCCTTCGAACTTGCCAGCGTGTGCACCGCCCTGCATCTTCTCGTAGTGTTCAGCGGCCTCTTCTGGTGTAAGTCCTAGTTCATCTGCCTTGCTCATGAACTCGTCTTTGCTCATGCTCTGTGCCATGTCCGCTATCTTGTCGCCCATGCCTTCTGTCTTGTCGGCATATCTTTCATCACCGGCTTTCATTCTCTTGTAAGCAGTTGTGTTCATCATCTTGTCCGCTTTGGTCACATCAAGTTTTGTTGCGTTCTCTTTGTCTTTCTTTTCAATTTCTTGATCTTTGGGTTCAGTGGCATACTCTTTGAGTTTGTCAAAATTCTTGTGTAGGTAGTCCGTTGCCACTTTCTCTTCTGAAGACTTGAACGCTGACTTGCCATCTTTGTCTAGCACGTCATACACCATTTTACCCTTGTCGTCTTTGTACATTGACACGTAGGGTTTCTGTTCTGTGATGTTGTCCACCCAACTTTCAAAGGCTTCTGTCTCTTTGGCCTTGCCTTTCAGGTCCTTCTTGGGATTGAACGCACCCGGCTCCATCCTGATCTCGTCCTTGTAGGCCGGGTCAGACTGCATCTTCTTGTAGTCGTCGATGTATCTCTTGGCCAGTTGTACTGCTATCTTCTTGTTCTTGATGTAGTCTGGTGTTGGTTTGAATGTTGCCGAATTCTCCTGTTCCATCTCGTCCGCTACCCTAGAAGCGAAGTTGGCCACCCTGTCTTCCTCGCCTGATTTGGTCAATAGCCTTGATGCTATGTCTGAAAGTATTGAGCTCAACATGGTGTTCTTGTTTGTGAATTTTGTCCTCGACAGCATCTTGTCTGCTGTGTCGTCTTTCCTTAGTATCAGTTTGCTGTCTGGATCTGTTAGGAATCCCTGTACTATGGCGCCATGGTCCACTGGTGGTTGGATTGGAGCGTCGATGGGTTCCATGTCGTTGCCATCTTTGTCCTTGTATTCATCTATTGGTTCTTCTTTCGTTGCCTCCAGCTCACTCATAATTTTATTGATAATTGGCAGTGCGTCTTCGACTCTGTTATCTAGGTTTTTCATAGTGAACTTCTCTCTCAGTTTGTTTACGGTCTCATCATCTAGTATCTGCTCTTCTGTGGTTTTGAAATCTTTAGATGCCGCTTCGTAGTGTGATTGTTTTGCGAGGTTCCTCATGTAACCCCTCAGGTTCTCTAGTTTTAATTTTGATTGTTCTATGATGTCGCCTGCATTGTCATTCAACTGGTCTTTGTTTGCCACGTATCTCGAGAATGAATTAAGTTTGGCTATGTCTTCAGAAGTCTGTATAATGTGTTGTCCAAATTCGTCGTATGGTTTACCACCGTTTGCGACATGCCTTGTCATCGCTCTAGCACCTGCTAAGTGTGTCAGAGGATACTTGAATCTCTCGCCGTCTTCGTTTTCAATGTAAAGTGATTGTATCTGCCTAGATCTTGCTCCCGGCACCGTCTCATCAACCTTGCCTTTGTGTCTTATTATAAGTTTAGTCTTGTCTAGGTTCTCGAATGAACTCTTTGCTGTGCCTGTGAGTCCTTCGCTGATTCCGGCTAGTTTGGTGATCCTTGATAGTTCTTCTGACATTTCATCAGTATTTACCGTTTTGTTCGTATCTGCTAGATTTTCATAATCCTGCTTCGTTAGGTTGTTTTTTGTTATGTCTCTTACATCAAATCTCAGTTGATGTTCCACTGCGAAGTCTTTCAACTCTTTAAGGAACGCATACCACTCGTCTCTGCTGTCCTCGTCAATCTTGCTGACGAGGTCCCTGTTGTAATACACTTTCATGTTCTCACCATCCGCCAGGCTTATGCTCACGCTTCCAAACGTGTCAGCGTCTTCCTGGAATTCAAACTCAAAGAACACCGCGCCCTGTGGATCCGCTGTGGCGGCACCGTTCTCATCTCCCAGTCTTATGTTGGAGAACTGTGATCTGATCTTGTTGAACAGGTCTTGCGATGTTTTTGGATTCATATAGCGTATTTATTATCCTGTGAACGATCCGAAGATGGGCATTGGGGTGATCTCTGACACCCTGTCCGTCCACTTCTCGAATATTTTTGGATCGAAGTCCGCTAGAACCTTCATCATACGAGTCATTAACAGACACGCGCTGACGAGGTCGTCGTGCTGTCCAGGCTTGGCCTTGTAGCTCATGCCCGTGGCCACAAAATCTTTGAGCTCGGATATCAGCAGTTGCGAGTTGATCTTCATCTTGTCATTCTCAATCAATTCCTTGAATTTCGTACAGGCGTCGATCTTGTGCTTGGCGGTGGTGTTGAATCCCCTCCTAAACTTCCTCCTGTGTCCCTTCCTTATGGGTTCAGACAGAAACATGCCCATGATGTTCTCCTCACCTATGTCCATCACCCTCATCAGCGCGGCCTCGCCTATTGAGTTGTTCTCCATGCTGTAGAATATCTGCGGTGTGGCTGTGGAGTCCTGTTCCATTATGGTGTCGTGGATGTGTTTGTTGATGCCCTGAAGTATCCTGATCTGTTGGTTCATGGGTGTCATGTTGTGGTGCCATTCTCCCACCTGCTCGAACGTGGGCAATTCGAAAATTTGTATCGCGGCGTAGTCACCTCCAGTTCCCATCGATGGATCCAGTGACACCATGTAGGTGTGTCCTGGTGTTGGTCTCTTGAACCAACGCACCTGTCCTGTGGTCTCAACGGGAGGAGTGCCCTCCATGTCTGCGAGCACGATGCTCGATACCAGTGTCTCGTCAAAGATCAAGAATTCACATTCGTGTTCCCTACGGAATCGCTCTTCCCCGATCCTGGCCTTCTCTGCGTCTGCCCACTCTTGGTCCCTGTCTGGGTGTTCCGACCAGTGTGCCTTCATGGCGTAGAAGCCATTGGTTCCGGTTATCTTGTCGTTGCCGTACTCGTCGAACCTCTTGTTGGCTTCCTTCCAGATCATTGCGAATTGGTCTTCGTCTGAGTTTGGCGTTGATGTGATCATACACTTACCACCTGTACTAAGTGTTGGCGACAGTGATGTCCAGAACTCCTTGGCCTTCTCCGGTGGTTGCACGAACGCAAACTCATCACAGTATATCAGTGTAAGTGACATACCCCTACCTGTGTTCTCTGTCGTGGTTGTGGCCATGATTTTTGAGCCGTTGTCAAATTCTATCGAGTTCCTGTTGTACTGTGTTACGCCCGCCTTGATCCACGATGGCAACATCTCGTAGGCATAACGCACCCTGCTCATGATGTCTGATGCTCCTGCGTATTTGTGTGCGGCTATCAGGATCTGTGAATCGGGCCTGAACATAGCATACCATATCAGGTATCCTGAGGCACATGTGGTCTTGCCCGTCTGTCTGGGTAGCATGGCGATACTGAATCTATGATCGTTGTAGCTCTCGATCAACCTCTCCTGGTATGGGTATGGCTCGAACTTCACGGAACCTTTTACAGGATGTTGTATCTTCATGAACTCCTTCATGAAGTAAAGTGGACCCGTCTTTGGATCCATGCATTTCTCTAGTTTCTCTACCTGTTCCTTGGTGTACTTGTGTTTCTTGTTCGCCTTTTTGATTTGGTCGCTGTCTAGTGATACATATGCCATGGTGTAGTATTTAAGATGGGAGATGTACTGCGAAAAGTATTACTTTTGCGACTTCTCTACACTCTTTGCGATGTCATGAGCCTTCTTGATCGTGCTCTTTTTCAGAGGTGGTTTGTCACCTGTTGATTTCATCGCTTGTGCCATGCCCACCGCGTACGGTGATTGGGCTTTCTTGGCCTCGTTCTGGTATGCTTCCTTGAAGCTCTCGTATTGATTTCTCAGACTGTTGGCCAGTTCTTCTTCTGTGATCCTGTCTTCAGCCGCCATTGGGTTGTCACCGTTGGCAACTTTTGGGTATGTCTTTTTGTTCCTGTTAAGTCCACCTGAGTGTACGTTGACTAGTGTGTCGATGTCTGAAACCTTCTCTTCTGGTTCGTTCGCAAATGTTTCTTCTGCTTGTTCTTCTTCTGGCTTTTTAATGATGTCTCTGATTCTCGCCATGTCCATTGAACCTGACGCATCGTCTTGATCCATCTCTGGTTCTGCAGTTGGTTCCTCGGCACCGATCATCGCCGCGTCCACAGGTTGCACACCTGCCAGTTTCAAGATCTGCATCATCATTGATGCTTCTTGTGGGCTGTCTGTTGAAATCTGTATCGCTTCGTTGACTGATTCTTTTTTCATCTCTTTGTCTTTGATGGCCTTCTTCATTGGCTCTTTTTTGTCACCGTCCTTGTCCATGTCTAGGAAGTCTGGTTTACTTTTGCTCTCTGTTGCCTCCTGTGATCCATTGATTGAGTCCCAGAAACCTGCCAGGCTCTTGCCGTGTTTCTTGATGAATTCTTCTCTTGAAAGTTTCTCTGCCTCGTCGTGCAGGTAGTCTTTCATTCTGCTTTCGTCTACTTTTGGATTGGTTCTCTCAACATTTTCCACTGCGTCTTTGACCAATTCAGGTTTTGATTCTGCTATCTCTTTTAGTTTCTGTAATACGTCGATCATTTCCATGGCTTATTTCCTTTTTGGGTCTGGGTGTGGGTTTGATGCTTTTGACAGAGGACTAGGTGTTCCTTTTTCCTCTATGTGACTTTGAACTCCGGTCTCACCGCCCTTTGGATGGTCCTTGTTCTCTTGTCTGTCTTTTAATAATTCTTTGAGCAGGCTCATGTTGGCATTTGTGCTGTGGAAGTCTTCTGGATTAATTTTTGCCATGTCTGAATACTCGATGTCGTGCAGTTTGTTCCTGTATTCTGATTTGATCTGCATGTCGGCCTGGTATTGCTCTGTTGGCTCACCTGGTTTCCTCACCACGATGTGTGTTGCCGGGATCCTCATGATGTCTGAAAGGTATTCTTTCATCTCTCGGCTTGTTGTTGGATAGTTCGTTGTCACATCAAATATCGTCACTTGTTCGTTGCTCAAGGTAGGGAAATCAAGTGGTTGAGTCATTATGGGTGTGGTCTTGCCCGCTGACATGTTGGCAAGGTCGAATTTTTGGAGTGCTGTTTCCAAAGCATTCTTATCGATGTCTTTGGATGCCCCCACGATCTTAATCTTATAGTCATATGACTTGGTCGATTCTGCTAGATACTGTGTGAATGTGCTCATACCTAATATTTAGTCTTTTTTAAGCAGTTTCTTCATTAATTCGTTACGGTCTGATATCACGAATCCGTCACTTTCTTCCACTGGACCGCCGTCTTTGTTGCCGTCTTTGTCCAGTTTCATCTTCTTGAGCTGTAGTTCCACCATTTTCAGCTTCTTGTCTATCTTGCTACCTTTGGCGTCTATGGCGTTGCGCAGGAAATTGCCTGCAACCTCAAAAATACGCCCCGAATATCGCGAATCAACATTCATACCTAGGTCCATGAGATTCTTGTAGCTCTCTTCTGCTTCGATGGCCAGTTTGTCAAGTTCTAGATCACTTAGCTCTCCAAGTCCTTTGACCTGTGGCAGTGCGGCCGCTATCTTGTCAAACTCCGCGTAACTTTTTTCTAGGTTCTTTTTTGTCTGTGGATCTAGGTTGTTGCCTGTTGTTCCACCATTGGCGGTCTCCTTAAGTTTCTTGTCTTTTTCCTTCTTGTCTACCTCTTTGAACGCTTCTTTGACGTTTGGTAAATTTAGGATGTCTTCTAGTTTCTTTGTCATTGTTTTTATTTACTTACGTTTGCCCTGGTGGAATAGTTGCTCTTCTGACACCACTCTGAATCCAATTCTTCTCTGTCTGGCATAGGCACTGGCGGCCTCCCACTTGGCGGTGTTGATTACAACCTGTTTCTTCTTGGCCATGCTCCGGCCAGCAGACTCCATCGTGGTCTGGCTCATGGGTTTGACTTCTATCATCTCCGCGTGTTTCTTGCCATTCTTGTCCATGTACACGATGAAGAAGTCTGGCACGTACACAGTGTACTTGCCCGTGAAAGGATGTCGGTAGGGAATCTTGATTGATTCCGATGCCCACTGGTACACGTTGGGGTGTTCATCACACAATCTCATGAAGGCATGCTCCCAACTGCTTCTATAAGTTGGCGTCTTGGTACCCACATATTTTTCTCCGTTCTTGGGCGAGAACTTGCCCCTTGCGAATCTAGGCAACATTTATGCACTCCAATAAAAATTGTAAATCAAAATCTTTTTTTAGGCGTATTACAATGGCTTTTCTAATCTTGTTTTCTAATATGCCAGCGGGAGAATGCCAAGACCAAGATTTAAATAAAGCCCATTTATTTTTTTGTGTGACGTGTGATGATATTAATACTTTTTCTTCATTGTAAAAATTTGTACACCCATTGGCATCATCTAAAATGTACATGAAAGTCCATGGGTAACTATCCCTATGTGGATGATCATTTGCGAATGATCTTATAAACTGTACCAACACCCGTGAGTTTGACATAATTTCTACTGAAAAAAATTCCTGAAGTTTATCGTAGGTAATATCATCTACCGGGTATGACCAGTAACCTAATTTTCTATTTTTATTGATGGCCGGATTATGTGATTTATCAATAATTTTATCTTTGTGCCATGTAATTTTATCTTTTTCCAAGGTTGGCAAATTTAGACTGAGATACATAGTACTCCTTAAAATATTAATCTATGATATTTCGATTGACGGTTTCTTTAGTGGTCAGTGTTTGCCTGACACCCAGTCTACTTGACTTGTATCTGTTGGCGTTTAGTATTATGGTTATGAGTTCTGACAACAGCGCTGGATCGGCATTGGTGAGGCTGTCAAGTATCTCCTGGGGTCTCACATTGTCTATCTTTGCCTGCGATAGGATCGCGTATGCTGTTGATTCCGCCGCCGTCCTACTGAAGCCCCTCTTGACGAAGAATCCTATCGTGCTGTCGTAATCACCTGCGCTGAACTGATAATCGGTCTCGTAATTTGACGTGGTCAGTTTTTCTATGGTCTTGTCCAGATCGTCTTTTTGTTTTGGTGGTAGATTGGTGTAGAAATCAGCCATTATAGTCCCGCCTTCTCAACGTTGATGGCAACATCTTGTGTTGACCTGTTGATCTTTATTAAGCCTTCCGTGGTCAGTTTTCTTATGTCTGTGATTGCTTTGTTTCTGTATACTGTTTTCACTGTGGCACTGGCACCGCTGTACTCCACGTCAGATTCCGCCACTGTGAGGTCCTTCCTTGACCCGATGTCCTTGTAATAGATGCCGGCCGCGACTTCGTCCTTGATAGATTCGTTGTTCGTGATAAGGTTGAATGATTCCTCTGCAGTCAGGTATGTCACCGTGTCCAGACTTGGACTATCGATCACACGTGTGTTCTGTTTTTGGCTCTTGTCGTTGGTTCCCTTGGCAGTGGCCAACAACGTGGCCCCCGCCACTGCGGCACCCACTGAGAATGCCCCCACAGGATTGGTTATGGTTCCCGCCTGTTTGCCCACTTCCAATATTCCTTCCTTGGCTATGCCTTTGAGTTCTTCCTTGACGTCTGACTTCTTAATTTTCTTAGCATTGTTGTAGGTGTTCGAAGCGGCCAGTATTGCTCCTAATATGTTGCCGGACTGCACGTTCCGGATAACTGATCCTATGCCGTCAATGACACCTCCCGGACCAAAAATTGAGTTTGTACCTCCTCCAAGAACCGTCAATGGTGATGGTTCTTTGTCGTAGTGGATGGTGGCGAAACCAGGCACGTCTGCCCTGTTTATCACACCCGAACCATATATGACAGTTTCGTATAGTATCTGCATTGTGTTAGATAAAATTCCTGCCCCATCCGCTTGGTCGAGGTTGTCATGACTGAATGATCCTATCACAGGATTGACCAAGGTCATTGAGGTGAATCTCTGTTTGTGAAGGACAAATATATCAATGCTTTTGAGGTAAGGTTTCTTTCTCTGCGCCGGTGTGTCCATACCAAATTTTGTGATGTTCTTCTTGTCTATGCCGTCGTAGTAGTCATCCTTGGTGTTGGATATTGCTAGATCTGAATTCATTGACACGGAATCTGCTATGTGGTATTCGTAATATTTCTTCCAAAATGCATTCACTGTGTCGGCGTGGTCGTCATGGAATGTGATGTTGACAGGTTCGTACGCTATCCTGGTGGCCGCGTACATCTTCTTGTTGTACTGTGTCTTCTCTTCCACACTCATGTTGTATTTTGGTAGATCACAACTTTTCACCAACATGTTGAGCTCAAGCCTTTCGTTAGTGTTGAACCCTCCATAGAACAGGGTCTCGTCTGTGTTGAACACCACGTGGAACAAGAACTTCTGTTTGGGCATCAACTTGTAGTTGTCGTCGATGTACAATCTTGACGCGTGGCGGAAGTCTTTCATTCCGGGTAGGCCGTCCTGGAATCCTTGTAGGAAGTTGTTAATGCTTGGCATATGGGTATTTATGGTCACAAAAAAAGCGCCATATAAAGGCGCTTTTGATGTTTATAATTGCTAACTTAATTTTGATTAACCACCTGTACTTAGGGTACCGATCGTTCTAGATACCGCTGTTCCGATTCCTGTTCCTGTTGGAGTTTGGATGGCGTTGTCGTATCTCACTGATAAAGTGATCGTCGCTGGATCTGAAGTTGCGTATGCCAGCGTGTTGTAGTTCACGTTCTCAACGTAAGCACCGTACAATTCGAATGTCTCTAACACATTCGGAGCGCTGGCGCCGTTACCACCGTCAAGCATTTCGATCCTTGCTGTGAATTTGTAGTCTATTCCAGATGCCGCACTTGACTGTTCAAAGAAGTCGAACTGTTTCTGTATCTGCTCGCCGACTAATTTTGTAACTGAGTTGTTGACATCATCCCTTAGGTTGATCGTGATTGGATCCCAGGTGTGTTTGCCCGCAACGTATACTTTTGAGTTGTACACGTCCAGTGTCACGTTGTCAAAAGTCAAGTTAGGTCTTGTAATGTCGATTACTTGTTTGGTAAGTTCTGATCTCGGTGTTGATACTCCAAAACCCTCAAGTATTGCTCTGAAACGATACTGTAGTTTTGGCATCAATAAGCCTTGTGATGCTGAACTCTGATCGTTTGCTAAAGGTACTGTGAATTTTGATAAAGTTGATATTGCCATTTGTTTCTCCTATCTATTTATTCCAAAATTAGTTCCCTAAATTTGCAATCTCTCCTGTGTTTTTGATTCTCAACGGTATGTAGATGAACTCGACCGACTTCACTGGTTCGATCGCGATGTCGACATACAGTTCATTCCTGTCGATCCTTGTAGGTGTGTTGTTGGTGTCATCACAAACTACTAGGAAGTCATACAACGCCCTCTGACCAACAAGTTCTAACAAGAATGACTCGATCGCTTGTTTGATCTCGTTCCTTGTTAATTCATCGTTTGGTTCAAAGATGAACGGTTTAGCAATAGCATCTAATTGTGTTCTTAGATACACTGCTAATCTTGACACGTTAATTCTGTCTAATGCTGAACTTGCCGATGTCTTGGTCAAGTTACCGAAGTTCACGATACCAGCACCTGAGAAGAAAGTTATTGGGTTAACTTTTACCTCGTGCATACTATCTCTCACTGACTCCGCAACAGATATTGTTTGGAATTCTCCCGATGTGGCGTCAATGTAGCCCACTGCTGTGGCATTGTCCACGACACCTCTCCTAGTACCTGCTGGAGCGAACCATGGGAAAGCAACGTTGTCGTTGTTCGCCAGTGTCCTCATTATCATGTGACTAGGTGGAACAACGATCGACTTGCCTGTGTTGTCTGTGGTTGATCCTGAAGGATAAAACACTCCCAAGTAATCACTTGAACTAACAAGACCGTCTTCGCCGTTGTCTGTGGCGGCCGCTGTGTTGTTTGCCCAGTTTGTGATCGCTGTGGCTGTGCCCGCTAATCTCATTGGTGTATCACCAACCACAAATGCCGTGTTGTTCCTATCGGTGTTTAGGTTGATCATGTTCTGGATCAATTCTGGATATCCAGGACAAGCGATAACGTTGTAGCCCCTTTGGTCTTCCCTGATTGCTTGGTTTGTGTCCATCTCAGATTTTAACTGTGCCACGATGACCTTTCTCTGTGCCTTCCTTCCGAAAGTGCCAGAGCCGTCCGCGTTGTTGCCTGATTTGGTCACCCATCTGTCTGGGTAGTAACCAGCAACCGATTCGTTGTTGTATCTTATGTTACCCAATCCTGTTGAACCCGATCCAGGATAAGCAGTCGTTGTGATGTAACTGTTTCTGTATTCCTTCACGTTGTAACCACTTCTCCTAGTGTTCCAAAGCATGATACCTTGTGGATATAGTGCTGGATCTGGAGCATCTGGATCTAAGAAGTTGTCACTTAGTAGATTCTTGATGGTTGAAGCGGTACCCGCCTGTGTGCTGTTGTTGGCGTTCCTGTCTGTTGAAGTGTGCCATCTAGCATCTGCGAAAACAACACCGTCTTCTGTGGTCTGATCTGCCTTATCAACAAGTTCCCAGGCCGCGCCTGATGTTGTGACAACAACTTGGTTTGCGGTGTTGCTTGAACTTAGTGTGGCAGATGTGTTGTATCTGTAGAGTTTTGGAAAGTTCTCAAGATCGCTGGTGTCGATCCATAAGTCATTGGTCACAAGTGCTGTACCGTCTGACTGTGTGGTCGGTGCTGAGGCACTGAACTGTGGACCATTTGGATCTGTTGAAGCATATTGATTTACGTATCCAACCCATGTTGTTCCGTTGTGTACCATGATGTCTGCTTCGTCGATCTTGGTGTCGTACCAAAGTGTGCCATCTACAGGCTCGTTGGTAGGAGCACTTGTAGATGCAGTGTAGCTCAATCTCTTCCAGTTTGTAGCGATAACCTCGTTACCCACTGTTGAGTCTTCTGAATCACCTGTTGGTGCAACATACAAGTTGTCAACCAGTGTT
>Ga0255772_10006185_pt1 | contig 10972 bp, 13 predicted proteins | sample 071ome_34_FD_179970 | JGI IMG/M metagenome (GOLD analysis project Ga0255772, IMG submission 179970) | Coastal salt marsh microbial communities from the Groves Creek Marsh, Skidaway Island, Georgia - 071411BT metaG (version 2) | ecosystem: Environmental > Aquatic > Marine > Intertidal zone >... | reverse complement strand
ACTTACCACGAATGATCCGCATGTGGTTGGCAGTCCAGCATCAATTACTGCTGGTTCTGGAAGTAACAGTGTTGAATCGTCCGAAGGAGCAGCCCTTGCTTCAGGCAGAGTTTCGGTAACTCCATAATCTATTACAGGACTATCTGGATCATCGTGAGGTGCATTAACTCCTGCTCCAAAGATTAACGGACCTGCTGCTTCTAATGTGTAAGGATTGGCTGCAACGAATGTTGGCTCGGTGAATACTCTTGAACTAATAAATTTTCCACTTTCTCCGCCTGCGAATGTATCAGGAGATCCTTCTGCTACCTTTGATCCGCAGGCAACAGCATCATTAATTCTTCCTATGGCTAGATTATTGACGAATACATTTCTACTTCCTTCTGCTAGGTTTGAATCGTGGCAGGCAGGACCACAACAATGTGTGGGCCAATGATCAGTGACCCTATGTACTGCTATGTTATTTGTGAACACGTTAGGACTTGCTTGGTCGTTGCCTCGTGGCGGCCAACAACCGTGTCCCGTTCCGTTATCGCCCAGTCTTGTAACTGGAAAATCTAAAGCCATGTTAATCCCTCTCTATACAATATTTATCGCATAAAGGGGAGTGATTTGTTTAGGTTGCGATGCCTGTAGTGCTTTGAATGTATTGTTTTGACATTGCTTCTTGTGTTTTTACAATGCAAACAATTTTGCTGGTTGATACCTTGACATTGGCGTCAGGCCCAATTGTGAACATGAACGGTGCTAGACCTAATCCTTGCTGTGTAGCAGTAACCATTAGTGGTTTATGTAATACAATATTACCTGTTTCTGCGTTTTCATCCTCAAGCCGAGCAACTACTTCTTCTCCGGATGTTAATTTTAAAGAGATAGTATCGCCCTTCTTGTACGGTGTTTCGATTAACATTATAGTGTGTGTCCTGTTCCGTTGTAGCCTGTGTCATCTACGTATTTTGTAAAAGCATCATAGCCGCCGATTTTCTTTCCGTTAATTACAATCTGTGGTACAGTTCTTGCGTTTGGAAACTGTTCCATTAGTTCTTCTCTTGTGTAATCTGTTCCAAGAGATTTGTATGTGTAATTAAACCCTCGAGTCTCGCAAAAATTCTTTGCCTTATCGCAATATGGGCATTGTGGTTTTCCGTATATTTCTATCATCTGTGTGTCCTATCCTGAGTAAACTGTTGAACCTTTTTTATCTATAACACGCACCATTATAACATTAGCACGTTTCTTGGTCAGCGCCGCTGAAATTGCCTGTGCTTCGGAAGCATAGGTTCCATAAGTTGTCCAAGCCTCGTAGGGTGAATGTTTTTTAAATTGTGCTTTATACATAACAATACTTATCCGTTATAGTGTAAAGCCCTTGAACGTGTCCTTTTCGACATCCTGTTTAACACCACCAACAATGTAACTTTCTACTTCTGTTTCCTGTGGTGCTACCTGAAGTCCACTACTACTTAACCAATGCTGTGTCCATGGTAGAGGATTCTGGGTCAACGGACGATCATAAATTGTTTTTAGTCCAAGTGCTTTTAATCTCTTGTTGGCAATAAATTCTACGTATGCGTGTAACAGATTAGCATTGAGTCCGACTATACTTCCTTTTTGGAATAGATAATCTGCCCAACGTTTTTCTTCGTCAACGCACACACGCCACATATCATAAACTTCTTCTTCGCACTCTTTTGCAATCTTAACAAAGTCTGGATCATCGTCACCTTTGGCCCAATGTTTAAGAATGTGTGTACTCAAGTTTAAGTGCGTTGCTTCATCACGTGCAATCAATGAAATAATCTTTGCTGAACCTTCCATAAGTTTAAGTTCACCAAATGCAAACGTACAAGCAAACGATACATAGAAACGTAAACCTTCTAGAATGTTTACTGTCATCATTGCCTTGTACAATGCTTTCTTAACTTCATACATTGTGCCCTTGCCTTTATTGAAGTATTCATTAGCAAGGTTGTAGAAGTTATCGTATTCTCTTGTTACTGATTCTGCTCGGGCAATAATTTCCTTATCATCAAGGATGGTATCAAATACTTCACTTGGATCAGGATATACATTTTTAACAATGTGTGTATAAGAACGTGAGTGAATTGTTTCTTGAAAGTCCCAGCATACAATACAACTTTCTAGTTCTGGATTAGAACAGTAAGGCAGGAATGCCAAACAAGGTCCACGCCCCTGAACTGAATCTAACAATGTTTGATACTTCAGGTTAGATGTAAAGATGTGTTTTTGTTCTTCACGGAAGTCCTGATAATCTGCACGATCCTTTTGAAGTGATACTTCCTCTGGACGCCAAAAATAACCCAACATGGTTTGGTTGAGTTTGTCGTACTCGGGATAGCGAAACACATCATAACGCTGTGTGTTCTGATCCTCTCCAAAAAACATATACTGTTTTGTGAAGTCTACTTTATTTTTGTTAAAGACTGTTTTAGCCAATTTTACTTTCTCTTTCTTTCTTGTCATAAATCATTATATGTTGCAAGCCTCACACTCTGCATCATCATCGGATACAGGAACAGCCTCAACGCCGTTCGAATGTCCATTGACATGGCCGTTAACATGTCCATTCATAGTACCATTTAGTGTAGCACCATTTACTTCTGTGTCAACCACGGTTTCTTCCAAACCCTGTGGTTGTACGTTATCTTCCTCACCCTTGAAGTCATAGGTGTTTTGATAGTAGGATGTCTTCCAACCCATCTTGTAGGTTGTTAGCATGTCTTTCATCATTACACTTAGTGGAACTTCATTGTTCTCAAAGTGTAATGGATTGTATGACCAGTTACCTGAAATAGACTGATCAAAGAATTTTTGCATGGCGGCAACAATATTAATGTATCCTTCGTTGCCTGGCATATCCCAAAGTAAAGTATAGAAGTTCTTCAGCCTATTATACTCCGGAACAACCTGCTTAAGAGGCCCTTTCTTCGACTTCTTAATGGACAAGAATGCTCTAGGAGGTTCGATGCCATTTGTTGCGTTTGACACAACGGAACTGCTCTCCGATGGCATTTGTGCGGACAGTGTTGAGTGGCGTAGGCCGTGCTCTTTGATATCCTTCCTAAGATCATTCCAATCATATTCTAGTTTCGCCTTGATCACATCGTCAACATCTTTCTTATATGTGTCAATAGGAAGAATGCCGTCCGCATATTTAGTGCGGCTGAAATATTCACAAGCACCACGTTCCTTGGCAAGTTCATTACTCGCTACTAATAGATAGTATTGGAATGCTTCTGAAAGTTGATGCACTAACTTCCATGCTTCTTTGTCTTCATACTTAACCTTGTTCTTAGCAAGATAGTGTGCCAGTCCAATATAACCAACACCTAATGAACGTCTTGCTTTGGTTGATAGTTCTGCTGCCTTAACAGGATAACCCTGATAGTCAATAATTTCTTCCAATGCCCTAACTGCAAGATCACACAAGTTCTCTAGTTCTTCGAGGTGATTAATTAATCCTACATTAATTGCACTAAGAATACACAAAGCAATTTCTCCATCCTCGTCATCAATGTGCTGGATAGGTTTAGTTGGAAGTGTAATTTCTTGGCATAAGTTGCTCATGAATACTGGATCCTTAAACGAACTATGTGCGTTTGTGTGATCAACGTTCATGATATAGATACGTCCTGTTTCAGCACGCTCTTTTAGCAAGTCGCCGAACAGGTCCATCGCCTTGATCTTTTTCTTGCGAATAGATGTCTTGCGCTCTGCTGCTTCATAGGCTTCCTTAAACTTGTCGTTGTCTCCCGAGTAGAATGCATCATACACTTCTGGGACTTCGTGAGGCGAGAAAAGAGTAATGTCTTCACTGGCCAGCAGTCTTTCATAAAATAATTTGTTGATTTGAATTGAGTAGTCTAGTTTACGAACACGATTGTCTTCGGTACCCTTGTTATTCTTTAGCACAAGGATGTCTTCGATCTCATAGTGCCAAATAGGGAAGTGGGTAGTAGCACTACCTCCACGCACACCATTCTGTGTGCATGATCTTACTGTTGCTTCGTAAACTTTCAAGAAAGGAACAACACCCGTGTGTGCTACTTCGCCTCCTCTGATTTTTGCGTTGATCGCCCTAATGCGGCCCGAATTAATTCCAATACCAGCCCTTTGAGCAATATAATAACCGATAGCGGAATTGCTACTAAAAATGCTAGGAAGAGTATCATCGACGTCAACGAGAACACAACTAGCAAACTGCCTAATAGGAGTACGCACTCCGGCCATGACAGGGGTTGGGATGTTGATTTTAAATAGTGAGGTCGCGTCATAGTATTTTTTCACGTAGTTTAAACGTGTCTCCTTTGGATAGTTTGCGAAGAGAGTGGCTGCAATCATCATATACATAAATTGTGGCGTTTCAAAAATGTCGCCATTTGATCTATCCTGACAGAGATACTTGTCTACTACTTGACGTAAACCTGCATAAGTAAATTCCTCGTTACGATCGTGTTTGATCCACGTGTTCATTTTCTTTAAATCTGTTTGTGTGTACTTGTCTTTGATTGCTGGATCATAAACACCGCGCTCGATATTTTGATCAATAATGTCAACCAATGAAACGTGTTCATATCTACCGTAAACTTTTTTATGCAGACTGTATAGCAATAATCTTGCAGCCGCATATTGATAATTAGGATTTTCCAACGAAATTAAATCGTTAGCACTTCTAATCAGAATGTTCTGAATTTCGTCTGTAGTCATTCCGTCGTAGAATTGTAGATCCGCATTCATTTCGATCTGGGAAGAACTCACTCCTGTGAGACCTTTACAGGCTTCTTCTACCACGAAATGCATTTTGTCTAGATCTAACTTTTCCTTGGAACCGGAACGTTTTGTGATGTATATCTCTTTTGTCATTTTGCCTTCTCTTCTCTCATTAATATATGTAGTAAGGGTATTTATCAGATGTATTTTTTCGACCATGATTTGATGGCTAAAAAAAGAACTGTTGTAATGCCCTACAGTTGCATATAATATATTCTTTATAGTTTAACAAATAAAAAAGGATTGAACAAGTGGAAATTTGTTCAATCCTTTAATATTCTATCCACAGGATGTTTTTGTGCTATTAGACACCATAGGTTACATCAAACGAAATGTTTCCTGTTTGACCTGTGGAAATAGGATTCTTATAGTAAATGACAATGGTTTCGATGCCGCTGTCACTATCATTGTCTCTGAGTTCAGCATCGAACTCAAAGTTCGACATAATTCTTCCGCCTTCTGATGCTTCCGAACTATCCGAATATTGATAACTGTCAGTAAACGATAACTTGGAAAGATCGTCACCTACGAGTAATGTAAGTTTTCCGTGCCTAATATGAACGCCTAATCTAAGAACATAGTTTACTGTGATGTAGTTGTTCAACGCAGAAAATGTTGCTACTGGTCTAAAACTGTTTGATAGATAAATCTGTGAAGTATTCTTATTTAGAAATTCTACCTTATCACTATTGAAAACTTCTGTTACACTTGGGATTGTTTCTGATGTAACTATTCCTGCGGCCTGTTGTCTATCATTGGTACATGCAATAACAAGGTTATTACCACTTTCTCCAAAGGATACCATGGACCATGTTGGATTGTTTGCTGTGTTATTTTCATTACCACAGTTTTTAAAGTCACATCTAAAAAACTTTGTCCCAACACCTGCTGTTGAATACCAAGCGTATCTTCCAACTTCTTCAAATTTACAGTGTTCTAAATTCCAATTGTTTTGTTGTCCGGCTACACCGTTGACATAGAGTGCAGTATCATTAATCATAAATCTACTATCAGTAAAGTCTACCACAGTGTCTGTTACAATAGTTTGGTTTGATTTTACTGATATTGCATTTGATTCAAATATACAACCATCAAATCTAACCTTGTCTACTTTGATACCTGCAATGTTGTTGTTCCAGAATACTGCCGCTGAATTTGTTGATAGGACGATCGAACCGGAAGGAATTCCTAAGTTGTATTCTCCCTGCCACTTAACTCCATTAAACGAAGAATTTCGAACTCCGGTAACAATAGTTTGTCCGTCGGCTCGCCTAATTGTTAAATTTTCAATCGTAATGTTTTCTGGTCTATCACTACTAGAAAAAGAATTTAATCCACTGCCGGCAGCAGTAATGAATCTAATATTACGATTGTCAATGTGTAAAATTGTTTTTGCTTGTGTCTCTCCTCTAACAATAGCATTGCTAGGAATTTCTAGATCACTTGTAAACAAATATACACCATTAGGTACTTTTAATACTTTCTTATATTTGTCATCTGTATTTCTAAACAGTTCAGTAAATGCGTTTCTAAATGCAGATGTACAATCTGTTGATCCATCTGGAACTGCTCCAAAATCTAAAACTGAGACTTCAATCTCATCAATTTTTCCTAGCAATGCTCTTGGCTGTGAAAGTGTGATGCTAGGATCGTCTGATGCAAATCTATAACTGGATGCTAGTTCTAGTATGTTGTCGTGTTCTGTGAGTATTTTTGTGTTGCCGACATAAGGTGCTCCTTCCTGGACAGAACCATTACCAATGTATAGTTCCTGGGTATCTACTGCCCACGCTAGTTCAGCAGAACTTAACTGTGGAACACCACTGTTTGAATTTTTCTGTCCTCTTCGGATCTGTATTTTACTAATTTGAACGACAGCCACTTAATAAACTCCTGATTTCTTTTTAGTATTTATCCATGCTGACGAATAAAATATGCGCAGAGATAAACTGCTATTATAATGCAGAAAAAATACGATAGTTTAGGTTGGCTAGTTCGCTTTGTGCAAACTTAATTAGGGTTTCGTAGTTATGATCCACTATTTCCTGTATTTCCGTAGGATTTTTCTTGACTTGATCTAACAGCTCTCCTGCACGTTTCACTAATACATCACTGTGTTCTTTATTAATATCACGTGACTGGTCATAACTTTCGTCAATGAATTTTTCAAAGGTTTTGAACCCAATCGCCTTAAGGTATTCTAACAATGGAAAACTTGCTCTTGCAACAAACGGATGCCTGTTGAGAATGGGTCTATAAGTTTTTTCAGTTATGAATAAAGAATCATTAGTTTCGTGCGTTTCGCAAATAAAACTAACAGAAGTATCATCGTACACTTGTGTATTGTTCGTCCAACCTTGGCTAGAAACTCCATCAGTTTGATTAAAAGTTTCAACACCATCCAGTGGGCCTTGATTTTCTTTTAAAAAGTTTAAAAATTCTTTGCTATGATTTGAAACGTCCTTTGGCATTCCGAGAATGCTAAACATTGTAGAATCTTTTAGATTACTATTAAAAAATGATTCAAGTATTAAAGATCTAGACTGCTTGTCTACTTTCCCTACCAACAAATTAATTTTTTTGGGTCTTTCTTCAATGTTGGTCTGACTCGCTGGCATTTTTTCAATAGCGTGTCTAACTGCTGCCGAAACTGCAAACAGGTCAATGAATACTATTTGACTAATATGCTTGTCCATCCATTCTGCATAGGCACTTCTGTTTAATACAAACAAAATGTTTTTTGCCTCAATGCCTAGTTTTACTACCTGTGCAATTTTCTTATTATAATCTATTTCAGATAATCCTGTTTCGTAAGAATGATCTACAAGTAATTTTGTTATTAATGAGTTATCTGTTCTTTGTTCAAATATCTGTTTTTCTATTGCTGATGACGAAAAGATATTGCTGTCCACATATATGACAGCACCTTGATAATCATATGCTTCTCGTATGTCCTGTATTAATCTATCGGAAGGAACCAAACCTGTTATAAGATTTCTATTAGTTGCTTGTCCTTTTTGATCTACAGAATAAAACTTGTAGTCTATCATAGGCTGTTATAGTATTCCTCTACTTTGTCTAACCACATGTCTCTGTACTTAGGAAATGTTTCCTCGGTGACTTCGAACTGCTGATATTGTAAATCTCTCGAACACATGAATACAACGCCCGTCTTGATGTCTGTACCGTAAACTTCGTTGTGTGCCATTGCATATGCTACTAACTGTAATTTATAGTCTTCAACCCATTCTTCTTTCTTAGGCTTGTTGGTTTGTTTGTGATCCATGATTGCGGGTTTACCCTTAAACATTCCGCATAGGTCAGTTGTTCCTGAATACAGTCCTGGAAAGTATAAACTCTGTTCCATTGCCCATACTTCGTCAACATGCCGTAAACCATTTTCAATAATTACATCAGCCATCTTGTTCGCTTGTACGTGTACAGGATTATTACCCGGTTGCCTTTGCATTCCACACAAGTATCTTTCCAAATTCCCGTGCATGGCAGTTCCTATGCCGGCGGCTTCTGTAGTAATTCGTTTCGCATTTTCCTCGCCAACACGTTTCTTCCATTCGTTCAAATGGGTCATGTCCTTTGTGCTACTAAGGATTGTTGTTACGCTAGGAAGTTTATCTCCCTCGGGAGTAAGGTACACACGTTTTCGTGTGACGGAATCATTTATCTGTTGTAGTTCCTTGTATTGGAATCTTTCAACGAACGGTGGTGGAGTCATAAGTGTGGTATCATCAGTCATACTGTATATAGTAATACCGTTTTATTAATTTGTCAAGAGTGATTAGGAAGTTTGTTGTGCCAATTGCTGTGGTGCTGCTGATGCTGCTGTTTGGTCCACTGCATCCTGGCTTGATTGGTCGCCCTGTGGTGCTTCTTGGTCTGCATCAGGTGCGCCCGGAACATTTAATTCTATTCCGTCTGCATTGAAGTTCTTGACTAGGTTCTGTAAGGCAGGGGAACTGTCATACATTGCCTTGAATGTTTCGTAGTCTGCTGCTACCGAAGCATCATTTGATTTTAGGATTCGATTCAATCCTGCCCAATTTAGTTTGGCTGGTGCTTTCTTAGCCGATGCACGACCAATTAGATTTTTCAATACTACAACATATCTATCAATCATTTGGTTTGGTGCAAATTCTACAAATCTCATTACTTGATGCTCGCTAGTTCTTTTTGGAGATCCATTAATTCCTGTTGCTTGGCCTTAATTTGATCCTGCAACTCTTTCTTTCTGTTCTGTAGATCAACTGCCTGTTGTGCCATCATCTTGGCCTGTGCCTGAGGATCGGTTGCAACATTTTGTGTCTGTCCAGGAACTGTTGGTGGAGGTGTCGCTGCACCTGCTCCCGGAGGGGGAAGTGCATCGGTAAGTTCTCTATCTAGATAGAACTCCGATAGTTTCATAATTAACCTGCTAGTGTTCTAAGCAAACGTGATTGGTAATCAATTGATTCGCGTTGTTCTCTGCCCGCAGTTTCAATTCCACCTGCTGCTGGTTCTGCTGTAGCAAAATCATCTGCTGGTGCTTCTGCTGGTGCTTCTGCTCCTGCATCCGCTGCTGGTGCTGCCATGTCTGTCTCGCCACCTTCTTCTGGTTCAGCGCCTAGCATGTCGCCTGCTGTCTGTTCACCTGCCAATACGCCAACTGCATTTGAAAGTGTTTCTCTAGTTTGTTTTAGATTTTCCAATGCTGCTTGGATTGCTGGTGCAGAACTTTCGATGAATGATTTTGATTCTGCTTGACCAATTTCATCTCTGATTGAATCACCTAGTTGAAGAAGTGTTTCGTTTTCCATGCTGGAGATCTCTTCAATGAATCGGCTTAATCTATCAACCATTGTCTTTGCTGTGACGATCGCACTAGCCTGCTGGATCTCACCTTCTGTAACTTTAGTTTCCATTTCTTCTCCGGAGTTTGATTCTTGTGTATTAATATCTTCTGGGATTTGAAGACTGTCAATTGCTTTTTCTTCTCTTTCTGATAGTTCTCTGTTGATTGCATCTAGCATCCACTGTGCCTGATGATATGCATCGTTCTCTAGGTTTTCATTAAACCCAGATTGATTACGAACCTGATGAATCTGTGTTCGTAGTTTATTACGTGCATCCTCTAACTTAGGAGCATCAAATGTAGAAAAGTCAATTTTCTTACCAAATGCCTTGTGAATTGATTCATTCACCTTTGCTGCTTTTGTTTTAAATAAGTCCTGTGTTTTCATTATCCTTCTTCCCAGATGTTATATTATATTTATTCAAAACCGTGCTAAATCTTCTGCACGATCCTTGGCATATACTGCTTTTTCTTTCGCTATTTCGTACCTAGTCCACAGTATTTCAGCCCTTGCTTCGTTATTACTATTTACTGCTTTATGATAGTTATCAATAAAATGTTTACTATCAATAAAATGTTTGCTGTATTCTAGATCTAAATCGTATAATTCTTTGCATAATCGCTGGTTTTTGTTCCAGGCAACTAGGTTGGCTATTCTTATGGCTACCGCATTTAGGCTGATGTGCTTGTACAATACCTCACCGTTTCTTACTATGTTCTTGAGTGCTCCGTCACTTTGGATTAATACGTCACCAACCAGAATACCCTCGGGTGTTTTAACGGGCAGTATGGTACCCTGATCCAAGAATTTCTTGTAGGTGTTCTTAACTAACTGTTCAAAACGTTTGGATACGTCACTCATAAAAAAAGGCCCCTTAGGCCTATATTTAAACGTTTAATGATTTGAGTGCTTACATCTTGAGCATGATGGTAACGATAACTGATGCAACTGCTGCAATTACTGTGCCTGCTGTTCCAACTAGAACCTTTGTCATTGACTTCTGACCATGCACTATATCTTCGTGGATGTGTTCAACTTTCTGTTCAAGTTTGGTCATGCGGTTATCTAACTGCTCATAGCGAAGAGCGCACAGATCCACGTGTGCTTCCAAACTTTCTTTTTCTAAACTTGTTGTTGGGCTTGACGCCATCTAATATTCTCCAAAACTCCCCTTCTCCTGGGGCAATTAGTAAACTCTGAGTTGGCCTAATGCGTTTTTATAGATAGCCTGTGTTATTGCCTTATACGTTTATTTATCATCGTTTGGTGAAAATAGTTTTCGTATAAGTGCCTTTATGCCTGATAGTTCTTCCTTTACTTCTGTCATCTTATCC
>Ga0255772_10006181_pt1 | contig 10975 bp, 3 predicted proteins | sample 071ome_34_FD_179970 | JGI IMG/M metagenome (GOLD analysis project Ga0255772, IMG submission 179970) | Coastal salt marsh microbial communities from the Groves Creek Marsh, Skidaway Island, Georgia - 071411BT metaG (version 2) | ecosystem: Environmental > Aquatic > Marine > Intertidal zone > Salt... | reverse complement strand
CAAGCTGACCTACGAGATCGTCAGAAGATCTCGCTCGACGCGACGCGACGTGTTCAACGTCGACGACGGAAAGCTCGAGAACTCGAAAGAAAACGAACATGCAAACATTCAACGCGCGTCTGTGCGTCGTGGCCTTGGCGCTCGGTGCCGTCGTCTCGGCGGTTGGGTCTGACGCCGCGACACCTGACCCCCCCCCCGCGTTTGATTCAATCACCTTGAAGGCCGCGGTGGATGCCTGTCTCGATACGTCGAATGGCAAAGACGCCTCGGGTTTGGACTGTTTCCTTAAAGGCGATGGGACGACTGTGTGCTCGTCAGCCGGATCTGACTGCTACTTCATCTCGGACTGGGACGTGAGCGACGTGACGGACATGTCTTCTTTGTTCTCCTACGCCAATTCTTTCAACCAAGACATCGGTAACTGGAACGTTGCGAAGGTGGAAGATATGGAATACATGTTCTCCTACGCCGCATCTTTCAACCAAGACATTGGTAACTGGAACGTTGCGAGCGTGACAGATATGCACAGGATGTTCTACTACGCTTTATCTTTCAACCCAGACATCGGTAACTGGAACGTTGCGAAGGTGGAAGATATGGACAACATGTTCTACTACGCCAATTCTTTCAACCAAGACATCGGTAACTGGGACGTTGCGAGCGTGACAGATATGGAATACATGTTCTACTCCGCCAATTCTTTCAACCAAGACATCGGTAACTGGAACGTTGCGAGCGTGACAGATATGGAATACATGTTCTACTACGCCAATTCTTTCAACCAAGACATCGGTAACTGGAACGTTGCGAGCGTGACAGATATGGAATACATGTTCTACTACGCCAATTCTTTCAACCAAGACATCGGTAACTGGAACGTTGCGAGCGTGACAGATATGGACGGCATGTTCTACTCCGCCCATTCTTTCGGCCAAGACCTCAGCGGATGGAACACTGCCGCGTCGTTGTCCAGCACGGACATGTTTGCTGACTCTGGTACGTACTGTTTCAAACCCGACGATTTAACAACCGGCAGCGGACCCCCGTCTGATCGGACTCTATGTGCTCCATTCGAATCTCCGTTCACAGAAAATTCCATACTCAAGGGTCAGATCAACTATTGCTTGAGCTTGGACGCGACCGGGGCGTCGTGCGTCGATAAAAACGGAGTCTCGATACGGGACTGGGACGTAAGCACCGTGGCGGATATGGACGGCATGTTCAAACGTGCTTCCTCTTTCAACCAAGACATTGGTAACTGGAACGTTGCGAGCGTGACAGATATGGACGGCATGTTCTACGACGCTTCCTCTTTCAACCAAGACATCGGTAACTGGAACGTTGCGAAGGTGGAGAATATGTATGGCATGTTCAAACGCGCTTCCTCTTTCAACCAAGACATCGGTAACTGGAACGTTGCGAGCGCGAAGCAGATGGACAGCGTGTTCCACTCCGCCACGTCCTTCAACCGGCCCATCGGTAACTGGAACGTTGCGAGCGTGACAGATATGGACAACATGTTCAAACGTGCTTCCTCTTTCAACCAAGACATCGGTAACTGGAACGTTGCGAGCGCGAAGCAGATGGACAGCGTGTTCCACTCCGCCACGTCCTTCAACCAGCCCATCGGTAACTGGGACGTGAGCAACGTTTATTCGTTCGGGCTCACGTTCAAGGACGCCACATCTTTTAACCAGCCCATCGGTAATTGGGACATGTCCAGCGCCACTTACACGTCTGGCATGTTCGAAGGCGCCACGAGTTTCAATCAACCCATTGGTGACTGGGACGTGAGGAACCTGGAACAATGCGGAGCCATGTTCGAAGGCGCCACGAGTTTCAACCAACCCATCGGTAACTGGAACACCGCGAGCATGACTACAATGATTGCTATGTTCAAAGACGCTACGAGTTTTAACCAACCCATCGGTAACTGGGACGTGAGTAATGTGGAATCGATACCGTTAGTGTTTGCTGGGGCTTCCTCCTTCAACCAAGACATTGGTGATTGGGACGTGCGCAAAGTAAAGTGGATGGCAGGCATGTTCAAGGGTGCCAAGGCGTATGATCACGATGGAATCCTCAAGTGGAACACGGACTATATAACTGAATGGATTCGAACAACCACCAGCGGCTTCGACGATCTCGAGCAATACGTTTCAAACATGTTCATGGATGCCGACGCATGGCTCGCGAGTCATCAACGCGTCGCTTCTGGGGTATTCAACGCAGACCATGGCGACTTAGACTACGATATCGATTACACCTCCTGGAGTGACTATGGTAGCGCAGAACATCGCGATTGGAGCGTACCCGATTCGCAGCACGATTTGTCCACGTTCGGACCTCCGAGTTTTTGGGTTCGAATTTCTTCTCAAAATGCCTCCTCGTCGATCGGTGCATCCGGATCCGACGGTGCATCCGGATCTGACTTCCCAGAGTGGGGCATCGCCCTCGCTGGCGTCGCCCTGGCCATTTCCACCGTCACCTCCATCTTTTTCTTGATTCAAAAGCTCTGCTGCTCGGGACCCAAGTACTACCCGAGTTTGACGTACGCGATGCAACAACAACCGCAACCGCAACGCGTCGTCGTCGTCGCCAATCAAGTGTGAGGGCGAGCCGCTCCACTCTCCCTACCGTTTGACAAAGAGGGGGGAGCGAAACAATCAAACAGCAGCACAAAAAAGATCAAAAGTGCAGAAGAGACGGACAGCGCGTGGAAGGGGTGAACGAGCCCGACGGTCGGGCGGCCTTGTGGCGCTTCACGATGCCCTTTGAGTCTGAAAAGACACCGAAGAGCAAATTTAGGACGATTATTACGTGATTTAATGAAAACACCCGCCGTCGTGAATGTAGTGTATAAAAGGGACTCTTTTAGAAGTACAAAAATCGAGGCAGGCAAGTCGAGCAGGGTTTTACAATCCAACGTCGGGACCGTTGGAGAGACACCGTGACACGAGACGTGACAATCTTCTACTTATTACACACTGGTCTCTTTGTCGCTGCGCACGTCGTTGTTGTCGTCAGCAAGCAATAGCTTGTTCGCAAGTTCGCACACTTCGTTGAGCTGACCACCATTCCACACGTCCTCCACGCTCACAGCGAGCGGTGCGTTCAACATACCAGCCAAAGCGTTACACTTTCCATCAATCCACCTTAACGCCATGGTCTTCGTCTCCTCGTCGAGTGGCCACGCTGATTTCAACGCCGTCGCGACTTCCGCAGGCGTCGCGTTTGCGCCCAAGTGTACAGGAGGAACGTGAAACACGTCCTCAATTTCACTCGCATTCAACACACCGAGTGCGAGCGCTTTGTCCTTGGCGTCGTCCTCGTCGTCCTTGGCGCGGTTGATGGACTCACCGCCTCCATCCATCGCATGTATGGATATCTTGGTGAGATCCCTTACGCGTTCGATGAGTTCAAGCGCCGGTCGCACGCATTCCTGACATCTATCGCGCAACCGCTCAATCTCGTCTTCATGGCGAGCCACCTGTCGCATGAAACGTTGCGCCGTCTGTTTCTCTGTAGATAGCCTAGTCGCCTTGATCTCTTCTCGTAGACGCACGACCTCTGAGGCGTCGCTTTCTTGCACGTTAGGCGTGGCGACGGCGAGAAGCTGCGCCTTCAGCGACGCCACCTGTGCTTTGAGCGATACCACTTCCTGCTCTAATTCGCCGGCCCAGCTGCTTTGCACGCGTTTCGTCAATTCGGCGATTTTCGCCTCGGACGCCTTTGCAAACTCGAGTAGCTTGGCTCGTTCGCGTTCGTGCTCCGTCTTCAGGCGCTCCATCAAATCGCGGTATCGCTTACACCGCTCGACGTGTCGACGTCTCTCGGCATCATCTGGCTTGGTATGCTCCAGCCATTCCATTTCTTTCTGTTTGAGCTCGACGAGCTCAGATTCCATGTTGAGCAAACGCGCCGTCATTACCTCTGCGTACGCCTGCAGCGTCGTCACGTCGTGCTCAAGCATCGCGCTCGCCGCTTCGTACTGCTCGCGCTGCTCGTTGAATTTGAACTCGACCTGTGCTTGTAGATTGACGAGCACTTGTTCATCGAGACCGTCGAGCGAGAATGACGCGGACACGTGCGACGACTGGCGGCGTTTCAGCTCTGACAGCTCTGCACGTAGTTGCTCAACCTCCGCGAGTGCGGCTTCTGTGTCTCTCCGAGCTGCAGCGGCGACGACGGCGGCTACTCGGTTGTCATCGAGCGCATCCCTGACAATGGCTTCAGACGTTGCGATCTCTACTGGAGCCGCATCATTTCGTGGTATCACGAGCTTTTGCTCGCCCTGCAGTGCAGCAGCGCATTCGCGCGTGAGTTCCTCAATTTTGCGATCCTTGGCGTCGAGTGTTTCCTCGTACTTTGCGCACACCTCAGTCATAGACGCTTCCGTTTCGTCAATCTTTGCGACGTATTCAGCTTCGCGGGTTTCTCTCCGAGACAACTCAACCGACGCGTCAGCAATCGTCTTCGCTTGCTCTTCTATAAGAGCGTGCAGGCGTTGTACTTGGTCCTCCACGCGAGGTTGCTCGCACGACATGTTGCGCAAGCGTTCGCGAAGGTTGGAGATTTCAACCTGTGCTTCCTCCATGCCTTGTTTAAGCTCCATGGCACGATCGCGTTCTTCAAAAGCTTTCTTCTGAGCCGTATCGCGAGCGATAGACATTGCTTGAAGAGCCTTTGCCGCAGCCTCTCTAGCGCCGACAATTTCTAGCGCAGTCGCTTCCAACTCATCTATTCTTGCTTGTTGCATCCGGATTCGTTCGTCACGCTGGAATGAGTCGTCATCAGTCTCTGTATCGGCAGAGCCTACCCCACCCCGAATCATTAAGGTGTGCAATAGTTGCGTGCAGCGAGCGTTGGATGATCTAACTCTGTCTTCCATCATTGCCAGCGTCTTGGCGCTCAACGACGCGTATGACTCCTTTGTCGCTTCTAGTACGGCGCAGACGTGATCCAACGCAGTCTTTGTCGAATCAGCTCGATGTTCACTCTTTTGAGCGCCACGCAAGGCGGCTTCAAATGCAACCTCGAACTTTGACGCGCGTGTTTCCATATGAACGATCGTTTTCTGTGCCTCCATGAGCACGCCAACGATACCTGAGTCTCGGTCTGACCCCTTTATCGACAGAGCGTCCAAAACGTCTTGTCTAAACTTTTCAGACGAGGCGAGGAAGCAAGCCGCATCGCTCGAGATGCTTTCGCGTACACTGTCGCTGAGCGCGGCGACGTGTTGCCCAACGAAATCGCCAAAACGCTTGACTTGCATCTCGAGACTGCGCTCGAGTGATTTTGATTTCAGCTCCGCCTCCAACTTTGCGTTATCCGCTTCATGGAGTCGGCACAGCAAGTCCATTTCCGCATCCATGTAGCGAGCGCACGCATCCGATTTCCAGTCAAGCTGATCTAACAGCAAGCTCTCGCGCGACTGGGTCGTTCGCAGCATGTTCTCAAACGCATCCGCCCGTTCAGCTTCTGTTTTACATTCTTGACGCAGCTGGCGAACCTCACTCGCAAGAAGCTCCCGATCGTTTGCTACGGTGGAATGTTCGCGTTGAAGAGCGTACAGCGTCTCGCGCAGAGCACGCAATTCTGCGAATTTCTCATCAGTCGACAATCGTTCGCTTTCTATAGCCACGACGGTGTCTCGTAGAGCGGTGAGCTCGAGTTCATTGTCTCTGAGAGTGGTAGAGAAGTACTCGCGTTCCCGGGCCAACGTTTCAGACATTGATGAAGCGTTCTCCGTCATCGATTTACTAATCGCGACTTGTTCACGCAAAAGGTTTTCCAAGCGTAATAAATCGCCAACTTGCGTGCTATTGGTCTTTGTCAGCTCTTTCACGGTATTCTTCAATGATGCGACTTTTGCCTTCAATCCGTCGTAACGCGCGGTATCGCGCACTTCCTCTCGGCTCGTACTCGCCGAGATTCGCAGTACGTCGACATCAGCTGTCGAGAAAACGCCCGCCGGCTCGTTGTCGCGCAAGGCGAGAGCAGCCAACGCTTCGTTCAGCGCGACACGTGTCTCCGCTAGACGCGCTCGCAACAGCGGACGCGACAATTCGTCGCCATCAGAATCGTCTGTCTCTTTCTTCTCATCGCCCGCGAGATCTTGCAACTCAGCCTCCAACGCGACTGCGCGCGCGCGCCAACGACGCGCCTCATCATTTGCGACTTGCTGAGTTGTCAGCAACATGCTTTCTCTCTCCGAGTTGAATGCTTCTTCAGAAGCAAGAAACTCTTCTTTCCGGTCCTCTCGACTTGTCAAAAACCGGTCCAGCGCTTCTGTGAGCTTTTTTGCATGTCTTTCACTCGCCAAAGCGAACGATTTTGCCTCTTCATGCGATTTCGTCAATCGCTCAACATGTCCGTCTTGTTCGCGTAGCTGTCGCTTGAGGCTAATCACTTGAGCCCGCTCTTTCTCCAACTCTCGGTCGAAATGAGCTCGCCGGTACCGGTCATGCCCATGTTCGTCTCGAAAAGCGTTGATGTGCGTCGAAGAAAACGGCGGTCGTTGCAACTTGTAAGATGTAGCGTGCGTTTGAAAAGCATTTTCATCGCCATCGCCAACGCCGTCCCATCGTCGCCCGCTCCGCTTCGCATCGGCGAGCTCTGCTCTGAGGGAAGATATGATGACATCCTTCTCTTGCAAAGCCCTGAGTGCACGGGCGGAGGTACTTTCGAGACGAGCGCGTAGATCTTGCTCGTTCAGCGTCGATAATGACGGGACGTTACTCATGCGTGCAACGCGTCGACGGGGAGCAACGGCCGCTCTGCGACCCCTATCTACAAGAAGCGAGATGGACGCTCGAGTGTGGTGCCGTCGTCGCGCGGCAAGCTCTGCGACACCGACGCCCCGCGCGTCTCGAAGTGCCGAAAACGCCTTTTCCTAAACGACGTGCGCAGCGACAAAGAGACCAGTGTGTAATAAGTAGAAGATTGTTGTGTAGCTAAGCACTAAAACGTTTTGAATTACAACAGCAACGGAGCGTGCGCGCCAAACGACTTGAAACGTAACTTGATGATGTCTTGCTCGGGATCAAATTTGTACCTATCGATCCGAGCTTGCGCTTTCCGTCTCGCTTCTTCCCGTTTGGCGCGCTTTTCTGCCCGCAGAGCCTGGCGCTGCTCACGAGCCTCTAACGCAGCCTTTCTCTTCTCGACGGCAGCCTTGATTTCTTCTGGCGTCAAGCGCCGAGCTTTGCCATCTTCATCTGTGACAGTCTTTTTCTTCTTGTACGCCACACTGCCTTTTTTCTTGATCGAGGTGGCCTTTACGGTCTTTTTTGCGGCGGCGTTGCCCATTTTCGCCGTAACCCCGCTCGTGGCATGCTTAACTCCGCTGTACATTCTCGTCAAAAATCCAGCTGCAGGCTCTTCTTCAGAATCTGATTCATCTTGCTGCGCTTGCGTATCGACCAAGAAACCCAACCAAATCAATATTCGCTCGATGAGCGTGTATTCAACAAACTCAGTGTGTACGTCGTCGTCAGAGTCGCTTGATTCGTCAGAGAAAAAGTCAGACCCGTCGTCATCAATCAAAGCATCGGGATCTGAGTCAGATGCGTAATCTTCTGGATACATCTTGCTGTTGATGGCGACGGCATTTTCTTTCTGTGGTTGTTTCTCCTTCGGAGTTTCTGTACTAGTCTTTGGCGATTTTGGAGCCATTGAGCTCGATCTTTCTCCGGCCCGCTTCGCCGTGGTGATATGGTCTGATTCGTGTATCTGAGCGGAGAACTTTGATCCCGTCTTCAAACTCAGTTTTTTTATCAACGTCAAGTCATCTACAGGCGGGTCGTTATCCTGGGTCTGCTCTTCAATGGGTTCAGGAAAGTGCACGACTTTATCTTGCGCGTTGGGCTGCGAATCCTTGGCTGGAACTTCTTTGTTGTCGCTCGCCTCAACCGTGGTTGGAGCCTCTCTTTTAGCGTTCGCTTCCACCTTTGCCTTCTTTCCCTTTGCCTTCACCTTTTCGTCTTTCACTGAAGAGTCCGAGTCAGAGTCCTCGAACGCCGCCGGAAGACTCTCAGGGAGAGGATCGCTCTCATCTTCAGAGTGATCGAGCTCTTTGAAGATTGTGAGGTACTTTGTGCGATACATAAACTTGTTCGTGCCAATCTGAATAACTTGACCTGGAAGAGCATTGTTGGTTGGAATCTCTGGCATCATGAATCCTTCGAGAATGAGTTTCATCCAACTGCCGTCTTGGCGCGCAAGTTCTGCGGCGGCGGCTTCCTCTTCTTTTCTGCGCCGCTCTTCCTCTTGCGCTGCCACTTGCTCGGGATCGAGACCAAGTTTTTTCGCGTTCTTTGATCGCTCAGCGCTTTCTTGCTGCTCGACAGCTTGGTCTATATTGTCAAGAACTCTCTGAAACCAGTTGGACGTCTTCGGCGGCGCTGGCGCTGGAATCTCTTCTTTGGTAATTTGATGATCATTGGCGGCATCCCTCTGCTCGGTCTCATCTTTCGCCTTTTCGTCTTGTGCGGGATGATCTTTTGCGCTCAGAAGGTCTTGTATCAACGTATCGAGATTCGGTCGAGCGTGAACTTTGACGCCATACTTTCCAATCGGTCGAACGACATCGGAACCGCTGAACAGCGTGTACCCTTGGAAACTACCGAGCTGACTCATGTAAGCGGGAACGCCCTGCGCAGTTACCGTGCGTTCGAGAAACGAAAACATCAACTCTTTGCGTTTCATTGCCCATATGTGCCGACGATAAATTTCTTCTGTCAATCGGATTATGTCGCCGTGTGAAGAATTCATCGCGTCGAGATCCATGCCAGTATCTGACGTCGACTCGAAATTGTACATTTGTATGAATCCAACGATGCCGTGTCCTTTGCTGATGCGTTTACAACCTTGCTGTCCCAAAGCAGCCATCTTGAGCACATTCTGCATTTGGAGCTGTGAGTACAAGTGAGGGTCCTCATCAATCCTGAACTCGTCGGAGAAACGTTCAATCTTCGCCAGTCGATAAAACGACTGGCTTCGGTCGTTCGTCACGATGAGATAATTATTCCTCGTTTCAAATATTTGGTAACCGTGAGCCTCTCGCAACTTTGAAAGACGCTCTTTGGACCGCTCAATGTGTGGATTTGGCACGAGTATCGGTGGTCCGCCGCGCCTACTCAAATTCTTTGAAACTTCCGTCAAGTCCCACTCTTCGTCGTACTCGTCGGCGCGTAGCTGGCGAGCTGGATGCGTTGTCTTACGTCGCGCATCTATTTGCATTTGTTTCGCTCGCTGCTTCTCCTCTTTTGCCTTTTCCTCGAGGTACACTAAACGCATTCTTCGCGTCGCCTCTTCAACTTGACTTTCGCTGTGAGAAGTACCAAATACACCCGTTTTCGCCGCAGCGAAAGGCATGTGTACTTGGCAATAAGCAGCATACGTCCTATCTCTCTCTCCATCGCCCAACTTTGTCATCGCGACTTCGTTGCACGTACAGACTGGTAGTGGTGACAAACCATTCGTCTTTGCGTACATGGACGTTCTCGTCAGGATGTCTGCGTGATGCATTTGGCCAAATGATACAGCTTGGGAGTGGGTGACTGCTCGAGAAACCGCATCGTGTAACTCCTCATTCTCAAGCGTACCGCCGTCACCCGTCTGAATCACATATTTTACTTTGGATTGCTGTTCTCGAAGCTTTTCAGTGAGTTGCAAGGCGGCTTTGAGTTCGCCTTTGATGCACCTGTATCGAGCCTTGCTTTTTGGACTCATGGGTGGTGTCAAATCCGCCCCCGTGACGTGTCTATCGTCGTCACTACTAGTGCTTCCATCTTCGTCGCCCTCACCGTCGTCGTCCCCACCGGAACCTGCGCCGTCGCCTTTTTTAACTTTATCGCGCTTCTTTTTCCGCTTTTTAATTCCCAACTCCTCATCCGAGTCAGTCCCAGTGTAGTACTCGATGTCTGACTCGTCGTAGTGTCTGATTTGTTCTTGACGCATCAAAGTTCGTCCAGCTAGAAGATTCGGCCTGGGTTCGCTTTCGCTCCCCGAGCCAGAACTCGTAGCTGAAGACGACGAAGAAGAGGATGAAGACGACGAAGAAGAAGAGGTTGAAGAGGAAGAACGCGTAGAAATTCTGTCGCTCTCGGAAGATTCCGACCAGTGGAGAGCTCCACGCGAGACAGCGTATTTTTCATTCTTCGCCCAGTCCGAAACCGTCACCGCCGCCTTCAAATTTGTCGTATAACTGCTCTCCGAACTCAAATCGCTGTCCAGTCCGTAGCGCCTCGAGTCCGAAGCGGCAGCGCCTCGACGAGGAAACAAACCGTTCCCTGGTTTAAGCTCAGACTGATCGCGCCAACGCTCTTGCACGGCGGCCGCACTCGTGATATCGTTCTCATATTCAAAATCCGAGTCGTCTTCTTGCGCCCCGCGTCTCCAGTTGCGCGTATTCGCCTCGACGTACTGCTTTTTGCGATCGGTCCACAAGTGCTGGTGATGGTGTTGGTGGCGACTTTCAAGAGTCGTTGTCTCCGTCGTCCGAACCCCGTTCGCCGCATCCTTCGTCGTCACCGCGGTTGTCGTTTTCTCTATATTCGTCGTCGTGTCCACTCGACTCACCCCGTCCAGCCCGCTCTCATCCTTTGTCGCCGTCGTCGTCGCCATTCTCGTCGTCCCATCCTTGGCAACGTGTGAGCCGAGCTCTCCTGCGTCCTCCTCCACGCTCGCTGGCGCCATCGAAAGAGGAAGATCGAGGACGAAAGGCCGGCGACGACGACGGAACGATCAAATCCTCGATCCTGTCCGTCGTCGACTGGGGTCGAGCGGTGCGGTTTCGAACACGGCCCAGCAAAGTCAGTCGGTCCAGCAATCGGCAAATCAATCCAAAAAAACAGTCAGTCAGTCAGTCAGTCAGTCAGTCAGTCAGTCAGTCGGTCGGTGCCTGCTGCTGTTGAGTGGTGGTGACGCCAGTCGACGACGGTGCGCGACGCCAGTCGACGTTGACGACGAA
>Ga0255772_10006166_pt1 | contig 10987 bp, 10 predicted proteins | sample 071ome_34_FD_179970 | JGI IMG/M metagenome (GOLD analysis project Ga0255772, IMG submission 179970) | Coastal salt marsh microbial communities from the Groves Creek Marsh, Skidaway Island, Georgia - 071411BT metaG (version 2) | ecosystem: Environmental > Aquatic > Marine > Intertidal zone >... | reverse complement strand
AAGAACTGGAAGAGCTAATGCTGCTATGCTGGATCTTGTAAAAGTTGAAGTGTATGGTCAACAAATGCCAATTAATCAAATTGGAAGCATTACCACCCCTGAACCTAGGATGATAAATATTCAAATATGGGATCAAAGTAATGTTTCCTTAGTTGACTCAGCGATTAGAAAATCTGAGCTTGGATTAAACCCGCAAATTGATGGACAATTAATTAGATTGCCGGTTCCAGAACTTAATGAAGAAAGAAGAACTGAATTAAAAAAATTAATTAAAACAATGGGTGAAAAATGCAAAGTTTCAATTAGAAACATAAGAAGAGATGCTAATGAAGAATTAAAAAAATTACTTAAATCCAAAGATATTGGGGAAGATGATGAAAAATCTTTACAAAAAAAAATACAAGAATTAACAGATAAACATATTAGTATTGTTGATAATAAAATTTCAATTAAAGAAAAAGAAATAATGACAATATGAATCCATTAAATCATGTTGCCATAATCATGGACGGCAATGGTAGATGGGGCTTAAAAAGAAATAAATCAAGAAATTTTGGTCACAGACAAGGCTTAAAATCAATTGAAGATATAATTAATATAGCAATTCAAAAAAAAATTAAATTTCTTACATTATTCGTTTTTTCCATTGATAATTGGAAAAGACCTAAAAAGGAAATTAATTACTTATTTGATTTATTGTCAAATTTTTTAACCAATAAATTAACTGATTTAAATAAAAAAAATATAAGACTAAAATTTATTGGAAAAAAAAATTTTTCAAAAAAAATGAATGAACTTTTGAAAAATTCTGAAAAAATAACAAAACAAAATACTAACTTGCAAATTAATTTAGCTTTAAATTATAGCAGTAAATCTGAGATAGTTAAATCCATAAAAAAAATTATTTCAAAAAAATTATCAATTAATGAAACAAATATTACAAATAATCTCTTTACAAAAAATATTCCTGATCCAGAAATTTTAATTAGAACTGGAAATACAAATCGTTTAAGTAATTTTCTACTTTGGCAATTATCATATACTGAAATTTTTTTTGAAAAAAAATTGTGGCCTGACTTTAATAAGAATGATTTTATTAAAATTTTAAATAAATATAAACAAATAAAAAGAAATTTTGGTTCTATATAATGACGAAAGATTTACTAAGCCGTTTAATAAGTGCATTAATTATTTTACCATTTTTTTTATTTTTTATTTTAAAGGGTTGTTTTTTTTTTATTTCATTTCTAATAATTTGTTTAATTCTAAGTTTAATTGAATGGAACAATATGAAAAAAAATAAAATACTTACTATTTTAGGAAATATGTTTATTTTTTTTTCTTTCTTTTCGACTTATCAAATTAGATTTAACCCAGAAAATGATCAAAATTTAATATTTTTTTTATTGATTATATTAGTTTGTATATCCACAGATGTAGGTGGATATATTTTTGGAAAAGTATTTAAAGGTCCAAAACTCACAAAAATTAGTCCAAATAAAACATTTGCCGGTGCTGTTGGTGGTTTTCTTACTTCACTTATCTTAATTTATTTAATTTCAATTTATTTAGAATCTTTTTATAAATTTAATTTAGAATTAATTTCTTATATTTTATTTATTTCCTTAATCAGTCAAATTGGTGATTTGATAGTTTCCTATTTTAAAAGACTTTCTAATATTAAAGATACGGGTAAATTGATTCCAGGTCATGGAGGTATTTTGGATAGAATTGATGGCATGATATTTGCTTTTCCAATAATTTTTATTTTTGAGCTTTTATTTTAATGAAAAAAAAAATTGCAATACTTGGATCAACTGGCTCTATTGGCAAATGTTTACTAAAAATAATAGAAAAAGATTTAAAATCATTCAATGTTATTTTGCTTACTGCTCATAAAAATTATATAGAACTTTTTAAACAAGCTCGAAAATTTAAAGTTAAAAATTTGATAATAAGCGATTATGAAAGTTACTGTAAAGCAAAAGACATTAATAATAATAGAAATATAAAGATTTTTAATAATTTTAATAAATTTGATGAAATCTTTAAAACTAAAGTTGATTATTCAATGAGCTCAATCGTAGGTTTAGATGGATTAAAACCAACTCTTAACATAATTAAATATTCAAAGACTATAGCTATCGCTAACAAAGAATCTATTATTTGTGGATGGAATTTGATAAAAAAGAAACTAAAAAATTATGATGTAAAATTTATACCTGTAGACTCTGAACATTTTTCTATATGGTCGTCAATAAATTCCAAGAAAGAAAAAATTGAAAAAATTTATTTAACAGCATCTGGTGGCCCATTTTATAATCGTAAATTTTCAGAGCTTAAAAATATAAAAATTTCTCAAGCTTTAAATCATCCTACCTGGAAAATGGGAAAGAAAATTTCGATCGACTCTGCTACGCTTATAAACAAAATTTTTGAAGTAATTGAAGCTAGCAAAATATTTAACATAGAACTAAAAAAAATTGATATTATAATTCATCCATCATCTTATGTTCACGCATTAATAAAATTTACGAATGGTTTAACTAATGTCGTAGCACATGAAACCTCAATGAAAATTCCAATATTTAATTCGTTGTATTTAAACAGTCTTAAACCATTAAAAACAAAAAATATTGATTTTACAAAATTGAATAATTTAAATTTCATTCACACTAATAAAACTAATTTTCCTTTGTTAAATTTAATCAAGAGAATTCCGATAAGAGATTCGCTCTTTGAAACAGTCATTGTTTCTGCTAATGATTATCTCGTAAAACTATTTTTAGAAAAAAAAATCAAGTTTACAGAAATAAGTAAAATTTTGCTAAAAGTCACAAATATGAAAAAACTTATAAGCTTAAAAAAGAAAATTCCAAAAAATACTTCTGATATTGTTAATACTAAAAACTTAACAGTAAAATTATTAAATCATATTTATATAAATTAAATGTTTAAGAAATTTTATTTATTATTTTTTATTTTTATTTTATTTTGTAATACATCTTCTGGTGAAATTGTTAAAAAGATTGTAATTGAAGGCAATGTTAGAATTTCTAATGAAACTATAAATATTTTTTCTCAAGTAGCTATTAATGATGATTTAAGTTTTATTGAGATTGATAATATTTTAAAAAAAATTTATTCAACAGGTTTTTTTGCCGATGTTAAAATTAAATTTGAAGAAAATATACTTAATATAAAAGTTGTAGAAAATCCAATTATTCAAAATATCACTTATGATGGTATTAAAGCTCAAAAAATTAAAGATGTTATAACAGAAAATCTTAAATTGTCAGATAGATCTTCATTCAATGAAATCTTATTAATGGAAGATAAAAATCAAATAATTAATTCGTTAAAATCAATTGGCTATTATTTTGCTGACGTTCAAGTTTTCAAAGAGGAATTAGAAGATAACAAAATTGATATAATATATAAAATTAATCTTGGAGAAAAGGCTAAGATTAAAAAAATTTCTTTTTTAGGTAATAAAGTTTTTAAAGACAATAAGTTAAAAAGATTAATTATTAGTGAAGAGTACAAATTTTGGAAAATTATTTCTGGTAGAAAATATTTAAATTCGGATATTGTTCAACTTGATACACGATTGTTAAGAAATTATTATTTAAATAAAGGATTTCATGATGCAGTGATCAATACATCATTTGCAAAGTTAATCAATGATGAGGGTTTTGAACTTATATTCAATATAGATGCCGGTAAAAAGTTTTTTTTTAATAATTTAAATTTAAATTTGCCTTTAGATTTTGATAAAGAAAATTTTAATGAATTAGAAAATGTTTTTATAGAAATTAAGAATGAACCTTATTCTTTATTTTCTATAGAAAAAATTATTGAAAAAATAGAAAATATTACACTAAATGAAGAATACCGTTCTATTTCTGTTTTAATAGATAAAAAAATTTTTGAAAATAAAATCGATATTGATTTTAATATTGAAAAAACTGAGGATATTTTAGTTGAAAGAATTAATATTTTTGGAAATTTTGTAACACGTGAAAATGTTATACGGAATAGGTTTTTTGTGGATGAGGGAGATCCTTATAATGAAATATTGAAGAATAAAACTTTAAATGAAATAAGATCTCTTAATTTTTTCAAAAATGTTGAGATTGATGTTGTGGATGGCTCAAGTATTAACTCAAAAATTTTAAATATAACCGTTGAAGAAAAACCAACTGGTGAAATTGCTGCTATTGCTGGTGTTGGCACGTCTGGCAATACAATAGGTTTTTCTGTAAAGGAAAATAACTTTTTAGGAAAAGGAATTGGTTTAGACTCGAATTTATCATTATCCACTGACTCAATTAAAGGTTTGTTTTCAGTAACCAATCCAAATGTTTTTAATTCAGACAAATCAATATCTACATCTATTGAGTCCTCCGAACTAGATAAGTTTACTGAGTATGGATATAAAACTAGTAAAACAGGTTTTTTAGTTTCAACTAATTTTGAATATTTAGATGATTTTAGACTAGGAATTGGAAGTTCTAGTTATTATCAAAATATAGAGACTAACTCAACAGCTTCTGAGGCTCAAAAAAAACAAAGAGGAGATTATTTTGATAGTTATCTTAAACTTGATTTTGATTATGATAAAAGAAATCAGAAATATCAAACTAGTTCTGGATTTAGAAGCTTTTATTCCTTGGATATTCCATTGATTAGTGAGACAAACACTCTAATTAACTCATATAATTATCAAAATTATATTGAACTTTATGAAAATAATATAACAAGTTTTTCGTGGTATTTAAATTCTGTAAATTCAATATCAAATAAAGATGTTAAATTATCCGAGAGATTATATGTGCCTTCTTCCAAGCTTAGGGGCTTTGTATATGGTAGAGTTGGACCCAAATCTGGATCTGATTATGTAGGTGGAAATTATGTTAGTGCAATTAATTTAGTTTCTACATTACCTCAATTATTAGAAAATTCACAAAATTTAGATTTTTCAATTTTCTTTGATGCAGCTAATGTCTGGGGTGTAGATTACGACTCTTCTATAAATGACAGTAATGATATAAGATCATCTTTAGGAATTGCTCTAGATTGGTTAACACCAATTGGTCCTTTAAATTTTTCACTATCTCAGCCTATCACTAAGTCTGCTACAGATGAAGTTGAGACATTTAGATTTAACTTAGGAACTACATTTTAATGAAATATAAATTTTTTTTTATAATTTTTTTAAATTTTTTTTTTTATAATTTTACACTCGCTAATAATATAGCATTTATCGATTTAAATTTTGTTATTAATAATTCAATTCTTGGAAAAAAAGTAATTGAAAAACTAGAAAGTGCTAATGATAAAAATTTAGATTTATTAAAAAAAGAACAAAAATTATTAAATGATGAGAAAGATGAAATTGAAAAGACTAAAAATATTTTATCTAAAGAAGAAATAGATAAGAAAATTTTAAGTTTTAACGATAAATTGCAAAATTTTAATAAAAAACAAGATTTAATGTCAAAACAATTCAAAGAATTGAAACAAAATGAAATGTCAGACATTTTAGATATAATTAATCCAATTATTGAAAAATATATGATTGAAAATAATATTGATTTAATGTTAAAAAAAGAAAATGTTTACATTAGTAAAACAGAGTATGATGCTTCAGATATAATAATAAATTTAATAAATAATAATTTTTCTAATTAATGACTACAACGCTAGATAAATCTGAAATAGAGTTGTTATTACCACATAGAGATCCTATGTTATTGATAAATACACTTACAAATATTAAAAAGTTAAATTCAGCAACTGGAATTGTATCAGTTAGAAAAAATAGTTTTTTTGTTCAAGGCCATTTTCCAGATAATCCAGTCATGCCCGGTGTATTAATTGTTGAAGCCTTTGGTCAAACCGCAGCTGCCTTGACCGCTCATGGAATAGATAAATCAACTTATGAAAACAAACTTGTATTTCTTATGGGAGTTGAAAAAGCACGTTTCAGAAATCCTGTTATACCAGACTGTGAACTATTACTAAATGTTGAAGCTGTCAGATCTCATGGCAAAGTTTGGAAATATAAGGGTCAAGCTTTTGTCAATGATAAATTAATGGCAGATGCAATTTGGTCTGCAACTATTGTAGATAAGAAATAATTAGCAATATTTGTTGATAACATCAAATTCATACTCCTGGTAAGAATACAGTATTATGAATAACCCTTTTTTTTCTAATCAAGGACCATTTAAAATTAAAAAAATTGCAGAAATACTATCAGCTTTAACATCTGAAGATAATTTTGATACTGATGTCTATGATATTAGCGATCTAAGATCTGCTAAAAAAGGATCTATAACATTTTTACATTCCAAAAAATATAAATTGCTTGCTAATAATACTAATGCCTCTTTTTGTATTACTACTGAACAATTAAAAAATGAAATTTCTAAAAATTGTAATACTTTAATTGTTAAAAATGTTTTAATTGCAGTTGCTAAAGCTACTAAAATTTTTTATCCAAATTCAATTAACGATGAATTTGATAATTCTGTTTTATTGATTTCTGATACTGAATTTAAAAATTCAGTAAAATATGGGCAAAATGTTTTAATTGGTCAAAATGTTAAAATTGGTAAAAATTGTATTATTGGACATAATACTATTATTGAAAAAAACGTAGTTATTGATGATGATTGTACAATTGGTTCTAATACAATAATTCGAAACACTTTGGTTAAAAAAAATGTATCAATTCTTGATAATTGTGTAATTGGAAAAAAAGGATTTGGTTTTTTTCCAGATAATATTTCTAATTTTAGATACCCTCATATTGGAATAGTAATTATTAACGAGTTTGCTGAGATCGGTTGTGGATCAACCATTGATAGAGGATCAATGTCCAATACTATAATAGGAAAAAATACCTATTTAGATAATCAAGTACACATAGCTCACAATGTTCAAATAGGTGATAACAGTATTATTGCTGGTCAAGTAGGCATTGCAGGTAGCACTATTATTGGCCATAATGTAAAAATAGGTGGCCAAGCTGGGATTTCAGGACATTTAAAAATAGGTAATAATGTGGAAATTGGTGGTGGATCTGGTGTTATAAAAGATATACCAGATAATTCTAAGGTAATGGGATATCCAGCAAAAAATATTAGAGAATTTTTAAAAGATAATAGATGATTCACAAAACAGCAATTGTAGATCCTAAAGCAAGAATTTCACCTACGGTAAAAATTGGACCTTTTTCAATTATAGGACCAAACGTTGAAATTAATGATAATACAGAAATTCAGTCACATGTTAGTATTATGGGAAATACAATTATAGGTAAAGATAACAAGATATACTCTTTTTCATCAATCGGTAATGATCCTCAAGATTTAAAGTATATAGGAGAAGATACAAAACTAGAGATAGGTGATAATAATAAAATTAGAGAATATGTAACTATCAATCCTGGTACACAAGGAGGTGGAGGCTTAACAAAAATTGGAAATAATTGTTTATTTATGGTTTCGTCTCATATCGCGCATGATTGTATGGTTGGAAATAATGTAATTTTGGCAAATAATGTTCCTTTAGGGGGACATGCTGAAATTCAAGACAATGTAATAATTGGAGGAAATTCTGCAGTTCAACAATTTACTAGAGTAGGTAAATGTGCAATGATTGGCGGCATGTGTGGCGTGGTAAGAGATGTTATACCTTATGGAATTGTTCACGGAAATAGAAGTATATTGCATGGATTAAATTTAATAGGACTTAGAAGAAAAAATATTTCAAATAAAGAAATTATGATTTTAAGTGATGCTTATAAGGAAATTTTTAAAACTGAGAATTTAACTCAAAATTTAAATAACTTAAGTACAGATCTAAAAAAAAATGAACTTGTGCTAGAGGTTGTTAATTTTTTAGAAAAAGATAAAAAAAGACCTATTTGTACACCATTTTCAAAATAGAATGATTGGATTGTTTTTAGGTGATACTGATTTTTCAGAAGTAGTTTTAAAAAAAATAATAAAATTAAAAAAGAGATATTTTATTATAGATTTTTCAAAAAAAAATAAATTTAAAAAAGATAAAAATTCTCATAAAATTAGTATCGGGAAATTTGGTGAAATAATAGATTTAATTAAAAAAAAAAAGTCTAAAAAAGTTTTATTTGCTGGAAAAATAACAAAACCTAAATTTTCATCTTTAAGATTAGATTTAAAAGGTATTTATTATATGCCAAGTATAATTAAAGCAGCCAAAAAAGGTGACGCTGCAATTATTAAAGAAATAATCAAAATCCTAGAAAATGAGGGAATTAAAGTAATTAGTTCTATTTCTTTTAACCCTGAACTTTCTTTAAAAAAAGGAAATTTTTCTAAATTCAAACCTAATAAAGAAGATATTATCTCAATTAAAAACGGCGAAAAATATTTTAATAATGTTAATAATTTGGATCATATTCAAGCTCTAGTTATTTTGAATGGTAAAATTATTTCAAAGGAAGGAATAGAAGGAACCAAAAAAATGTTGTCTAAATTGAAGTTAAATTCAAATGGTATTTTAGTTAAATTACCTAAGAAAAAACAAGATTTAAGAATGGATCTTCCAACTGTTGGTTTAGAAACTTTTAAAGATATAAAAAAATATGGTTTAAAGGGTCTAGTTTTAAAGTCTAAAAAAAATATTTTTCTAGATAAATCTAAATGTATTAATTTTGCTAATAAAAATAGAATATTCATCAAAGTAATATGAAAAAAATATTCATTTTAACAGGTGAGCCTTCAGGAGACAAGTTAGCATCGACTGTTGTTGCAAAACTTAAAACTCAAAATCCAAATATTGAATATTTATCAGTAGGTGGAACAAATATAAAAAAGTTAGGTATTAAATCTATATTTGATCTTAAAGAAATAACTTATCTAGGTTTTACCAGCGTATTATTAAATATTTTTAAAATAAAAAAAAGGATTAATCAAACTGTTGATGAAATTATAAAATTTAATCCTGATATTTTATTTAGCGTTGATAGCCCTGATTTTACTTTGAGAGTCGCTGAAAAAGTAAAAAAAATTAACAATAACATTAAAACTATTCATTATGTAGCTCCTCAAGTTTGGATATGGCGTAAAAATCGTGTTAAAAAAATTAAAAAATTTATTGACCATATGCTTTTGTTATTTGATTTTGAAAAAAAATATTTTAATGATGAAAATATAAAAAATACTTTTGTTGGTCATCCATTAATAGAAAATAATACAAAAGGTAAAACGATGATAGATAATCTCATATCTACTGATAAACACATTATTTCAATATTTCCTGGAAGCAGAAAATCTGAAACAAGTGTTTTGATGCCTATTTTGTTAAATTTTATTAAGTTAATGAATAAAAAAAATTTTATATATTCGTTTGTGTTTCATGCTACAGACGAAAATAAAGAATTTATTATTCATCAAGTTAAAAAAGCTAATTTAGAAAATATTGATATTGTTTCTGATGAAAATATTAAGTTACAAATATTGTCTAATTCAATTTTTGCTGTTTCTAAATCTGGGACAGTTTCATTGCAAATTTCAAGCTTAAATATTCCATCAATTATTATTTACAAACTAAATTTTATTAATTTTATGATTTTTAAATTCTTAGTAAATGTCAAATTCGCAAATATCATTAACATTATTAATAATAAAGAAGTAATACCAGAATTATTGCAAAATGAATGCAACGCAGAAGAAATATGTAGAACTGTTATTTATTTTCTTAAAAAGCCCGAGTTGATAAAAAAGCAAATAAATGAATGCAGTAAAACATTAGAAGGCATTAAATCCAAAACATCTTCTTCTGAAGAAACTGCTTCAATTTTAAATAAATATCTTATTACTTAATCGTTTTTCGACTTCTTCTTTACCTAAAGATATTATTATATCATACAAACCTGGTCCAAATTTCGATCCCGTCAAAGCAACTCTTATTGGTTGTCCTATCGCTTTAAAATTTGTGTCATTTTTTTTAATTAAATCATTAATAATTTTTTCAAGGACTTCTTTATTTAGATTATCTATAGACGCTAGTGTATCCTTAAATTCTGCTATTATTTTTTTGGCATTATCATCAATTAGTTTAAGATCTTGATCGTCAAATTTTATTTCATCCAAAATTATATATTTTAAGTTATTAAATATATCTTCCAGTGTTTTTGCTTTATTTTTAAGAAAATGTAGCGATGGTCTAATTTTTATCTCTTTTTCTGATTTTATTTTTTCTTTAAAAATTTTACAATATTCAACTAGATGTTTATAGAGTTCATTTTCATCCATATTTTTTATATAGTGTTCATTTATTGAAAAAATTCTACTTAAGTCTAATTTTGAGGGAGATTTACCAATACCTTCTAGATTAAAGTGTTCAATACTTTCCTCTAAAGTAAATATCTCTTTATCTTCATGAGACCAACCTAGTCTAAGTAAATAATTTCTTAATGCATCAGGCAATATGCCAATTTTAGAATAGTCGTCTAAAGTTGATGCATTATCTCTTTTTGATAGTTTTTTACCTTCATTTGTATGAATAAGAGGTATATGTGCAAAATGAGGAACTTCCCATTTCATTGCTAAGTAAATTTGTATTTGTTTAAATGTATTTATCTTATGGTCATCTCCTCTAATGATGTGAGTCATATTCATTAGATGATCATCAACTGTTGCAGATAAATTATATGTAGGTGTCCCATCATTCCTCAAAATTATAAAATCTTCAATTGTATTATTGTTAATTTCTACTTCACCCTGAACTAAATCTTTAAGTGTTGAGGATCCTTCAATTTTACTTTTAAATCTTATTACAGGCTTAGCATATTTAGCGGAGTCATTATCTAATAGATCTCTACATTTTCTACTATAGATATAAGGAAGTTTTTTTTGTCTAGCTCTTTCTTTATCTTTTTCTATGTCATCTACTGAGCAATAACATTTGTAAGCTTGATTATTTTTTAATA
>Ga0255772_10006159_pt1 | contig 10990 bp, 17 predicted proteins | sample 071ome_34_FD_179970 | JGI IMG/M metagenome (GOLD analysis project Ga0255772, IMG submission 179970) | Coastal salt marsh microbial communities from the Groves Creek Marsh, Skidaway Island, Georgia - 071411BT metaG (version 2) | ecosystem: Environmental > Aquatic > Marine > Intertidal zone >... | reverse complement strand
CTGCTCCCTGTGTCACAGCAGTTGAAAAACTGGTTGTGCCTGGAGGTGCTGGACGTCTCTGTCCAGTTAAATCTTTAAAGTTGTATACAGCAACTGATACTTTTCCTAGAGCAGGTGCTGGTATAGTATCATATTCTTTTTCTAAATTTTCTCTAACAACAGTAGCAGGTTCATACTCGCCTTTGATAGCCTGAGTTCCAGCACATCCTGTTACTAGTAGGACAAATAATATAACGATTAGGTTACGCATTTTTAAAAGTTAAAGTCCCCTAGTGGGATACCAATAGTTGTGGTAGAGCCAGTTAAATCAGTTACCTGGAGGCTAATCTCTGTTGAAGATTTGTTCCAGTATATTATGTTGCCTTCAAAGTTCAGTGTTCCTGATGTAGGTGCTGACCCATCTGCGGCAAACATAGCAGTTGCTAGATCCTGTGAAATCTGTGCGTAAATTCTAGACTCTAAGTTATTTAGAAATTTATTTAGGTTAGTGTCTTCCGCTTCACGTTTGGCTTTGTCTAATTCTGCCTGTATCTTGTCTTTGATTTCTTGCTTACGTGAATGCTCTTGGTTTTCTATTGTTAGCACGTGTGCGGAGTAGCCGTTGCCATTGAAACTTGGTGATTTAAAACCAAAGCTAAGTGGCTCAGCCTGTAGTGTTGTGATTAAAAATGTTAAAAGTACTGCTAAGTATCTCATTACTCGCTCCGCTATTTATACTATTATTTACAGCAAAGCGAGTAGAATTAATATATACTTATATTATGCAGGCAGTGGAATAGCGTAGTCCCAGTCATCAGGAACTTCTTGTGTTTGATAATCTTTAATTCTTGATCCTATTACACTATAAAAACTATCGCACTCACCTTTCCATTTACCTTGTAAGTGACTAATTGCTTCTAAACAAAAGTCCCAGTTACGTAGTCTATAGTTTTTAATTAAGTTTGCGTGTAATTCTTTGTTAGATGATATTTGAGCAATTTCTTGTAGTGTAACATCTTCATTGGTTAAAACACAAAAACTACGAACACGGTTGCCAGTACCTGTTTGTAAAAAAGTATCTAGTTCAAGCAGGGTATATTTTTCTGCTATATCTTCTGTTACTTCAGTTTCAAATATAATATTCATAACTTCTCCGTTTAGATAAGTACTTAGTCATGGAAACATCGTTCGACTTAATAAGTGATCTAAATATTGTAGACCCGTTAGACTGGGAAGGTCAACCTGAAAGTTTGATGTGCATCGTGGCCGGTAACATTTCACCCGACAGAGAAGTCCTGGTAGACACATTAAAACATCTAAGCCAACAATACAAACATGTATTCTTTAGTGATGGTCCTTATGATCATCGATGGGACATGGATGACGTTCCTTGGAGTTATGTTGATCTAGTACATAGAATTGAAGAAATGGAAAATGTAAGTTTTCTACACAATCAAGTTTGTATATTAAATGGTATTGCTATTGTGCCTGTTAATGGATGGTACAGTTTTGATTTTAATATAGAATATGATTTAGATTATCAACATCGTTGGATGAAAGAAAACGATTACTGTAATCGTGAAGAAGATGTTATGCGTATAATGAGTTACGGTCTTAGTGATGCACGTTACTTAGATAAAACGATTCAAAAAATGCAGACCATGGACGATGTTAAAGAAATATTTGTAGTGTCTGCAACCGTACCTGATCGTAGATTTGTTGAACACGATACTACATTACAAGACACACCTTTAATGAACTTAATGGGTAACAGTCATTTAATCAAAGCATTAGAAATGGATGAGAAAAAGAAAATATCAACTTGGATGTTTGGAACTTATCCACACCCTACTGACGAAATTGTTAATGGGATTAGATTTGTAAGTAATCCTAGAGGACTAGGACACGACGTACTTAGTTGGCCTAGTTATCACCCTAAACGGATTCAGGTTCAATTTTAACCATTAAAGGATAGCCATTTGATCTTGCTGACACAGTAACTTCAATTCCTTTTTGTTCAGCAATTTCATAAGGCAACACAGCAACAGTGGCACTACCATTATTATGAATATCTAATGTAATGTGTTCAGCACCCTGAGCATCGTAATCAAAGAAATCTATTAAACTAGCAACAACAAACTCTACAGTTGTTTTTTCATCATTAACATAAATGACTTTGTACATAGGTGGTTCTTGTACTTGAAAATCTGGTTTGACTTTTTCTTTAACTTCTACTTGTGTTCCCATTATTGTCCTTTATTCGTTATTTTTAAAATAGTAGGGGACTATAAGATAGCCCCCTTTCTATTATTTACTACCTAGTATGTTATAATTATATTACGACTTATAGGTAATTGCAATACTCTTTGGCTTCATAGTTTCAGGAACTTCACGTTCTAACTGAACAACTAAAACGCCATGCTCAACAGTAGCAGACTTAACTTCTACATATTCAGCAAGTTGGAATGTACGTACAAACTTACGTGTACCAATGCCTTGATGTAGGTAATTTACTTCTGCTTCACCCTCAGCTTTTTCGCCTGTGATGATTAATTGACCGTCATTAACTTGTACGTCAATTTCACCTTCAGCAAAGCCTGCCGTAGCAACTTCGATAATATAGTTATCTTCATCTTTTTTGATGATGTTGTACGGTGGATAGTTTGTTGATGTTGTATTATCAATTCTTGAAAGCATTGAATCAAATAAACGATCAATACCAATAGAATTGCGATAGAAAGGTTGTAAATCAAGAGATGTGATTCTTGTCATTTTGCTGTCTCCTTATAATAAGCAAGATTTAATTGTGGGCACCATGCCCTAAATTGTAAGACCCAACCTTTGGCATCTTACAAAATTATTTATCAACGAAACAAGTTTTCTAGTAAAGTTTTTTTGGTAGTTGTTGTGCCGCAAGTTCTCTCTGCCAACGTTTTTTAGCGGCCGCTTTTTTGAGCTTACGCTTTTCTGTTGGTTTTGTATAAAACTCCTTATCACGTAAATCCTGAAGTATGCCAGAATTAGCAATCTTCTTTTTAAATTTACGTAATGCACGTTCTACATTATCATGGTCGCCCAAAATAACAGTAGAACCACCACCACCTTTAAGTAATGGATTATACTTTGCCATTTGTCTCCTTCGTTAATATTGTAGGTTTATTTACCTGACTACTATCTATTGTAACACTCTTTATACCCTGTTGTCTATAATTTTGGACATTATACATATGGGGCATTAAAGCTCTTTCTAACTCAGTATGCAGACCTCTAGCACCTGTTTTAAGCGTCTGTGTACGCTTTACTATTGCATCCACTGCATCTGATGTTATATCTAACGCTAATTTGTCTAAACCAAACAGATATTTGTATTGTTCTACCAAATTGTTTTCTACACCGCTTAATACGTGTTTTAAATCGTCTAGTGTTAGTTCTTCTAACGCAACAGTATTGGTAAAACGACCAATTAATTCAGGTATAAGTCCGTATTTGTTTAAGTCATCTGGCGTAACATCTTTAAATGCCTGTGTTGTTAATTCTTTTGCTATGTTACTACCAAAACCAATTGCATTGTTGGCTGTACGGCGTTGTACGATCTTTTCTAATCCATCAAATGCACCACCACATACAAATAATATGTTTGAAGTATCTACTTCTACTACTTCACCACTAGGATGTTTACGATTGCCTGTTAGGTTAACACGACACTTAGTACCTTCTACTAATTTTAGTAATGCTTGTTGAACACCTTCACCTGATACATCACGAGTAATTGATGTTGATTCTGATTTACGTGCAATTTTATCTATTTCATCAATAAAAATAATACCACGTTCTGCACGATGTACATCACCTTTGGCATTGTTTAATAATCTTGATACCAGTGTTTCAACATCATCGCCTACATAACCTGACTCTGTTAAACTTGTTGCGTCACCAATAGCAAATGGTACATCTAAATACTTGGCCACAGTTTTAGCAATCATTGTTTTACCGCAACCTGTAGGTCCAATTAGTAAAACATTTGCTTTGGATAATTCTATTGTTGATTTATTACCAATACGTTTGTAGTGATTAGCCACTGCTACAGATATAGCACGTTTGGCATCGTCCTGCCCAATAATATGTTTGTCTAAAAACTCTTTAATAGCAATAGGATTAAGATCAATATCAGGACGTTCGTAAGTTTCCTGATCTTCTACTAACAGTTGTTGACAAAAGTCTACACATTCAGAACATATAGCACTAGAATCACCAACAATTAATTTTTTAACTTGGTCTTTTTGCTTACCACAAAAACTGCATTCTTGTAAACCTTCGGACATTATGTACCTTTCTGTAAATGTTGTGCTATTGCTTCACGTTCATCTTCTGTTAATTGTTCAGGACTAAACTCACCATTACTAATTAACGCTATTAAATGTTCTATATATTCTTCATTATAAGTGTAACTAACATTCTGTTGTTTGTCAACACGAATCCATTTCTTTTCATTCCATTTATATAATTGATGTGGAATTTGATCTACACGTAAAAACGTATCGCCTTTTTGTGGATCTGCAGGAAAGTTAGCACCAAAGCCACTTTCACGTGATGAGATATCTAGTTTATCTGCTGTGGGTAATATTAAATCTTCCCAAGGTAAACGATCAATGTATCCTACTTGTTTTTTATACTTAATTGTTTTTAAGTTATCATCAGGATTAACTGCTTTCCAGACACGTTTTTGATTTTCTCTATACTGTATTTCTTCTTTGGTTAATCCAGCATACTCATCAAAGTCTGGTACGTTAGGTGACGTAACAACATTACGCTTAGGATTCTTAGGCATTGAGTCTAAGTTTAAGTCTTTATCAAGTTGTTGTGCTACATCTACAACTTTTGGTTCAAGTAAGTCAAGTGCTTGATCAAGTCGCTTTAAAGCAACTCTATACTTGTTCCATATTGTGTCGATAGTTTTTTGACTATTCGATACCATGCTTGGCTAATTTTTCTTCCACACTCTTTTCAAGTGTTAAAATGTCAGAAGGTGTAGTCCAATCTACTTCTAAGTCTGATTGATTTGCTTTTAGTGCTTCATTTTCATCTAAAGCAGTTGACAATTCATTTAGACTTTTACGGTACTTGGCCCATATACTATCTAATGCGTCTTGTGGTTTTGCCATGTTATTTCTCCATTTTGTTATGTACTTGGCGTTCAAGTTCTTGTATATCTTTAGGCGGTGTGTCATCAATTTCTACTGTTTCTCTAATGACTTTAACCTTGCCTGTTTCTAAAGGTTGATTGCCAGAGGCACGTTGAAATGCGTACTGACTAGCAATCAGCAATCCAACAGCAAGTGGATCAAATACAACTATAATTAGTATAATAACCCAGGTCACTGCTTTTTCTAAAATTGATTTATCTGTTTCGCCATAAACAAACTCAGCAATATATTTAATAGGACCTACTTCTGCTTCTAGTTTTCTGTATTCTTTTTCAAATACTAGTTTGTCCTCTCTAACTGAATCCATTGCTTTTTGTTCTGCTTCAATGTTTGCTTCAAGTTCCTTGACACGTTTGTCAGCATTGGCCGCTTTAGCAGTCGAGCCTTTACGTGCTTCACCAATACGTTTGTTTAATGTTGCTAATTCTTTTGCGTGTTTCTTGTCGATCTCAGCAAGTTTCTTGTCACGGTCCGAACGAGCAACGCTAGATTCATTTTGCTCTGTTTGTTTTGCTTTAGCAACTTCTTTGTTATACTTTTCTTCACCGCCCCAATCTTCTAGTAAAGGTTTAGCCGCGGCAATTTCTTTATCACGTCTTTCTTGTGCTGTGGCTATACGCTTGTCTGCTTCTGCTCTAACAACATCTTTTTCTGCTTTGATAACTGCTCTAAGTTCTTTAAGTGCTTCGTTGTCTTGCTCTAATAATGCAGAGTCTGTAGATGCGTTACCTGTTTTAAGTAAGCGATCTATTTCTTGTTGCCAACGATCAACCTTTACTTGTCCACGTGTAAGTTTTTCATCAATGGCATCAACCTGTGCTGTGGCTTCTCCACTAAGTGCTGTTTGTTCAATGTGTGCTTTAGATAGGAAACCAAAGATGCCCATACTTGTAATAAACATTAAAAATACTACTGCGATTGCTAAGTAGTTTTTGAGCCAACGTGCTGTATTGTACCAGTAACGGTGTAAGTACACTGCTGTAACTAATTTACCAACCTCTAAAACAACCCCCATGATTATAATAGCCGTAGCCGAGGCGGCGAAAATAGCAACAAGACCTGCTACTGAATACCAAACAGCAACCGCCGAAATACTCAAACCCGATACCATTGTTATCCAAGGTAAGATATATTTGTCGCTGATAGTTAAATTTTTCATAGTTACGTATTTATCAGGTTTTGGGCTAGTTTTTGTCGTCTTTGAGAATATTAAATGTTAAATCTCTAGACTTTTCTTCAATTTCTTCATCTTCTGCATGGTGTATCAAAGGAATAATACGCTCAATAGCTATTGCTAACTGTGCTTGGCCTTCCTCTGTTAGATGACTGAATTGGTCGTTGATGCCTTTCCAGTAAAACGTGCGATTATTGGTTATCTCATTGATAGTGCCGTAAAGCATATCTTTGATTGCTTGTTTATTATATTTTCTGTCCATACTTGATTATACTATGGATTGAACTAATAGTCAAAAGTTATTTTGCCTTTTTCTCTTGGGCAATTACGTCTTGAAGATATGTAGGATTCATTTCAAATATTTTTGTATCAACAGACCCTTTATTACCTGCCAGTCTATAGTTTACACTATGTTCCATTGTACAATCATATCTAGGAAAGTGCTGTTGTAATGCACCATAAAATTGTCTGTCAGCTCCCCATTGTCCGTACCAAAATCCACCAACAGCCGCGGCCACATTTTGACGTACAGCAAAACAGGAAGTGTCAATGTGATGTAGGTCAGGGTTATGGGCACAGGACCATTTACCTAAACTTTCAGCATTGTCCTGCATCAAGAACTCACCTTGTTCATCACAGATGTTACGCAAGGAATAACACCATTCATTGCCATCTTCTAGTGTTTTAACAATAGCCTCACAGTGATTTGGTTCTAACCAGTTGTCCTCATCTAAATAACAAATAACATCGGCGTTGACCAAATACCCGGCGGCCGCATAGACACGATGTCCATACCAACCGTCAGCACCTACATTGTCATCCAACAGAATATATCTGGTGTGCCTGTAATAAAGCATATAGTTTGGTATCTTAACGTCGTTGCCGTCTGCTACTAGATAGTGTACAACATTCTCATAGGTCTGCTGACGTATTGAATGTACGCATTGTTCTAAATGCTTAGAGTTTCTAGTAGGTGTAACTATTGCTATCTTCATACGGTTACTTATTTTCTAAATGGTCAAACAGTTGTTTTTTGTAGTTGCTTATAAATTCTACCTTTTTAACTCTTTCTATGTGTGCCCAATCCAGGTCACGATATCGTGTGTTGTGCAGAGTTTCTAAATCATACCCATAATTTAATAATGCCCATACTACTTGATTTGGAATATGGTATCTTTCACTTTGTCCCATTTCATGATTAAAACGATCAGCAGTTTCCCAGGCTTGTTGTTTTGTCATTAAAGGGTTGGACCATTCCATTCCTAGATCACCATCTTTATCTTCAGGTTCAACAGTATATCCCCATTTCTCATAATCTCTACCAAACTCACTAGACCAAACTACTGCACTTGGTCTATGTAATACTAATCCAGCCCATCTAAATGTATGTAAAGGAATATCCTCACTCATTAGTCTATCAAATGTTGTTTGAACGTCATCTAAACTTTCACCAGGTAGACCAATAATAAATGCTCCGTGCATGTTAATTTTATTTTTGTACTTTTTTCTAATAGCACGTATCATATCAATGTGATTGGACTTTTTGCCACCTTTTTTAATTGCTCTTGCGGCTTCTGGATGTATGGTTTCAATACCTAAGAACATAGCACGAATACCAATATCATATAATTTGTCTATGTCTTTACGTTTAGTTAAAAGATCTAATCTAACATAGGCCCAAAACTTAGGTTGAAATGTTAACTTCTTAACTGCTTCTAATATACGATCTAGTTTTGCTTCGTTGTCGTTGAATGTATCGTCTAGTACATAATAATATTCAACACCAAAACGATCATAATTGTCTTGCATTTCTTTACGTAAACTTTCTGCTGATCTTATATAATCATTTTCCTTTTTACCTATTAACGGGTAACTACAGAATCTACATCTAAAAATACAACCTCTTGATATTTCTAACGGAAGTACTTTGTGTCCAATAACATCAGTGTCTTCCCATCTAAATTTAGAGTTACCAAAATCATAATCTTTGGCCAACGCATTATCAATAACAGTAACTCCCCATAAATTTTTTCTTGCACCATATCCTAAGGGTTCGTTTTTACATAAATGATTTGCTAGGTTTAATACACTTGTTTCACCATAACCTAGAATAGCATAATCCATGTTTCTATTTTCTATGTTCTGATGTGCTTTAACACCTCCAGCAAGAATTTTACAATTAGGATTTACTTGTTTAATATAAGCGATAGCCTCGTCTTCGTATTTGCGGCCTTGAGGGAAAACATGACTATTTAAATTTACTATCCATCTAAATTCTGTAGGCTTGTCTTCTGTTGGTTCTTCAATGGTATTAAAAAATGTACTTGAGAATCCAACGCATTTAGTATCAGGACCAACACTTAGATCAATAACTTGTTTAAATTCTTCTATTTTAAAAGAGTGTAGGTGATCAACTACTAGAACCGAATAGCCGTTTTCTCTGAGTATATGGGCACACTTATAAGCACCAATGGCTTTATAAGCAAGGACTGTATCTGTTACATCTGTGAAAAATACAAAATCGTACATAGTACTACTTAGTAGGTTCAACTACTAGTTGGTTTAAATCTGTGTTCTTAACAGTTTCCTCAATGAGTGCATCGCGATATTTAATTAACATATTAATAGTTTTTGGTCCTACATTAGGCACTTGCTCTATACCATATAACTTTTGAAACTGCATAACCTGTGTGTCATTACGTGGAAACTTCATATAAAACTCTACGTCCCAGGTTTTAACTCCGTGTTTATAGTTCCAATATGCTTGTCTAGTCAGTGGACCCATATTTCCGTTAATTGGACGTATGCCTTCTATAATTTGAAATACTTTAATTTTGTTTTTAGTATTTAAAATAGGAAGTATAATTTCAACAGGTTCGCAGTAGTCTCCCTCGCCTTTGATCTTACGGAACAATCTACAATCTTTACCTGTTAGTTTACTAATAACGTGATCAGTCAGCGTCTTACCATTTTCCATATAACTGATGCTATCACCTACGGTTTTTGCTGTGTCAATTGCTTCTGCTGTTGAGTATGCGGCCGTAGTAACTTCGGCACCACCAACCACTGCTGTATCCATTCCTAAGATTGTAATAATGCTGGTGGCACAGCCTTGAAGTAAAACAACTAGTCCAACAATATACAGCCTTCTGCATCCATGCAAGGCCAGTCTGAATATTCTGTTCGTCCACATGTTTGTCCAGTGATTCGTCTTTGTGTCTTTTTGACAAACCACTCTATTCCTTTGGGACTGAAGCATAGGTTGCATTTGGATCTATAGTCCAATTACAAGTTTTAATTCCTATTTGGTAGATAGCATCCTTGGCTATTTGATCATCTGTTGACTTTAATGCTTGTTGTAATAGTTTACAACCTTGTTTCTTTTGACCTTGTGTTAAAAATTCCATTGCCTTGTCGTAGATTATCTGCGTTTCGTCTTTGACATCTGCTTCTGCGTTGTTCCAGGCTAACATAGTAACACATGCTAGGCCGCATACTACTATAATTATGAATAAGTCTTTCATTAACCTCTCCTCATTTTAGCAAGATCTTCTGCATCCTCCTGTTTAAAAACAGGTACAGCATTTGACTTATGTAATTGTCCAATGCCTAACATATTATCGCCTGTATATTGTTGACGCTCTTGCTTGACTGCTACACCTCTATCACTATTTAAACTAGGATATACTTTGGTTTCTCTACCAGGTGGGGGTGTATAACTTGGTCCGTTATATGTACCCATTTCGCTAGGGTGTTGTTTCTTTTTAGTAACACGACCACAACGTATGTCTACATACTCGTCAAATGTAACTTTTGCTTCACCGTTGCGTTTGCGTTGCTTATTATATTTAAACAAATCTAACTCAAATTGAGCCCGTTTAGCATTAGTTAATTTTAGTTTAAATTTCTTAGTCCTTGTTGTAGTTAACTCAGGACCTACCAAGTGCATACTCATTACTGATTCCCATCACCGTGTGTTGAGTTTGATCTAACGAAAGCAATAATTTTTAATAACTCATCTACTGTTAAGCCATCTTCAGGAGACATCAGTCCCCAACCTTTAGCACCCATACCATTGTTAGTGCCTGCCCAGATTGTTTCAAACATGCCTTTGTTTGTTTGATCCTTAGCGTAGTTATAGTTAGGACCCGTCAAACCTGGACCCACTTGTCCTTTAGCAGTAGGACCATGACACTGTGTGCATGACCACAGGTTATATCTTTTCTTACCTGTCTTGATCGCTTCTGCATCACCTACATATGGATTCTTGCCTGTTGCTAAGAATTCCTTTTCAGCATCTGTGCCAACTAATGCTTCTTTAGGGAATTTAATTTCACTACCATCAGTGGTTTTAACAAAATCTAAAGTGTCTGCCTCTGCTGGACTTAATAACACTAGTATACCACCAAGACATACTATCGCTATTATACCTGCTATCAATCTTTCTTTCATAATTTTCTCCTTGACTAGTGTCCTGGTACTCCCAGATAACCTTCTTCAATGTCATAACTCATATTGATCTGTGCTTCTTTGTCGCCTTCCATACATTTCATGTAAACTTCTTCTGCTTCTTCTCTAGTTGTGAAAGTATTGATGGCTTCTTTCTTACCACTTTCATCCCAATAAACCACAG
>Ga0255772_10006152_pt1 | contig 11002 bp, 10 predicted proteins | sample 071ome_34_FD_179970 | JGI IMG/M metagenome (GOLD analysis project Ga0255772, IMG submission 179970) | Coastal salt marsh microbial communities from the Groves Creek Marsh, Skidaway Island, Georgia - 071411BT metaG (version 2) | ecosystem: Environmental > Aquatic > Marine > Intertidal zone >... | reverse complement strand
TAGGGTCTGGAATGAGTAGATTAGAAGTGTTAGCAGACTTAGGTATCAGAGAAGTAGAAATAGCACCTCAACTTAATATTGATGATGGCATACAAAAAGTTCGTTCTATGTTGCCAAACTGTTGGTTTGATGGTATAAAATGTGAGAAAGGAATAGACTCTTTAGTCAATTACTCAAGGGACTGGGACGAAAATGGTAAGACATGGAGACTCAGACCTAGACATGATTGGGCATCTCATGGAGCAGATGCATTTAGGTATCTTGCAATAGGATACAGACCAAATGTCAGTGATTGGGGAGCACCTATTAAACGTAATTTAGCAGGTGTTGTTTAGTGGCAGAAATAAGAGGTATATTCGATTACATTAGAGAAGCATTAGGGGAACAGATTAGCCCCATTGGTAGTGCTTACTCAAAGTTCCTAGAGTTACCAGTCGATGCAAGACGAGGACTCATATCAGAAGATTTCAGACAAAAAGTAGAGAACATGCCTACTGCACCATATACTGGTGGTGGCAACTTTCAAGGTGTATTAGGTAGTACAGAAGCAGAGAAAATAAATGCATATAGTGGTAGTGATTTAACTGACTACGATATTAGTGGTGAGAACATATCTAATGCTGACAAATTTGTAGCAGAATCAATACTAGGAACTGGTGACATTCTTACACAACCAGATGTCATAGGTAAAGAATTAGTAGACATTGGTTCTGGACTATTACAAAAAGCAACTGGTGAAGTAACTAATCAAGAACAAGTAGATAAAGCAAACGTAGTACAAGATTCAATAGCAAGTCTATTCACACCAGAAGGTTTTAACAAGAGCATGTATGAGACTGGTGGTGCAGTCGCACTTCCTGTAGGTGGTGCTTATCTAGGTGTCAAAGGTGCACAACTAAGTAAAGGTTTATTTGATAAAGGCATACAACCTGGTCTATCAATTAAAGATATAAGTGCTAGGAAACAAGGTGAGATAACAGCACCGATAGATGAGTATGGTTTTTACGACCCTATCGAACAACTATTGATGGATTTACCACAAGAAGTAAACACAAGAGGCGATATCAAACGATATTTACTTAAACGTGGAATCAAAAGAGACCAAATACTAGAAAGTAAAATTGATGATTATATGTTTGAAAGAGAATTTCGTAGTCAGAAAATTACTAAAGAAGGACTTCTCAATCAAATTAATAAAAATAAGACAGCATTAGTAGAAACAAGTCTTATGGGTAGTCAATATGAACCTAGAATAAGACTAGATAGACCAGAATACGATTGGTCAGAAGACACCAATTATATGAAAAACCCAGAACAAAGAAACCCAGAAGGCAGAAACTACGAAGTATTAGATGACCCAGAATACATACAATCAATAGCAGATGATTGGATTTATGAGTGGGAAGATTTAACTGTTCCAGAAGTTATTAATGAACTTAAAAACTATGGTAAGTTAGACCAGTTTTTAATAAAAGCACTAAACAAAAAATATCCAGAAAAATATCCATTAACTAAAGATGAATTGAAAGAAATTAGTGGTTATTCAAACGTAACACCTAAGTGGGTGGATGAAATGAAAGACCAAAAGTTTGATTCTGAGGTAATAGAAAACATAGCACAATACAAAGCAGAAACAGATTATTGGAATAATCCATATATGGAGTGGAAAATTAAAACAACTGATGGAGATGAATATAAAGTTCTTGGTAATGAGGAGTTAGGTTTACAGATTTACAGACCAAATGGTGATGAAGTAAATCAAGGTGACCCAATATATTCATTAGACGAAGCAGAAGTTCAAATTAATCAAGATGCTATCGACTATGGATATTTAGGTTATGCTGATGGCAATACTCAATATGAAAATTATGTGGGTGCGGCAAGAGACGATTTAAACATGGATACTTATGAAGAGGTATTAGTAACAGCACCACATCTTGGTGATGATTTTTATGGTGACCACTTTTCTGATTATGCAAACACTACTGCACACATAAGAATGGCAGATACTCTTGATGGTAAAAGAAAGAAAGTGATAGAAATACAATCAGACTTACATCAAAAAGGCAGACAAACCAATTACTATACAGAAGAATTTAAAGACAAGCAACGTGAGAAATTTAAATTGTTACCAGACTTAGAAAAAGAATACAACAAATATAATGATGATTTCAATGCAAAAAAAGATGAATGGTTTCGTAATCAAACTATGTTAGATGATTATGCAAGAGCAAATAAAATGAATGTGCTCACTGGTACTTTGGATGATAGAGGAATAACAGTAGTTCAGGGTGGTATTTACTTACGTTTTAGTGATGGAAAACTACAAAGAGTGTTTGATTCAGAAGATAGAACTATAACTTCAAACAAGCAACTTGAGGAATTGTCAAAAGCAGAAGACTCGTTAATAGATTTAAATTCTAATCCATTTGAAGGAGATTGGAAATTAAGCTCACCAGATGATTTACCACCTATAAAAGAAAATTGGAAATACGTTTTTGATAATGCAAAAGAAGACTATAAACTCTTTACTGATTATTCGGAAAGTATGGATAAAAAGATGGAATTAGGTAAACAGATAAACGATATAAAGTATCCAGATTATGTACCAGATGCACCACAAAAAAATGAAAGATGGGTGCAAGATGCAGTTCAAAGAGCAATTAACAAAGCAAGACAAGAAGGTAAAGAAGGTGTAGAGTTTGTTGACTCTGAATACTCATTAGATATATGGAATCCAAATAGAACAAAAAATGAAGATGGTAAAGTTAGATACCAAGAGTTGTATCAAAATGTATATGATAAGAAAGTACCATCAGTATTAAAAAAATACAAAAACAAGTATGGTGGTGAAGTAGAGAAACTAGAAGGTGGTGGATACTACTATAAATTTGATGATAAATCACGAAATGTCAAAGGCATTCCACTAGCATCTACTGGTGGTTTATTAAGTATAGACCAAATGCAAGATGATGATAAAATGAATAATAAACAAGGACTTTTAGCGTAATGTACCAGACACAAAACCCAAATCCAACACCACAGTCAGAACTAACACAATATGATTATTTTGCGATGCCTAGAGAGGCAATGTACTTACAAGGTGGACTACATCCAATCAGACCAGAAACATTACAACTAGACGCAATCAGAAGAGCACAACAACTAGATGGTTATGCAACGAACTTACCCGACATGAATCAATTCGTTATGCATAGAGAAGATGGTACACTTATGCTAGATGTCAGAGGTTATGAAGACGCTCTACGACCTACTAGAACAGCAGGTGACATGAAAGATGATAATGGTTTACTAGGTAACTTTTAATTATGGCAACAATAACAAATTACGCTAACTTAAAAACAACAATAGCAGATTTTCTGAACAGAGATGACCTAACAAGTGTCATTCCTACGTTTATACAGTTAGCAGAAGCACAAATAAACAGAGATTTAAGACATTGGAAGATGGAAAAACGTGCGAGTGGTCAGCAATCAGCTGGTGATTCACACATGCAAATACCATCTGACTGGTTAGAAACTATACGCATAAATATTAGCGATGGAGGGACAAGACCTCTTGACCTAATATCTCGTAAGGCAATGGAAGATAAGAGGGCAGGAAACGAAAATATGAGTGGCACACCGAGATACTATACTCATGCCGACAGTCAGTTTCATTTATACCCTACACCAAATGCCACAACAAACATAGAACTGTTATACTATGCAAAGACAGATGCACTATCTGACAGTACGACAACCAACTGGTTGTTAGGTGATGCACCAGATGTGTACCTATATGGCAGTTTAATACACTCTGCACCATATTTAGCAGAGGATGAAAGAGTTGGAGTATGGGCACAAATGTATTCAGCAGGAATTGCTCAACTCAACACGAAGTCAGAACAATCACGTTATAGTGGTTCTGGCATAACAGTAAAAGTTAGGGGAATGGGATAATGAGTTTTTCAAATTACTTAGAAACAAAAGTGTTAGACCATGTGTTTGGTGGTACTGCTTATACAGCACCTTCAACACTATATTTAGCACTATTTACAACAGACAGCAGTGAATCAGCAACTGGTACAGAAGTATCTGGTGGTGGTTATGCAAGACAAACAGTAACATTTACAACAAGTGGTGCTACAACATCTAATGACGCAGATGTAGAGTTTCCAACAGCAACTGCATCTTATGGCACAGTCGTAGCAGTAGCAGTCATGGATGCTTTAACTGGTGGTAATATGTTGGCATACGCAGGTCTATCATCAGATAAGACGATTGCAAGTGGTGATGTATTCAGAGTACCTTCTGGCGATTTAGATATTACACTAGACTAATACTATGGCAATAGTAGTTAAAGACAGAGTCAAAGAAACTACTGCGACTACTGGAACTGGCACACTAACATTAGCAGGTGCAGTTGATAACTTTATCTCTTTTTCTGCTATAGGTGATGGTAATCAAACATATTACGCAATCATTGATGATGCTAATTCAGATTGGGAAGTTGGTGTAGGAACATATACAGCCTCTGGTACAACACTCAGTCGAGATACAATACTTGGTTCATCAAATTCAGGTTCAGCAGTAAACCTAAGTGCAGGTGATAAGAATGTTTTTTGTACATTCCCTGCAAATAAAACACATCAAGGCACGGGTTTAGTCGAACACACAAACTCAATAGCAGAAGATTACACAATACAAGATGGCAACAATGCTATCTCAGGTGGTGCTATTGATATTGAAGCAGGTGTTACAGTAACGATACCAACAGGTTCAACCTGGACAGTAGTATAGGATAGATTATGAGTAAGATTAAACTCAAAAGTAATGAAAGCGGTACTGGTACTCTAACGATAGAAGCACCTAATACAGATACAGATAAAACATTAACACTTCCTACATCAGACGGAACACTAGTCACAACAGACGGAGCAACATTTACTGGTAATGTAAACTTTGGTGACAACGATAAAGCCATCTTCGGTGCAGGTAGTGACCTACAGATTTATCACGATGGTAGCAATAGTTATATTAAAGATGCTGGCACAGGTAAAATCAAGTTGCTGGCAAATGAATGGAATGTGAATAACGCTGCTGACACAGCAAATATGATTGTAGCAAAAGAAGGTGCTGAAATAAAACTGCACTACAACGGCTCAGCCAAACTTGCCACAACCTCTACAGGTATTGACGTAACAGGCACAGTGACTGCTGATGATTTAACAGTTACCAGCACTAGCCCAATTTTTGATGTTAAAAGCGATGGTGACGGCTTCCCAACATTTAAGATAAGTCGTGTTAATGGTGTTACAAAAACCAATCAATCCTATTATTATAGAGTGTCAAGCAGTGGTGACCTTCTATTAGTAGATGAAACCGACAGCAATAAAAACAGGATGAAGTTGGCTCAAAACGGCGACATCTCCTTGTACGAAGATACAGGCACTACGGCTAAGTTCTTCTGGGATGCTAGTACTGAGTCTTTGGGTATTGGTACTAGTGGTGTTGGCACTTACGCTTTAAATGTAGATAGCGGGACAAAAGGTGTTTCTAATGCAGAGGCAGGTATTTACTCTAATGCAACTCGTAGCGGTGTAACTTGGAACTTAGTTTCTAACAATACATATACAAGCACAAACACTGGTACTGGTATTAAATTTACAAGCGGTGATTTTGATACAGGTGCTCTTCTTGTTAGAGCAGATGGCACTGCTTCATCTGGTGATGCCGCAGGTTATATGACCTTCCATACATCAAATAATGGAAGTGAAGATTTAGCAGAACGTATGCGTATCGACTCCAGCGGTAATGTTGGCATTGGTACTGGTGCGAGTACTCCTGTAAGAGAGCTTGAAGTAAAGGGAGCTGGTAGTGACGGAACTCAGATACAGGTCACAGCTACATCCGACTCAGCAGGTATTAAGTTTATTCCTGCTTCAGGTGATGCGTTTGAAGTACAAGCTACCACAACAGAATGGATTGTGTACAACAGAACCGATAACCAATACATTATACGGATTGATGGTGCGGGTCGTATCAGGATGCCTTATCAACCTGCTTTTTATGCTTACGGCGGAAGTACTAACAATGTAGGTGCTGGAAATGGTCAGGTAGTTATATTTACGTCAACAGAATTAAACAGAGGGTCTCACTACAGCACATCAAATGGGCGGTTCACTGCTCCTGTAGCTGGTGCATACTTCTTTACTGCGTCTGTTCGATTAGATGGGGCAAACCAAGAGTATTTTAGAATCCGTTTGACGAAGAACGCTTCCCAATCTTATGCAAGACCTCATTCGATATATGATTTAGGGACTACTTGGGACCCGCGATATTTTAGTTTGACTGTATCAGGCGTAATTAATTTGGCGGCAAATGACTACGTCCAGACTATAATCGACGTAGATACCGATAGCTCTGTAAACATTTACAGGAATGAATCTAGTTTCAGCGGTTATCTAATAGGTTAATTAAGGAGAAAATAATGCCAACAATTACAATCGAGTTAACAGACACTCAATACAAAGGTCTAGAATATGCAGCACTATCTCCTCAAGATTGGGCTGAGAATGCAGTAACAGAACGCTGTCGTATTGCTAACGATGAAATCGTAGATATTACTGTCAAGCACTGCTTAGACAATAGTATCCAAGTACCTGCTACTCGTGAGGAAGTTGTAGCGTATGCGTTTGATAACGACATTGTTAAAACTGCTGCGGTACGCAATGCGGAAGCTGAAGCGGAGATGTCATTGGAGAATCCATAATGACAGTAAAAATTAACGGAACTTCAGGATTAATATTCGAAGACGGAATCTTACAAAGTTATGGTGATGACAACGACCTACAAATAAATCACGATGGTTCTAACTCATATATCAATGATGCAGGAACTGGAAACCTAAGACTACAAACTGGTGGTTCAACTAAATTAGAAGTCACTTCATCTGGTATAGACGTAACAGGCGGTATAAATACAACTGGTAATGTAGGTATTGGTACAAGTAGTCCTAATGTAAAATTAGAAATATATGATGCAGACCCTTATATAAGATTAACTGATTCAGTAGCACCTACTGGTTATTCTCAAGTAATGGGTACGTTTCAAGGTGGATTAGTTTTATCGGCAGATACTTCAAACAGTGTTGCAAACAGTCTTTTACGATTTGATATTGATGGCACAGAACGTATGCGTATTACTACCAGTGGCAACGTAGGTATTGGTACGAGTAGTCCAAGTGCTCAACTTCACCTATCAAGCCCAAACAACATTGGGGGCTCTAGCGGCACATTTTCTAATGCAGCTATTAGAATTGGAACTACATCATCTAGTAGTATGTATTTAGACTCTAATGAGATACATAGTAGTGAGACAATAAACCTATTTAGTAATGGTACAGATAATGGAGTAGCCGATTATATAAGATTCTGGACTGGCGGCTCTGCTGGCTCAGAACGTATGCGTATCGACTCCAGTGGTAACATGTTGGTGGGTACTACTGCTGAGTCTACTTGGACTAGCACCGCAGGTCATGTAATCCGTCCAAATAGTTCATATACCGCAACACGAGATGGTGCACATTCTATAATTGCAAATCGCCTAACATCAGACGGAGATATTGTTCAATTCCACAAAGACGGCTCAACTGTGGGGAGTATTGGGAACAATGGTGTTGTTACTTACTTTAACTTTTACAATTCAGGTAATGTTGCACTAAAAGGCTCAACCAACGCTGTAGCCCCCTCAACTACCACTGGAGACAATAGGGATAATGCCATTGATTTGGGTAAGTCTAATGCAAGATATAAAGACCTCTACTTATCAGGCGGTGTCTATGTAGGCGGTACGGGCAGTGCTAATTACTTAGATGATTATGAGGAAGGTACTTGGACTCCTGGTATTAGTGCAGGTACATTAACTATTGATACTGTCCTCTTTGCTAGTTATACAAAAATAGGAAATTTAGTACACGCTCAATGTTATATGGATTTAAACTCTGATGGGAATACCACTTCTTTAGTAGTAACTGGTTTGCCTTTTAATGCAGTTACTAATGGTTATGTATCACAAATAGTAAATCAAGGTGCTTATTCAGGTACTGTTTTTAGTAGAGTTCAAGCAGGAACAAATTATTTAAGATTTTATGAAGGAAGTCAAACGGGTGTTGCACAGCAAACTATAGATGGTTCACATCTTATATTTGCAGTAACTTATCAAACAAACTCATAATATCTAGTATGGATTACTAGACAGACAAAAGGAGAATATAATGGCATTAACAAAAGAAATAATCGAAGATAAAATTGAAATCGTAGGCGAGTACAAAGCAGTACAAGTTAGAACTGCAACAGTAGTCAAAGAAGATGGCGTAGAATTATCTAGGTCTTTTAGTAGACACGTTGTACAACCTAATATAAGTGCAGATGACTTAGCCAATGAATCTACTGAAGTACAAGCAATATGTAATGCAGTACATACACAAGCAATTAAAGACGCTTATCAAGCAATGTTAGATGCCCAGGCGGAGGAAACCCCTAGCGAGGAATAAAAATGTCAAAGTTAAAAGTAACAACAATCTCCGACCCAGATAACGACAACACAGCATTAACTATTGATTCGTCTGGTAATGTTGCAGTAAGTCAAGATTTATCTTTAGGCGACAATGTAAAAGCACAGTTTGGTGATAGTAATGACCTACAGATTTACCATGACAGTATAACAAGCAACAGCTATATCGCAGAGACTGGCATTGGCGATTTAGTTTTTCAGGGTGCCAATATTCGCCTTCAGAATACGTTTGGTGGTTATTATATGAGGGCGTACAACGGCGGTGCGGTTAATCTGTACCACAACAACGCAGTCAAACTCGCCACAACCTCTTCAGGCATTGACGTAACAGGTACAGCGGTCACTGATGGATTAACTGTAGCAGGTAATGTATCCGTAGACGGCGGCACAATCAAACTAGATGGTGACTATCCTGTTGGTGTTGTTAATGTAGCGTTAGGCGGTTCTGCTTTAGGTGATTCAAGTTTAAGTGGTGGTTACAATACGGCTATAGGTCAAGCTTCTTTATATTCAAACACTAGTGGTTCTTATAATACAGGAGTTGGTAGAAATTCACTTCGCAATAACACCACCGCCTCTAGCAACACCGCCGTTGGTTATCAGTCACTGTATGATAATACCACTGGGTCAAGCAATGTAGCTGTTGGTAAACAAGCACTTCAATCCAACACCACAGCCTCTAATAACACTGCTGTAGGTTATTGGGCAGGGCTTAGTAATACTACTGGTGCTAATAATACTGCTTTAGGACACAGCTCTTTACAGAATAATCTTACAGGAGATGCAAATACTGCTATTGGTGGAAGTTGTTTAAAAAACAATACAAGTTCTCATAATACTGGTATTGGTAATTCTGCCTTAAGAGAAAATACTTCAGGTCAATATAACACAGGATTAGGTCGTGAAGCATTATTCTCCAACACCACCGCCTCTAGCAACACAGCAGTAGGTTATCAAGCAGGGTTTAGCAATACGACTGGTGGTGATAATGTAGCTCTTGGAAGAATGACGCTATACACATCTTCTACTGGCGGTAACAATGTTGCTATTGGTGGCAGAGCGTTATACACAGCAAATGGTGCAAATAATAACGTTGCTGTAGGTGTCGAATCTCAAAAACTTACAACAACTGGTGGACAAAACACTTCTGTTGGAACTTACTCTCTCTACTCCAACACCACTGCCTCTAACAACACAGCAGTGGGTTATCAGTCTTTGTATGACAATACGACGGGTGCAAATAATGTTGCAGTGGGTTTTCAGGCTGCACATGATAATACTACGGGTACAGGCAATACTGCATTAGGTTTACAAGCCTCATACTACAATGAAATAGGCTCTTACAATACAGCTTTAGGTTATACCGCACTGCACCTAAACACCGCAGATTACAACACGGCTGTTGGTTATAAATCGCTTTATGCTAATACGACTGGTACTGGTAATACAGCTATAGGTAAAGATGCACTAGATAGTTGTACTACAGGTAATTACAACACAGGAATTGGTCAAGATGCATTACAAGCAGTAACTACTGGAATTAGTAATACTGCTGTTGGTTATGATGCTTTAGCAGTTACTTCTGGTACAAATAATACAGCGATTGGTAAAGGTTCTGGAATTGATATAACCTCAGGTTCTAATAACACCATCATCGGTCGCTACGGAGGCAACCAAGGCGGACTAGACATTCGCACCTCAAGCAACAACATCGTGCTGTCGGATGGTGTTGGTAATCCGAGAATGCATATTGATAATATTGGTAATGTTAGAGTTCCTGCTGGAGGAGAACCTTGGTATGATGGTGGTTTTTATGTGTCACAAGCCGGTGAAATAAATTTACACCGCTTTAATGGCACCCCTATGTATATAAAAAGGTCAACAAGCACTGGCACAATAATAGTTTTTTATTATGGTGGTACTTTTGTAGGAAGTATTAGCGTATCTGGTTCATCAACTTCTTTCAACACCTCATCAGACTATCGTTTAAAGGAAAATGTAGTTGCAATATCAGGTGCTACAGAGCGTTTGAAACAACTTAATCCTGTACGCTTTAATTTCATTGCAGATGCAGACACGCCTCTTGATGGTTTCTTGGCACACGAAGTTCAAGATATAGTTCCAGAAGCAGTACACGGCGAGAAAGACGCTGTTGATGCAGACGGCAATCCAGAGTATCAAGGCATAGACCAAAGCAAACTTGTTCCATTATTAGTTGCTACAATAAAAGAATTAGAAGCAAGAATAACCGCACTTGAAAATGCATGACATAGTCAAAAAGGAGAAAAGAAATGACTGAAGAACTAACAGCAGAAGAAATTCAAGCAAGATATGATGCCGCTATGGACTCAGTAAACTTGCTGAATAATGGTAAACCAGAAGATATGGATGATGATGAGTGGACAGATTGTGTTGCTCGTAACGTA
>Ga0255772_10006150_pt1 | contig 11003 bp, 9 predicted proteins | sample 071ome_34_FD_179970 | JGI IMG/M metagenome (GOLD analysis project Ga0255772, IMG submission 179970) | Coastal salt marsh microbial communities from the Groves Creek Marsh, Skidaway Island, Georgia - 071411BT metaG (version 2) | ecosystem: Environmental > Aquatic > Marine > Intertidal zone > Salt... | reverse complement strand
ATAACTATCTGCGTCTGTAGCACGTGTCAGTACCCAGTTTGTACTTGCAGAGCCTGTGTCTGTTACAGTGTAAACACCGTTTTCAAAAGCATTAGTTTGTTCATAGATAAGTACACGATCATTTAGGCTTAGTGTAACACCATCAATGCTCAATGCAGCTTGTGTACTATTGTTAGTAAGTGTAGCACCTACACCTGCAGTACCATTATCGTAAGTAGCACTAAGGTTACCCTCTTGCTCTACTCGTACAGGATCGTGATAATGCAAACCTGCTGCAGCAATAGTATCTACATACTCTTTAGTAGCTGCGTGTAATGCAGAGGTAGGGTCTTGGTTAAGTGTAAGATCACCTGATCCATCAAAGAACACAGACTTACCTGCAGGTTGTGTGATAAACACATCTGCTTCTGAAGTAAGGCTGACTGCACTACCTGAGTTAGAACTTGCTAATATTGTTGTTCGAGCTAGTGTAGTACCAGTAGCAGTAAAAGTACCTAAGCCTACTTCCCACTCACCTGTGCTAGTCTCAGAGATAGCATAGTAAGTTGTGTCTCCGTCAGACAGTGCTGCAGAGAAAGACTGAAAACCATCAACTGCACCAGCAAGAGTAATCGTGCCTGTACCTGTTGTGGTAGTAGTCTCTTTTACTCTATCTTTAACTACAAGAGCCATACTAAACCTTTAAATATTAAGAAATAACGATAATAGCGTCTGTTGGTGTCGCTGGATCAGGGAACTCAATTACAAAGTCACCATTGGTAGATGTTTTATCTCCATTAAAGTCAATTACCGCAATAGCTTTACCTGATTGCGTATCGTTATAAATGATGCACCCTGCTGCTGTAATACTTGAAGATGCCCAAGTGACATTAGCAAAGTCTACATATGCTATATTTTCTGTATCGTCTACAGTTACTGAAACAGATGTCAGATCTTTACCTGTACTATCATAGCCAGTACCAGATGCTTCATCATTATTACCAGTTACATTAGAATAATTCTCTGTGTCTGCATTATAGGTTCCAGACATAGTGGTGTTTGACTTAATAAGTGCAACTTTAAGTGTGTCAGAGGTAAGATTGTGTATACCTTGCAGTATCTCACCTTTAAAGCTGTTGCACAATTCTGTTGTGATAGCCATTTGTATATCCTTTAGATAAGCTTAGAGGGGCCATTAAATAACAGCCCCTCAGAGTATTTTAATTATGCAAGTGTGTCACGGTCAACTTCTGCAGCCGCACGAGTTGCCTCGTTAACGTCTGCAACAATTGCCCATACACGAGCAGTTACTGTTGCTGCTGGTGAAGCACCTGCAGTACCTGTCACATCAATTGTGTCTTCTGATGCAACGATACCCTGTGTTTGAGTACCGAATGCGAAGTCACCTGCAGAACCACTGTCTACGGCTGTAGCAGCCATAAATGTAGTTGTACCATCTGTAACTGTAACATCGTAATCTGCTGAGTCCATTGCATCAATCAACTCAACACCTGCTGCTAGAACAAGTGTACCTGCTCCAACAGTCGGACCTGTCACTGTACCAGTTGTAGTTGGAAGTTCAACTTCCTTTTCAACCATGTAAGCTTTTGACAACAAAGAAGTAGATTTACCCATTGTTCAATCCTCCCTTACGCCAAGTTGTATGCTGCAGTAACGATTGCTTCAGGACGAAGAATCTTGCGACCGTATAGGTGCATACCACGAACAATATCTGCAAATGAGTCAGGGTCACGATATGTTTCAGTTTTGTTGATCTGCTCTGCAGTTGCAACGGCTGAATCATGTCCTGCCACAATAACACCAAAGTTAGTTGCGTTTGAGCCACCAACAGTTGATGAACCTGTACCTAGTGAAGGTAGGTTGTTTGAAGTGTAAACACGGAAACCGTGTAGGTTGTTTACTGCCAAGCCATTTTGTAGACCTGAACCACCCCAATCAGCTTGCAATAGACGTGAATCTTCGTCTTTCAAGACTTCCATGAATACTGGGTCCACAACGATCCAACGACCTTGTGTATCAACATTCTGTTGGTCCATCAAACGTGACATACGTGCAAGAATTTGCAGTGGGAATGCGTTACCTGCAGTTGCAGATTTCGCAGCAGTAGCACCACCTGCACGAGGCTCAATACCAATAGATTGGTTAGCTGTACCTGCAGTTCCTGATGTGTTTGTAAAGTCAGATGCGTCTAGTGACATAGAAGCCAATAGTTCAGCACCAACTAGGTTAGCACCATCAGAAGCTGTGTCGATAGCTTTTGTGCCATTCACAGTTGTGTTTACTGTATCTGCATTTGCATGAAGTGCAGACTGTGAGAAACCAGATAGATAGCCAAGAACTTCTTGGTCCATTTGGTCAGCCAAACGATATGCAGCACGATCAGATGCCAAGCTTTGGAAATTGACGTGGCTGTGCGCCTCTTCAATATCATCGACTTTAAATGCAAAATAGTTTGCTTTGTCGATTGTCAATGAGAAATCCTCATCGTCCAAATCTTGTGGTGTGATCTGTGTACCACGGTCGTATTGTTTCACGGTGATCTCAGGTTCTTTAATGATTTTTACTGAATCACCCATGTTTGCAATCTCACCGAAATAATCGGAGTTTGTGATTGCTTCAACAACAGATGCCTTGCGGAATGCAAGCTGCACCTGTTTGGAATAGATTACTGGACTAAAATTACCATTGGGTAAATTGCCGTAACCCGATGCTGATGGAAATGCCATAACATTATCTCCTTAAAAGCATAAACAGATGCTAAACACACAGAGTACTATATAGGAGGCTAGACATCGTAGGGTGCGTAAAGTATAACACTTGGCCTTTGTGTTACATCTACGGGCCATGAATTACTAGGTAAGTCCGTAAGGTCTGTTGTTTGCGTGGGGAATATACATTAGTGTGGGTATCCATAATGGGGCCACACTAACATATGATACATATAGTTATATCATAAATAACTTATATGTCAATACTTTTTACCTAGCAGAACCAGATAAATCGTAAATAAAGTTGCCTGTACGAATAGCTTCCATAATTGCATCTGAATTACGTTCGTATTCTTGTGCAGACATTTTCTGTACCTCTGATTCTTTGATAGCCATTCCCAAACTATCAGACTGAGGTTTACTACGTGCGTTCCGTGTATCTACAGAACGTGCAGCATCTTTTGATGAAACAGACCGTTTAGTTTTTATACCACGATCTGCTTTATACAAATCAATTGCTCGTGCAGCAGAACGTGCATCTGCATCGTTTTCATAAAGAGCATCTTGTACCCACTTAGGTTGTTCTTCTGCCCAATTATGAAAATCGTCACTGTCACGAATGTCGCCAAAGTCAGGATGCAGTCGCATTAATTCTGCTTCTGCTTTTTCCCGTGCAGCATTAGCTTTCATTTCATCTATTTCACGTACACGATCTTCAAGACCTTGTGCTTGTTCTTTAGCTTTTTTAATAGCAATAGTTTCAACGATAGCAGCTACATCAGGATACTTGGTTGCCCAAGCTTCAATGTCTTCATCAGACTTTGGTAACTTAATCTCACTTTTAGTTGCTTGACTTAATTGTTGTTCAAGCGCATTAATGCGATCTTCGTATTCTTTTTCTTTTTGTTGTTGATGTCTACGTAGATCACCATAACGTTTTTTAAAGCTGCGTTCTTCAGCATTTGCAGGTTCAGCTTCTTTAGGTTCTTCAACCTGTTCTGCTTCACCTTTTTGTTCAGCTATTAGCTGTTCAAGTTCTTCTTCTTCTTTTTGGATTCGTTCTTCGTTTGTATATTTACGATTGGCGAATGCCGCTTTTTTTTGAGGCTGCATTTCTTCAGCCATAATTGTATCTGACATTTTGTCTTCCTTACTGGGGCCACCGTAGCCTGTTGGTAGGGGGATGGGTAGGCCAGTCATATTAGTGTTTGTAGTTAGGTACACTAAACCTATTCATCTCTCCAATTAGGATTATAAGCATCCGTACCCCAACCTGAAGCTTCTCGGATAGCTCTAGTTGCTTCTCTACTTGCATCTGATTGTGCTCTAATTGCATCAGACCATGCTTTAGGATCATCAGTACTTGTAGATTGTACTGCTTGAGTTGCTGATATCCAATCATCAGTAGCAGATTTAGCTGCCGCAGTTTTTTCACTTTGTGTTTTTGGTTTAGTTGTTGCTTTTGTTTCAACAGTTGAAGCCACACCAAAATCAGCTTTATCTACACTTTGATCTCTACGAGCACCACCTAAAGAAGCTTTTAAACCAATAAGATTTCCAGCGGCATCTCTTGCTTGAATACCTGGTGTTCCATCAAATCCTAATAAGTCTCCTAGATAAGTATCTCCAAAATCTCCTCGTTGTCCCGCAACAAGTTTTCCTGTTTTATCATCATAAGATTTAAGATTTTCGTATAAGCTTTTTTCTCCACCGAATATACTTTTCTTGCGCATATGTCCACTAACATCTATTCCTCTTTCTTTAGCAACTTCAAGCATATCGTTATATTTTGCAACCAATCCTGCTCCAAATACAGCAGAAGGTACAATACCTAAAGACGTACTCAACGCACTACCTACAGTAGTTAAAGTTTTCATTTGATCTAATGATTTTTTAAATTCAGTTTTATCCATGTCTAAAAGTTCTTGTAAAGATTTGCCTGTTTTATCTTGTGTTTTAACTTGTCTTAAAGACATTTTATTATCGTCGTTTTTACGTACTTGAGCAGTTTCAACTTGCGTTGATTCAAGATCATCTGTAGTTTCATCTTGTTGTTTTTCATATTCAGCTACAGTAATAAATCCCTCTGGTATATCTCCTATAGGTTGACCATTATAAACACTAAAAGTTCTACGTTCACCTGTTTCTGGATTAATATATTCTACTGTTTTATAGACATCTTCAACTGTTTCAAAAAAAGGTTTTTCTTCTGGTTGTTGAGTTACTGTTTCAATAGAGGGAGTAATGGGTTTAGTCACAGTAGAAGTAGGTGCAGTTCCTGTGTCTGTTAAAAACTTAGGACGAAAGCCACCCGCTGGTGCTGGGATAGGTTCAGGTGGAGTCATTGAGCTTGGTGGAATAAATGTATCAAATTGATCTGCTTGTTCTGCTTCAAGTACATCTGAATCAAAACTAGATGGCATGACTTCTCCTAGTCCTGTATCTGCAACAAATGTACCTGCTTGTGCTTTTAGAAATCCACCTTGTGCTAGTTCTTTTATTTTATCATCGTCTTCTTCTTTTCCTGCTAAAACAAGAATGTCTAAAGATGGATACTCTTCATCATCTGGAATAGTGGCTTCATCACTATTACCCATTTGACCCATAGCTTCCATTTGTTTTAGGCCCATCTTTGCTTCTTGACGAATCTGCATAAGTTTATCAAGACCAACATAACGTACTACGTCTGCAGGAAAAACAAATTCACCTTCACTTAACATAGCAGGAATATCGTCACGTACTTCTTTACGTGTGCTACCTACAGGAACATCATTTCCAGATTCCTCGTCTACCATGCCACCTTCATCTTTAAGGCCACCATCTTCAAAGAGTTCCATTTGTTTTTCTAGCATGGGAGTACCACCTTTATTAAGTCTTTTTCCAGAAAAATAATTTATAAACTCTTCTCTAGTAGGATTTTTTTCATTAAGAAAATTTAATATTTCTTTTGAGGTTGCCTTTGAAGGAATAGGCTCTGCTGCAGATTTATTTTTTTCAAACATATATTCTATTTGAGGCATAGATAATTCTTTACCGTCTTTAAATGTAATTATATTTATTTCTTTACCATCGTATTCTCTGGAAGACAAATCCCAAGAAGGTTCCATTTCTTTATAGATACCTTTTTTCATTTCAGGTTCTTCTAAACTATGACTACGATCTCTAAAAAGTTCCATTTGTTCTTCCATAGTAATTTCCTTATTGAGATTTTAATACTTCGTCACGTAATAGCTTTAGCCTACGTAACTGATAGATAGCACCCTGTGCTCTATGAACTGCAACAATCTCATTAGTTTGTTCCATTGCACGATGTTGCTGTGCAATTATTGTATCTATATAGTCCTCAAACTTAGCCCACTGGGCTTGGTTGCTGACCAGACCCTTGAGCTTGTTGAGGTGCTCCCTGTCCTGCATTTCCACTAAATCCTTGTTCTTGTGGCGTTGGTGCTTGTCCTACACCTATATTACCACCACCTGCTCCCGATGTATCCATTGCATCAGCACCTGCAGGGGCTTGCCCTTCTTCTTGCTTTTGCTGTTGCATACCTTTCATTAGCTCTGCTTGTATAGCAGCTTCACTCATGTCGTTGGTAACTTTGTCGGGATCAAGATCAAGAGACTTTGCAATCTCACGAATAATATATTGAAACTTAGCAAATGGTGCAAGAGCAGGGTTGGATGCAACTTGCAAGAATTGCATAAGTCGTTGGCTACGAACTTCATTAGCCATTAGTGATTCTGTTCCACGTGCCTTAACCTCTAAGTCACCTTTAATCTCTGGATCAAAATCAAACTGCATGTTAAATCTAAACATGCCCTCACCTAATGGGCGAAGTAAATAATCATCTATGTTTTTAATAACATTTTTAATGGCACCACTAGCGGCACCCATTAGCATACTAATACCGCTAGCTGTACGTCCTACACCAGATACACCTGTTTGCCCATGAGCAAATGATGGAAAGCCTGTAGATTCATCAGCAAGTACTCGTGCCTTGTCAAACAGTTGTAAGTTCTCACCTGCAACATTAGGGAACTTAGTACCAAAGATAGCTTGTCCTGGTGCACCACCTTGTCTACGAAATACTTTGCCTGGGTATACTGATAGGTCTTGGCCTGGAACTAGGTTAGTTTCATCTACTTCAATTAACAAGTTGCCCGACAATACAGCATTGTCTACTGCCATACGCATAAAGCCATTCATTAGAACCTGCGTATCTTCCATGTTTTCTGCGATACCAATACCAAAGAACGAATAAGGATTAAGCTCATAAGGTGCAGCCATGTAAGGAATACGAGCAGGTTTAAATGGGTTTAGCACCATACGAATAAGTTTGTCATTACAAATCCAAACATTTGCTTGTAGTTCATCTACATCTTGCAGTTCTGATGGAATGTCTACGCCTTGCTCCATAAGCATTTCAACATCTACCATACCCCAGTATTCTAACACTTCATAACGTTCTACGCCATGTTCAATAGAGTAGTCTGCAAGATCATCTTCCCAATACTGCTTGCTATAATTTTCTCCATAACCGATAGCTTCATCAATAACAGATGAACGGAAGTACGGACGTTTTTTCAATGCACGTAATTGAGTACGTGACATCTTATGACGTTCAATAACATACTGAGCTTCATCTATATTGTTTGAGTCAGGATCAGGATAAAAGTTCCAAACAGATACATGGGATACCTGTGGAACTGTTTTAAACATAGGAGAGTACTCACCAGATTCTTCATCCCAATTTGGGTACTCTTTATCTACAGCAAATGGCCCTTTCATGACACCAGTACCAAATAGTGCCATTTCAAATGCGGTATTACGTAAGTGCTTAGATGCAGCAGCTTCTTCAAGTTGATCTTGAATTTTCTTTTGCATCTTTTTAGCTGCAATCATAGCAGGACTAAAAGTTACAGATGTAGGAGTTTTACCTGCGCCTTCTACTACACCATTAATATCTTCTAGTTTAGAAGCTAGTTCAGGATTAAGTAACTCGTTAAGTGTTTTTGCTGTAGCCCCTTTAGGAAACTCTTTACCGTCACCTTTAAAACCGTATGGCGAAAGTATGTCATCTTTTTGATCTTCTTTCAATTCATCTGGTAAAGCTGGATCAAAAGAAATATCGGACACTACACCATCAGGTAATTCAGTAGGGTCTACTGTAATAGGAAATTTATTGTTTGCAAATAGTACGTCAACAATCTGACCATAGGCAGCAAGTGTTTTTGTTTTAGTTACTTTTACAAACACACGAGATTTTTCTGCTTCAGTAAATTGTACATCAGGACCATAGATACCACGATAGTTACGATATGCACGTAGCCAACGTTCTTCATCTTGTTTACGATAATCTTCCGCACGTTGAAAACGTTCCATAATAAATGGAATAATTTTAGAAGTATCTGTATCTTCTTCTGTGTTTTCTGTATCTTCTAAGATGACTGCATCATCTTCAATAAATACTTCATTATCTTCTGCCATTTATTTTTCCTTAATAGCCAAATGTAGAGTCTGCTACTCTCATACCACCAGAAGGTCTGCCATGAGGATCGTAATCAAAGATACTAAACCTTGGTCGTGACATTATACCATAACGTAAAGCATCATACAAGTGGTCTTCTGAATGTGTGTCAATATCTTCTGGGTTCTTTTTATCCAGAGGTATTGCAGGTAACTGTGCTACCATATTTGTACAAGTATTAAAAAATATTAGTCTGGGTTCTTCTGTAAATTCATCTACCTGTAAACGTCTGTGTATTTCGTTTTTACCTGCTACACGTGAGCCTTTAGAACGATCTGATGGACGCCATCTACATCCTTTACTAATCATCTGTTCAGCAAGGCTAGGGCCAGTATCACCACGCTTATGCCAAAGAGAAGAGTCCAAAACTCCATACTTAATGTTTCCATCTTCTGCCTCTAGGTCTAAGACCATATCGGCAAGGTCTGTGGCGAGTACCTTACTGACGTATAGTTCTCTATATACAATAAGTTGTTCGTTAGGCGCAACGGCAAACCAAAGCACACCACTGTGAGAACCATAACCATAGTCACATGCCCTAAACTTAACCCAGTTATGTGGAATATGAAAAGGCTCAACAACATGAATGTTACGATCAAACTCTGTAAAGGCTGCACCTTCTTTAATGTCCCAATCACCTTCAAGCAATTGTCTACGCTGCTGCTCAGGTAGGGATAGTAGCATTGCCTCATAATCACCTTGCTCACTTAGGTAAGGATTGTCTGAAAGACGTGCAGGTATAAACCTACGTTTGAACAAAGGCTTTCCTGCCTTTGCGTGTCCTGCAGGATATTTAAGTTCTTCACCTGTTTCAATATCAGTTGCATTAAAAGCCTTTCCTGCTGGAGATGGGTCAATGAACATTTTCTTAACCCAATGATGTCCCCTACCTCCTGGGTTTGTAGTTGCCCTCATAAAGATAGGCAAGTCGGGTGCAGTGGACCGTAGACGTGATCTCATGTAGTTCCATGCGAAGGGGGTGGCCCACTGAGTAAGTTCGTCAAAGCCTATCCAACTAAAAGCTAGACCTTGGTAACGCAGAACGTCATCTTCCCTGTCTAGGTAGGACATCCACAATCTCGCACCAGATGGCGCAGTCCACTGCATCTTTCTTTCTGACCATTTAATTCCAGGCCATATCTTAGGGTACATTTCTTGTGACTTAAATATAAGTTCCCTAAGTTCTTCTGTTGTGTGACGCAGCAGTAGTCCTGAAAAACTAGGATGTCCCATATAACGTAAGGGGTCTGCTAACATGGCATATGATTTACCGCCACCTGCACTACCGCCATATAGGACTTCACGTTCACCTGCTGCAAGAAACTCTGTCTGTGGCCCCTCATTGGGTTTAAAAATTACGTTGTGCTGTTCCTCAATAGGAATCTCTTCAACTATCTTTGCGGGTTCAGGCTTTGGCTTCGCTGTAGTCTTCTTCGTAGTTCTCTTCGGCTTTTGCTCCGAGTCTTGTGCGTTCAATCTCTTCCGCTTTGGCGATTGCCTTTTTCGCATAGTCTGCCCATCTGCGAAGGCTTCTAGCTTTGTTTTTTCGTTGTCGCTCATTTTCCAACCGTTTCCGTAATCCTACGTGAGATATGTCTCTACCTGTATTTCGTGTTAGCCAATTAGCTACTTCACGATAAGAATACTGTTTAAGATATTTTTGTGCCTGTTCAAGCATGTCAAGTTCGTGCTCAATAGGCAATAGTACGTCAGGATCGTCGGGGTCTACTTCATACCCAAATGGTATTGTCCTAGATATACGGGGAATAGGAACCCATTCATTGTCTTCTTTTATGTCTGTTGGTTGGGGTAACTTCCACTGTTTCAGAGGTTTAGTCATCATCATCCATTTGTTTTGGCGGCATTAACATTACGCCACCTTTTGCTTCTACTTGCATTTTCTCTGTTTTAACTAGGCCAGAACGATCTAGTAATTCTTTTGCTGCTTGCATCTTATCACGAATACCCAGTTCAGTAGGATCGTACAAAGCACCTACCATAGCCATTGCAGCTTTAGGTGCGTTACGTGCCATGTATGCAGATGTAGCATCTATAATTTCTTCTTTTAAAGAGTTAATAATCTCAGTAGATGAAGTAGCATCCGAATATCCTGCTATTCGTTTAGCAACATTAATGTCACCACCTGCTTCGTCAAATAAAACTGCAAGTAGTTTCTGTTGTTTTTCTGTTAATGCTCGTGCCATTTTAACTCTTTCTTCTAAATAATGCAAGCACAAAGTTTGCTATTGATTGACCTATTTGTGTTGGGGTTGGTAGTAGCCATCCTAGTAATAGTAACATTATAACCCAAGGGGGTATGTTTTGGTTGTTGATCATTAACTTTTCTACTGGACCTGCTTCTACTTCTTTTGTTTCTGTAATAATGTCACGTCCTGCGTTATTAGTTTCTTCTTCTTCGTAAGTAACTACAGCCTGTTTATTTTCTTTTCCTAACTGTGTATTAGCAGCTACATTAGTTCCACCTGTAGGCAACAGTGAAGTTAAACCACAACTAGATAATAGTAAAGCTAATACTAACCATCTCATTACATCATCTCAAAATGTGGGGCATCAATGAAGGGTCTACGACCTTGTGATCTACGTAGGTCAATATATGCATTCATTGCATCTTCTGCAGTATCGTCATAGTAACGAATGTCACCCTCTGACCAAGCTGCACCCCATTTGATAGGCACCTCTAGTTCTTCTGCTGCCTGTGCCATAGCATCACAAATGTTATCGTAAACATTTAGTTCCCAACTTACGTTAG
>Ga0255772_10006148_pt1 | contig 11005 bp, 10 predicted proteins | sample 071ome_34_FD_179970 | JGI IMG/M metagenome (GOLD analysis project Ga0255772, IMG submission 179970) | Coastal salt marsh microbial communities from the Groves Creek Marsh, Skidaway Island, Georgia - 071411BT metaG (version 2) | ecosystem: Environmental > Aquatic > Marine > Intertidal zone >... | reverse complement strand
AGAACACAATGATTTTCTTTGAAGATCCCATCTCGCATTTGACGAAAATTTTGAAGATTTTCTTCTATTGAGTTTTCTCTATAAGGACTATCTTTTCCAGGTTCTTTTAGAGTTCCTCGATTTTCTCTAGTTTCTTCAGGAGATAAGAAGCACACATAGGCCAGCCCCTTTTGAATCAGCTCAGTGGCATATGTATAAAATTTTTCAAAATAATTTGAGCTAAATCTTTCCTTTTTATTCCATTCAAAACCTAACCAGCTAATATCTTCTTTAATGGAATTGACAAACTCAATATCTTCTTTTGAGGGATTTGTGTCATCAAATCTTAAATTGCAATTTCCGTTATACTTTTTTGCAACACCAAAATTAAGAAAAATGGATTTAGCATGGCCAATATGCAGATAACCATTTGGCTCTGGAGGAAATCTAGTTTGAATTTTGCTGTGCAGCCCATTATTTATATCCTCATCAATTTGGTTGAGAATAAAATTAGTTGAAGGACTGTTATTAGAATCTGACATAATAATTTCGTGAATTATATCATTATTAAGATCCAATTTAGATTCAGGAATGCTGCATCTGAAAAGCCATTATGAGAATTGCAATAGTTAGACTTTCAGCTCTTGGAGATATTATTCAGTCAATGATAGTATTGCAATTTATTAAGAAAAGATTCCCTGACTCATCAATCGATTGGTTTGTGGACTCTCAATTTGCTAATTTACTTGATGGATGCCCTGACATTGATAACATTATTAGCTTAAATATTAAAGAAATTAAGAAAAAAAAGTCAATTTCTCAATTATTTAAAACCTTGAGAAAACTTAGAAGAATAAAAAAATATGATCAAGTTTTTGACCTACAGGGATTAATAAAATCAGCAATCATTACTAGATTTATTCCTGCTGAAGAAAGAATTGGCTTTGACAGGAAATCTGTTAGGGAAAAATTAGCAACATATTTCTATTCCAAAAAATATTATTTTCCTTATCATCAAAACGTTATTGAGAGATACACAGGTTTAATAGCATCATCATTGAAAATTGAAATAAATAGTCTTGATATAGATGAGAAAAGGCCATTTTTTAATTTATCTCAAACTAGATTTGCCAACAATGAGCCAAATATTGTAATTATTTTAGGCGCCTCTTTTAAATCAAAAATATATCCTGTAGATAAATACGCACAAATTGTAGAATCCCTGCAGGCTAATTTTATTGCTTTGTGGCATTCTAAAGAAGAATTTAAAATGGCTAAAAAACTTAGCTCCTTGTCAGATCGAGTTTCAATAGTAAAAAGTCAATCCTTTTATACATTGAAAAAAATAATTATAAATTCTGATTTAATAATTGGCGGAGATACTGGCCCAACACATATTGCATGGGCATTAAATAAATCTTCCATAACTATTTTTGGAGCCACTCCTATTCAAAGAAATTGTTTTGTAACTAAAAAAAATTTAGCTATAAGTCCGGGAAATAAAGTTAATCCATATAAAATTAACAGGAAAGATTTTTCTATCAGGGATATAAGTTCTTCTGAAATATCTCTACTAGCTAAGAGGTTGCTTAATTTATGAATTTAACTATTGTTGGAACAGGGTACGTTGGTCTCTCCCTAGCAGTTCTTTTATCGCAAAAACATAGCGTGACTGCTTTAGAGTTGAGTAAATCTAAGGTTGATCTTATTAATAGCCGCAAGTCTCCTATTGACGATAGGGAAATAGAAGATTATCTTCGAAATAAGAAATTAGACTTAATTGCAACACAAAAAAAAGAAATAGCTTATTTAAATCCAGATTTTGTTATTATTTCTACACCCACCAATTACGACCCCCAAACAAACTACTTTGATACTTCGTCAATAGAATCTGTTTTAAAAGACATTTCAGAACATAAAATAAAAGCTCCTGTGATTATTAAGTCAACCATTCCAGTTGGTTACACGCTAGAACTTAGAAAAAAATTCAACAAAGATAATATATTCTTTTCGCCAGAGTTTCTTCGTGAAGGAAGAGCTCTTTATGATAACCTTTATCCTTCAAGAATAATTATTGGTTCTGACTCGTCAGAAGCCAAAGAATTTTCACAAATGCTTTATGAGGCTTCACTCAATAAGGATAATGAAGTTGTCTTGATGGGTTCTACTGAGGCTGAAGCTGTAAAGTTATTTAGTAATACATTCTTGGCTTTAAGAGTTGCATACTTTAATGAACTAGATTCATATGCGGAAAGTCACGATCTTGATGCTGCATCAATTATTAATGGAGTATGTTTAGATCCAAGAATAGGCACCCACTATAACAACCCTTCTTTTGGCTATGGAGGCTATTGCCTTCCAAAAGACACCAAGCAGCTTAGGGCTAATTATAAAAATGTCCCAAATAATATTATTGGCGCAATTGTTGAAGCAAATACCACTAGAAAGGATTTTATTGCTGATCAAATTATCCTAAAGAATCCTAGTGTCGTTGGTATATATCGACTTGTCATGAAATCTGGCTCTGATAATTTCCGATCTTCTTCAGTTCAGGGGATTATGAAAAGAGTAAAAGCAAAGGGTATAAAAGTCGTAGTATTTGAGCCAGTTCTATCAAAAGCTGGAGAAAAGGATTTTTTTAATTCAAGAGTTATTGATAATTTAAATGAATTTAAAGAAATCTCTGATGTTATTGTAGCCAATAGAATTACTGACGATTTAAATGATGTTGCAAAGAAAGTTTACTCAAGAGACTTGTTTAATAAGGATTAATTTTTAAAATATGAAGATACTTGTAACTGGGAGTGCTGGCTTTATTGGTTCCGCTCTTACGATTGAGCTGTTAAAAAGTAAAAACAACGTAGTAGGGATTGATAATCATAACGATTATTATGATCAGGAATTGAAAGAAGCTAGGGTTGCAAGGCATATTGGCCATAAAAATTATCTTCATATCAGAGGAGATATTGAGGATAGAGATTTAGTGTTTAAAATTTTTGATGAACATCGGTTTGATATTGTAGTTAATCTTGCTGCCCAAGCTGGAGTCAGATATTCTATTGAGAATCCTTTTGCATATATTGATACAAATTTGGTTGGCTTTGGAAACATCCTTGAGGCATGCAGAAAAAATGATATTAAACACTTAGTTTACGCATCATCAAGCTCGGTATATGGACTCAATACTAAACAACCATATTCAACTCATGAATCAGTAAACCATCCAATAAGTCTCTATGCTGCTACAAAAAAAGCAAATGAATTGATGGCTCATACCTATAGCCATCTTTATAGATTACCTACTACTGGATTAAGATTTTTTACAGTATATGGCCCATTTGATAGACCTGATATGGCACTTCAAAAATTCACAAAAGCAATTATTAGTGGAGATCCTATAAAAGTTTTTAATTTTGGAAAACATAAAAGAGACTTTACTTACATCGATGATATAGTTGAAGGAATTACCAGAGTAATTAATAATCAGCCCGCATCAAATGATAACTGGAATTCTTTTTGTCCTGATCCTTCTTCCTCTTCTGCACCCTATAAGATTTATAACATTGGTAGAAATAAGCCTGAAGAGTTATTGAAATATATTGAGTCTTTAGAAATAAATCTTGGGCTTACTGCAAAGAAAGAGATGTTGCCTATTCAACCAGGAGATGTTCCTGATACATATGCTGATCTTGATGATCTGGTTAATGACTTGGACTATCAACCAAAAGTTAGCGTTGAGGAAGGCATAAAAAAATTTGTACTTTGGTATAAGTCTTATTATAAAAACTAAACAATTAATCTATTAATATCTTTAATTGAATCAATAATAAAATTTGCACTAGTAGTTTTTTCGTTAAATTTATGTCCACTTCTAACAAGGACTGTATTCTGGATGCCAGCATTCCTTGCAGCAGTTATATCATCCTCTCTGTCGCCAATCATCCAAGAATTTTTTTTATCAATTTTATAATTAGAAAATGCTTTATCAAACATACCTGTTTTTGGCTTTCTGCAATTACAATCATCATCAGGGGCGTGCGGACAAAAATAAACATCAAGAATTTTTACCCCGTAATCATTGAATTTAGAAATCATCCAATCATTTAACTCATTAAATTCACTTAAAGTATAGAAACCCCTACCAATGCCAGACTGGTTAGTCACAATAATAATTTCATAACCTTTTGAATTTAACAAATGACATGACTCTAGTAAAGAGTCAATAAACTGAAAATCTTTAATTTTGTGGACATATCCCACGTCTTTGTTTACAACACCATCTCTATCTAAGAATACAGTTTTTAATTGCATAAACTCTTATACTATCTATTTTTGGATAATATTTTAATGACTTGCAAATTATCTGTAGTAATAATTACTAAGAATGAAGAGCATAATATTGCTAATGCAATTAATTCAGCAAAATTTGCTTCAGAGGTTCTGATACTAGATAGCGGCTCATCTGATAATACTTGTCAAATAGCTTTAAAAATGGGGGCTAGGGTTGAGTTCCATGAATGGCTTGGTTATGGAAAACAAAAGAATAAAGCTGTAGATTTAGCTCTAAATGATTGGGTCATGGTTATAGATGCTGATGAAATCATAACACCAGAATTAAAATTTGAGATTTTAGAAACTCTTGATAAGCCAAATTTTAGGGGGCTTTTAGTGCCCCGGTTAAGTAGTTTTTTTGGGAAGGAAATAAGATATTGCGGACTATATCCTGATTATAGTATTAGAATTTTTAATAAACAATACGGCAAATTTAAAGAGATGAGTGTTCATGAAAGTGTTGTTATTGATGGAAGGGTATTAAAATTAAAAAACCATTTAAAACATAATGCATACTTGACTGTCGCGGAATTTTTAACAAAACAAAAAGTTTATGCAACACTTTCTGGGAAAGACAAAAGACTCTTAAAAGCAATCTTATCTCCAATTTGGGTTTTTGTAAAAATATTTATTATAAAGCTGGGTTTTCTTGAGGGCTGGAGAGGGTTTGTAATAGCTTATGTATATGCTCGATATACCTTTTGGAAATACTATTAAGTGAAAAAGATTCTGGTTACAAAATTTAAAAGCATTGGAGATGTTTTATTAATTACACCTCTATTAAGAAACCTTAAGATTGCTTACCCAAATAGTTCAATAGATTTATTAATCAAAGAAGGTACAGATGAATTAATAAGAAACAATCCCTACATTAATAAGATATACATAACAAAAAGAAATAAAAATTCTAGATTACGAAAACTTATTTGTGATTTTCAATTGATTTTAAGTCTTTTTAAAAATAAATATGATATTTTAATTACTACAGACAAAGGTGATAGAAGTGCTCTTTTTGCAAAACTTTTACGTGCCAAAGTTTCAATTGGCAGGCGAAATGACTTCAAGATAAAAATCAATAATCCATTTGATAAATTTTTTCTCGAGTCTAACCAAAGACACATAATTGAAATTAACCAAGATCCTCTTACTGTTCTCGGAAAATCTATAGCTTATTTTGGCGGTGTTGAGATATTTTATGACGAAATTAGGAATTCAAATCTTGAAAAATTTATATCAAATAATAAAAAATTTATTCATATCCACCCCTTCTCGCAAGCTTCTCATAAAGAACTTAGTACAAGGTTGATTGCTAAAATAATTGACTTTTGCGAAATAGATTTAGGAATAAAAGTAGTATTAACAGGATCAAGTGCATTTCAAGATCAAATAAAGACACTTGAGATTTTAGACTTCGCTGAGTCTAAACCTCTAAACTACTGTGGTAAATTAACTCTAACAGAGACAGCATATCTAAATAAGTTCGCCTCATTATTAATTGTTGTTGATACTGCAATAATGCATATATCATGTGCAAATAAAACCCAGGTTTTGGCAATTTTTGGACCAACTGCAATTAATAGCTGGGGCCCATGGGATATTAGTAAACGATTGAATACTTATAATCGTGCTGGAGGTATTCAGAAACATGGAATCCATACTGTAATTTCATCTGAGATGGATTGTGTTCCCTGTTCAAAGTCTGGATGTGACAATAATGGTTTCAGTAGTTGCCTTGAGAATATTGACATTGAAATTATTAAAAGAGAGATCAAAAGAAAATTAAAATAATTTTATGAGAATACTTCACACTGAGTGGTCAAATGGCTGGGGTGGCCAAGAGATTAGAATCATAAATGAGATAGTTGCTTTGAAAAAACAAGGGCATGAAATTTTTCTAGCATGCAGGAGAGACTCAAAAATTGCTGAAGTGGCATTAAAAAGCCAAATACCCATTTTTTACTTACCTTTTAGGGGTAATGTTGACTTGTATAGTTTATTTAGATTGTTTCTTATTGTAAGAAGAAAAAATATAGATATCGTTAATACTCATAGTGGAAAAGATACATGGGTTGGAGGTTTGGCAGCAAAAGCAGCTGGAGTGAAATTTATAAGAACAAGACATTTGTCAAATTTAATAAGTACTTCAAAGTTAAACTTTATAAATGAAGTTGCAGACTTTGTAATTACTACAGGTGAGAGTGTTAGAAGTTTAATGATTAAAAGAAACAGGATTGTTCCATCAAAAATTCTATCAATTCCATCAGGCCCTGATGAGAAGAAGTTTAGTCCTGATAAATTTTCTAAAAATGAAGCAAAAAAATATTTCAATCTGTCTAAGGATGAAATTTGTATTGGCATGCTGGCTGTAATGAGAAGGTTTAAGAGGTATGATAAATTTGTTAATATGGCAGACTATATAACCACGGTATTTCCAGACAAAAATATTAAATTTTGTCTTGCTGGAGATGGCCCTCAAAGAGAGTTAATTAAAAATTTAATCAAAGATAAAAATTTATCAAAAAATTTCATCTTTTTTGGTCATATAGATAATACTCCAGAATATTTGCGAGCTCTAGATCTTTTTGTATTATGTTCAGATAGCGGTGAGGGCGTCCCTCAATCTTTAATGCAGTCGCTAATGATGAATACTGCTAGTATATCAACAGATGTGGGAAGTGTAAGGGATTTACATTTTGGAAATAATTTCACCCTTGTGGATAAGGATAATCAGAATGAGTTAAATCATGCCGTTAAAAAATATATTGATAATTATGATATTGCTATTGGACCTGAAACTAGGGAATTCATGGTTGATAACTTTTCTGAGAGAGTCATGATTAAGAAAATCCAAGATTTATATAAGTCTTTACATGCTAATTTTCAATGAGAATTTTGCTCCTAAAGTATAGAAATATTGGTGATGTAGTTCTTTCTTCAGCGTTAATATCGAATCTCAAATATCATTATCCAAAATCTTGCATAGATTTCGCACTTAATAAAGAATGTGAGCCCATTTTAAAAAATAATCACAATGTCACGAACCTTATTCCTTATGATAGAGAAAGAAATAGGGAAATGGGATTCTTTAAAAGACTTGTCTCTGAAATAAGAACTATTAGATCCCTAAGGCAAAGAAAATATGATCTGGCTATAAACCTAACAGAGGGTGATAGAGGCACTTTATATGTTTTTTTTTCAGGTGCTAAAATGAAGGTTGGATTTCCCTCAAGGAATTTCTTCTTATCAAAAATTAATATTTATGATCTTACTGCAAAAGATAACTTGCCCTTACATACAGCGGAAAAGGATTTGCAGTTTATAACCCTTTTAGATAAGGATATTTGTAATTTTAAAAATGAAGTTTTTTGGAGTAAAGCTGATAAATTTTCTCTAAAGGCCAAAATACCAAATCTTGGCGCAAAATTTGCAGTAGTGCACCCTGTTTCCAGATGGATGTTTAAGTGTTGGGATGATAAAAAAATGGCCCAAACCATAGATTTTCTCCAGAAGGAAAAAGGTTATCAGGTTTATATTACTGGGTCTAATTCACATATCGAAATTCAGAGAATAAATAAAATACTTAACTTATGCAATGTTAAGCCTGTAAATTTATCCGGTAAATTAAGTCTAAATGAATTGTCATATCTGATAAATAAAGCAAATTTCTTTTTTGGGATTGATAGCGCACCAATGCATATCGCTGCTGCTTGTAACAAAGTTGTTTTTGCTATTTTTGGAGCTAGTTATCCCTCAAAATGGGGTCCTTGGTTAAGTGGTTCAAAAAATTTTCAGGATATTGATGGTCCTCAGACTAATGGTCGGGATTTTATTTTTTCAAATATGAACCATGATATTTTTTATGAAAATGGAACTAAAAGATCAAGAGGAATGAGTCTAATAACATTTGATTCAATTAGGAAATTAATTAATGAAAATCTGGAATGATATTTTTTATTAGAGAAAAAAAGAATCATTTTGGTGGTGCTGAAAATTATCTTTCAAGGCTTATTAAATATTTAAAAAATAATAATTATCATGTGGATCTTATAAATTCACCTTTCCCATCTTTCCTTCCTTCTTGGTTGAGGGTAATTTTATTTAATCTATATTTATATTTAATTAAAAAAGATAAGTTTTTCTTTTCTCTCGAAAGAATAGTTTGTGCAGATGTATACAGAGCTGGAGATGGTGTTCACAAGGTATACCTACAAAAGATCAAAAAAAGCAAAGTTAATCCATTGCATTTAGTCTATATTTTTCTTGAAAAAAAATGTTTTCAGAATTCTAAAGTTATCATAGCTAATTCAGAAATGGTTAAAAAACAGATTATTGAAACATACTCAATTAAAGCTGAAAAGATTCATGTCGTTTACAACGGGATCGAATTGCCAAACCCCAAGAAAATTAGAGTTAAAAAAGAATTTTTGGAAAAAAATTGCATCAATACAAACAAAAGAATTTTCTTATTTGTTGGAAATGGCTTTGAAAGAAAAGGTTTAAAAAGTTTCATAAATATAATTTCTAATCTTAATAAAGAAAAAGTACAAGCTTTTGTAATTGGAAACGATAAAAATATTAATATCTACAAGCAAATTTCTAAATCCTTGGGCTTAGAATCAATATTATTTTTTATGGGCGAAAGAAAAGATGTAAATTATTTTTACTCAGTTGCTGATTTTGTTATTCTTCCAACTAAATACGATCCTTTTTCAAATGTAATACTTGAAGCAATGAGCTTTAAAAACATTGTTATTACAACAACTGATAATGGCGCACATGAGATTTTAAATAGAAAATGGGTCATGAAATCTTACAATGACTATAGCATTATCGAACTTATCAATAAAACTTTAAATAACGAAGAGTCAATAATAAAAGTAAAGAAAGAAAATTATCAGAGAGCAAAGCAATTTTCGATAGAAAAAAACTCAATGGAAACTATTAAATACTTAAAAAGACTTAATGTTTAGATTGTTAAATTTTTTATCTAATGAATTTTTTCAGAAATTATTCCTTGTACTGTTAATTTTTTCTATTCCAATTTTTGAGGCGCCTAAAAATATTTTTTTCTTGGCCTTCATTGTTTCTTGGATTTTATTAAGCTATAAAAAAGGTGATTGGGGGGGTCGATGGATTTTCCTCGATTCTTTATTTTTTGTCTGGATCTTAATAAATCTTGCTGTTGCGTTTCATGCTTATTTTTTTTTAGAGCAGCCCTTTAATGGCATGTTCGACATTTTAAGATACATTATTTTTGGCTGGGTAATTTCCAGATACTATTTTACAAATAAGGAACTTAAAAGAATTGTCCTAACTGTAATAATTTCCACCCTTTCAATATTTTATAGTTTTTATTTTTCTCATTGTTATGAGCTGTATTACCCAATAAACCATACTTGTCTTAAGCTTAATTCAGTTGGTCATGTAAATCATACGACGATTTATTTAATCTTAAGCGTAATTTTAGCCTTAAGTTCAATTACTACAGAAGAGGCTATTTTTAAAAAGAAATTTTTTAAATTTCTTTTTGGAACATATGCTTTCTCTATCACTTATCTAGTTTTTATATCTCAGAGTAGAGCGTCCATAATATCTTTATTGGTTTTTATTTTTTTATTTTTGTTTTATATTTTCAAGAGAATTAGTTTGAAATTTAAGTTTGTTATTCCAATTATGATAATTTTTAGTTCCATGTTTTTTATTACTAACTCTCCAGGTCTTGTTGAGAAAGTAGAAAATACTTTCAGTAGTTTTGAAAATGGGAGATTAAAAATTTGGAATTTCTCTCTTGAGGTATTTAAACTAAGTCCAATATTTGGAGTGGGAATGGACAATTACCCAAATTATAACTTTGAAGATTTTAAGGAGAACATTGCGAACAATAATATAGAAAATACGCGGCCCCAAAACAAAGATTTATATATGCCTTTCAGCCATCCTCACAATGTTTATCTCCATTTTCTGGTCGGTGGAGGTATTATTTTTGCAAGTTTTTTTGTATTTTTTTGGGTTTATATACTTTACAAGTTAATCTCCAAAAAAGCGCTACAGAGTCCTAAATGGATTGATTTCGCTACTATCAATGTTGTCATTTCAATATTATTGATAGGGCTCTTTAATACTTCTTTGGCGAATGAAAATGCCTTACTTGTATTTCTAATAGTAGGCATATATGTTTCAAAAAAAATGAGAAATTTTAAATAGTTTAACTATGAAAATATTAATAGAAGTACCTTCTTGGATTGGAGATTGCATTATGGCTACTCCTGCAATTCAAAATATTATTGAAGCGCATCCGGATTCTCAAATATATTTTCTTGGTCCAAGTAACTCAATAAGTCTTTTTAAATATCATCCAAATTGTATAAAACTAATCCTTTTGAAGAAGTCTTTTTATGAATTCTATGCAACTGTCAGAAAATTAGAAGATATTGATATCTTCTTCTCATTTAGGAGCTCTTTTAGAACTAAGTTTTTTAAAATCTTTCTAACGGCAAAAAAAAAATATCAGTATGACAAGAATGTTTTTAATAATGGGCATCAGGTTGAAAGATATTGTGATTTCATCAATCATTCACTTTGTCAAAATTTCTCTGCAGGAGAACTTAAAATATATTTAGATATACCTCCTTTAAGTGACAAACATCATAAAACCATAGGCATTAACCCTGGTGGTAGTTATGGTTCAGCAAAG
>Ga0255772_10006146_pt1 | contig 11007 bp, 10 predicted proteins | sample 071ome_34_FD_179970 | JGI IMG/M metagenome (GOLD analysis project Ga0255772, IMG submission 179970) | Coastal salt marsh microbial communities from the Groves Creek Marsh, Skidaway Island, Georgia - 071411BT metaG (version 2) | ecosystem: Environmental > Aquatic > Marine > Intertidal zone >... | reverse complement strand
CTTGACTTCCCCTAACCTATTACGTTATAATTACTGTTAACTATATAGGATTTTAATTTAATGGAACAACTTACCCCACCACCTTATGTGGAACGTTACAAATATCACACAGTAAAACAGATCAATCTACAAGGCAAAAGATTATACGAAGCACCCGACGGCACTAAAACACCTAGCGTTACAACAATCTTAAGTAAAACGAAGGATATGACGCATTTAAACGAGTGGAAAAAACGTGTAGGTGAACAAGAAGCACAACGCATTGTAACCGAAGCCGCAGGTGTTGGTACAGCCATGCACAATAATTTAGAACGTTTTCTTATTGGAGAAGAACGCAAGCCTGGCAATAATCTAGTTCATGTACAAGCAAACAAGATGGCAGATGTAATTATTGAAAATGCACTATGCGACATGGATGAAATATGGGGTATTGAACAAGCATTATATTATCCAGAAATGTATTCCGGAACAACAGATCTAGTAGGGCAGTACAAAGGACAGCCTGCTATTTGCGACTTCAAACAAACCAATAAGCCTAAAAAGAAAGAATGGGTTGAGGACTATTACCTACAAATGGCGGCATATGCTATGGCACACAATGCAGTATATGGAACAGATATACGTGAAGGTCATGTGTTTATGTGTAGCAGAGACCTACAATATCAACAGTTTGACCTGCTACCTGAAGAGTTTGAACACTGGTGTAATGAATGGTTAAAACGTGTTGAAGACTACTATACTAATCATCACTTCTAATTGGTAAATACACTTATAAATTAGGAGAATACAGTGGCAGTTGTACAGATTTCAAAAATTCAACACAGACGTGGTAAGGAAACTATTACAGGTTTACCACAACTAGCCAGTGCAGAACTTGGCTGGGCAATCGATACACAAAAATTATACATTGGTAATGGCAGTGTAAGCGAAGGTGCACCTGCTGTTGGCAACACTGAAATCTTAACTGAAAAAACTAATATTTTTGATCTCCTAGACCAATACGAATTTAAAGGTAATACTGATGCTACTGTACAAACTGGCGAATTCTCAAATGATCCTACACTAAGAACTATTCAACAACGACTAGATGATATTGTAAGCATCAAGAGTTTTGGTGTTGTAGGTGATGGTGTTACAGATGATACTGAAGCATTACAGAGAGCAATTGACCAAATCTTTTTAAACAGTGGTGACAAATTTAATGCTAACAGCAGACGTGCATTAAAATTTGAAGCAGGTGAATACAAAGTTACAGGAACAATTTACATTCCACCTTATGCAAATATTTTAGGTGACGGTGCTGATAAGACCATTATCAAAATGTATCCTGATGCAAACGAACTAACACCGACAGCAAAACCTATTTTTCAAACAGTTGGCGGTAACAGCACTCCTGGGTCGTATATAATGTTTGCTAATATGCAAAGCATATATCGTCCTGTCAACATTATGATTTCAGGACTAACACTTGAAGTTGATCAAACAGTTTCAGTACACTTACCTATTATGCGTTTAGACAATACTACAGAAACTATTGTTGATAATGTAAAGTTTAAAGGTAAGTGGTCAGCACTAGACGGATTAGATGTCACACAAAGTGGTATTGAATTTAGAGGACTAGGTGCTCTTACAAGTGAAAACATCACAGTAAGTAATTGTCAATTTACACAATTAAGTGTTGGTGTTTACAGCATTTATGATACACAAACAAATACAATTAGAGACAGTTTGTTTACATTTGGTCATGTTGGAGTTGATCTAGGTAGAACTAGTTCAGGTACTGGTTCGCAAACACAAGGACCAAGACATTATTCAATTACAAATTGTAAGTTTGATAAAATTGATGATTATGGTATTGCTGTTCATGCACCTAACAATACGACACCGTTTGGACATACTTCACATGGTAATATGTTTATAGATGTTGCTAATAATGGTAATGGACAAAATTCACCACAGACTAGCGTTATTCTTTTTGAAAGTGAATTGTGCGATAGTGTAGGTGACTTTTTTGAAAGAGATGCATTTGTAAACCAATCATCATTAAGTGAAGTTCCATTTAAACCAAATGTAGATGGCTTGCATTACACTAAGTCAAGAATTAAAACAGAAACACTTGCAGAAGTTGATAGTCCAACACAAATTATTAAACTTCCTTACACAAAAGATAAGATTGCATATATTGATTATCTAGTTGTAAAAGACGGAACCGCCAGCGATACTACTAGACAAGGTAAACTAACACTGACTATTCGCAATGATGGTAACATAAATGTTACAGATAGTTACAGTCATACTGGCACAAGTGATGGTGCTATTGAATGGACAGCAGTTCTTGATGATTATGATAGCACTGCTGGTAGCGAAACAGTTGTTGTCAAATATAGAAATCCAATTGGCAATGGCGCAGGCACATTGTCGTATTCTATCAGTTATTTTGCATAAATGTTTTTAGACACAGACGTTGACGAAAGAATTTCTCAATGGCGTGAATTCAGAAATACAATCAACGATTGTGAAGATCCTTTTACAAGGACATTAGAGTTTTGGAACAAGGCACCACGCATAGACAAGTACCTTAACCAATACAATTCTCAAGAGTGGCCGACGCCTTGGGAAGTTTTAAAGCAAAACCGGTATTGTCCCGTCGCTATACCCCTAATGATAGGATGGACCCTGAAGTTAACTACTAAGTTTACCAAAGAGCCTGTTTTGATAAAAATTAGTATAGACCATAAAACAAAAAGAGTTTATAATCTAGTTCAAGTAAGAGATACAATTATTGACTGGGAAAACAATATGGTTTGTATAAGTAATGAACTGCCAGATAGTGTGGTTTGCCAGGAAGTAGTTGAACTAAAACAAAAATAGTAAATACTCAACTACTAGCGAATAGAAAAATTATTATATAGAAAGAGGACATTATGAACGCATCTAAAGAAATTCTTATTACCAAAAGAGACGGAAGAAAAGAGAAATTAGATTTAGATAAAATTCATTTTGTTGTAGAAGAAGCATGTGACGACCTAACAGGAGTATCAGCATCACAGATTGAGATGAACGCTGATTTGCAATTCTATGACGGAATGACAACAGACGAAATCCAAAACATCTTAATCCGAAGTGCCAACGATCTTATTAGTTTGGAATCACCTAACTATCAATATGCCGCGGCACGATTGTTATTATACGGACTACACAAACAGGTTTACGGTCAATATGATCACATGACTCTTTCTCAAATTATAGATGCTAACATTGAACGTGGTGTATATGATCCTGCTATTCGCGAAAAGTACACAGAAACAGAACTTAAAAAACTAAACACATTTATCAAACACGATCGTAATGAAGATTTTACATATGCTGGTCTTCGTCAAGTTGTAGACAAGTATCTTTGCCAAGATAGAAGCAGTGGACAAATTTATGAAACTCCACAGTTTATGTATATGATGATTGCGGCAACACTGTTTGCTGAATATCCAAAGGAGACACGTTTACATTACGTGAAGAAATATTATGACGCGACCTCACTTTTTAAAGTCAACATTCCAACCCCAGTCATGGCAGGAGTCCGTACTCCTATTAGGCAGTTTGCTAGTTGTGTATTGGTTGACGTTGACGATACTCTTCCTAGCATTTTTAGTAGCAATTCCGCTATTGGTTATTATATTGCTCAGCGAGCGGGTATTGGAATTAATGCGGGCAGGGTACGTGCGATTAACTCGAAAATTCGAGGCGGAGAAGTAGCACACACAGGTGTTGTCCCGTTTCTAAAAGTTTATGAAGCAACTGTAAGAAGTTGTACACAAAATGGTGTACGTGGTGGTAGTGCTACTACACACTTCCCATTGTGGCACTATGAAATTGAAGATATTCTTGTACTAAAAAACAACAAAGGTACAGATGATAACAGAGTGCGTAAACTAGACTATTCAATCCAACTTAACAAATTGATGTATGAAAGATTGTTAAGTGGTGGTGAAATAACTCTATTCTCGCCACACGATGTACCAGGATTGTATGATGCATTCTATTCAGGTGATAATGATAAGTTTAAAGAACTGTACGAACAGTATGAACGCAAAACATCAATTCGCAAAAAGAAAATTGATGCACACGAATTGTTTTCATCACTGTTAAAAGAACGTGCTGAAACAGGACGTATCTATATTATGAATGTTGATCACGCAAATAATCACAGTTCATTTAAAGATCCTGTTTATATGAGCAACCTGTGTCAAGAAATTACACTGCCTACAAAACCTATTCAACACATTGATGATGAGAATGGTGAAATTGCACTTTGTATTCTTTCAGCAATTAACGTAGGCGCACTAACACTAAACAAAGAAAACTCAGAACTTGAAGAACTGTGTGATTTGTCCGTTCGAGCATTAGAGGAAATCATTGAATATCAAGGGTATCCTGTAAAAGCCGCTGAGATCAGCACAAAGGCTCGACGCTCACTAGGTATTGGCTATATCGGATTAGCACACTACTTGGCAAAACACAAAGTAAAGTACTCCGATCCTGAAGCCTGGAAACTAGTACACAATTTAACGGAAAGTTTCCAGTACTTCTTGCTCAAAGCAAGCAATAAACTTGCTGAAGAAAGAGGTGCTTGTGAGTACTTCGATAGAACTAAGTACAGCGATGGCATTATGCCAATCGACACATATAAAACAGACGTTGACGAAATTGTCGGAAAGAAATTAAACCATGATTGGAAGGCTCTTAGATCAAGTATCAAACAACACGGGTTACGACATAGCACACTGTCCGCACAGATGCCTTCGGAGAGCAGTTCCGTTGTGTCGAACGCAACAAACGGAATTGAACCACCTAGAGGATACTTGTCCGTTAAGAAAAGTAAAAAAGGACCTCTTAAGCAGATTGTTCCAGGCTATAACCAACTGAAGAACTTTTATACACTACTTTGGGATATGCCAGGCAACGAAGGTTATATTAATGTTGTTGCTGTTATGCAGAAATTCTTTGATCAGGCCATTAGTGGTAACTGGTCATACAATCCTCTACAGTACGAAAACAATGAAGTACCTATGAGTGTAATGATGAAAGACATGTTGACAACTTACAAGATGGGTTGGAAAACTAGTTACTATCAAAACACCTATGACTTCAAAGGTGCTGAAGAAGATCACATCCAACCAGAAGGTTTGGAAGATACAATGGTTGACACAAACACAAATGGTGCTACAATGACTAATGGAACTAACGGTCATACCAACGGCCATACAAATGGTGATACAGTAAAAGTTACAGATGATGATGAACACTGTGACGCTTGTGCCATCTAAAAGGATTTATGACGAGAAAGAAAAAGGGTGAAAAGAAAACAATGAGCAAAACAGTTTTCAACCGTGAGAAGGTTGACTTTACAAAAGAATATATGTTCTTTGGTGCGGATCAAAACACACAGAGATATGATGTGTTTAAGTATCCGGAATATGATAAACTTAACCAAACTATGCTTGGTTATTTTTGGCGACCAGAAGAAGTCAGTCTTCAAAAGGACAGAGGTGACTATCAAGAACTACGTCCAGAGCAGAAGCATATCTTTACTTCAAACCTAAAGTATCAAACTCTGCTTGACAGTGTACAGGGTCGTGGACCTTGTTTGAGTTTCTTGCCTTATTGTTCTAATCCAGAACTAGAAGGTTGTATTATTGCTTGGGACTTCTTTGAAACTATTCACAGTCGTTCATATACACATATTGTAAAAAATGTATATGCTAATCCAAGCGAAGTGTTTGATACTATCCTAGATGATGAACGTATTATTGAACGTGCTATTAGTGTAACCAAACACTACGATGAATTTAATGATATTGCTAACCAATACTTCCAACACAACAAGGGCAGTATCTATGATGTTAAGAAAGCATTGTATAAGGCAATGATGACTGTTAACATTCTAGAAGGATTGCGTTTTTACGTTTCGTTTGCTTGTACCTTTGCGTTTGGCGAATTAAAACTAATGGAAGGTTCAGCAAAGATTATTTCACTAATTGCTAGAGACGAAGCAACACACCTTAACCTTTCAACACACATTTTAAAGCATTGGGCAAAAGGCGATGACGATCCAGACTTTAAAAAGATCGCAAAAGAACTTGAGCCTGAAGTATATGAACTTTGGAAAGAATGTGTTGAAGAAGAAAAACGTTGGGCGGATTACCTTTTCAAGGATGGTTCGATGATTGGATTGAATTCAAACTTGCTACACGCATATGTTGAGTTTATTGCTAACAAGCGACTAAAGGCCCTAGGCTTACAAACAATATATGATCGCCCACTAAACACAAACCCACTACCTTGGACACAGCATTGGTTAAGTTCTGCGGGTCTACAGGTTGCTCCACAAGAAACAGAAGTTGAAAGTTATATTGTGGGTGGAGTAAAACAAGACATATCAAAAGAAACATTTAAGGACTTTAAACTATGATAGAAATATACGGCAAACCTCAGTGTCCATTCTGCGAAAAAGCAAAAAGCCTTTGCGAAACTAGAGGATTCAAATATACATATAAATCTCTTGGAACAGATTATACAAGAGAAGAACTAATGGAACAATTTCCTAATGCTAGAACTGTACCACAAATTGTTATCGGCGGCAAGAAAATCGGCGGATATGATCAATTTACACAGTACATCGATGACACTGGTTATAACGGAACAGGACACTCACTATAATGTTAATCGAAACACCATATAAAAACGGCGACACTGTTACTTTTAAACTTAACAGTGGCGAAGAACTTGTGGGCAAACTACAAGAAGAAAAAGATGATGCTTTTATGATTAAAACTCCTCTTACACTAGTAATGAATGGACAAGGTTTAGGATTACAACAGTATTTGTTTACTGGTGAGCCTGACAAAGCATACGAGTTTAAGAAAACTAGTATTACAGTAATTACAAAAACAATCAAACAGTTTGCAGATGTTTATCAACAACAAACATCAAACATTGTAATGGCACCCGCTGGACTAGGCGATCAACTCAAAACAAAATAAATACTTGCATGAAAGTATGCAGAAAAGGTGACACTCTTACCACAGGACATATTTGTGCCGCGACTACTACACTAGACACTCCTAAACAAGGAACAGTGTATGCTAACGGTATATTGATTGCAAGAGAAACAGATCCCACAGTTTCGCATCCATTTCCGCCATCTCCGCCATGTGCACCTCATGTTGCTGTGGTAAACAAAGGCTCGCAAAATGTTTATGTGGTCGGATTGCCTATTGCAAGAGTTACAGATAGTGCTGATGCAGGAGCAATGACGAGCGGTTCTCCTACAGTTTATGCTAACGGTGTTTAGGCTCTATTCCAAGCAACCGGCGTACCTGTTTCATCAACTACTAGATCTCTAGTATCTTTGTATTGAGCAACCATAATACCCTTTGATCCGCCATTGCGAATCCATCTACAAGGAACTATATCTCTACCGTCGTGTTGTCTTTGTATATGGTTTGTTCTTATACCTTTTGACTTTTTAACTGCCATTATCGTCCTTGCCCCACATTAAATTTGTGGCTACGTTTTTTGTGTTTGTTCATGGAACTCATTTTGCACTTGCCTTTTTTCTGTGCTTGGCTAGTTTTCTTAGGTGTCGCAACATGGCGCACATAAGTCTTATGTAATTTCATAACCCTCCTAGGTTAGTGTTTGGTTATTTTCTTGAGCATTAGTTATCATTTTCGGTTGACAAATGCTTAATATACGTATATAAATATAGAGTAATTGTTGACGTCATCGTATGTCACAAGAGCAGGACGAGGGGGCAGAACCCTCCACCTCCACCATAAGCACTCTATCCCAACCTGACGAGGGTGGATCGTAAAGAACTAAACAGAGTGCTTATGATGGGGGTGACACAGGATCGACTGGCTTGTTAAGGGTGAAAGAGATTACCGGTAAGGAACGACCGAGCATATGTGGGGAGACTCACGCTACTTGTCCAAAAACTATAAATGCAAACGATAATTTTGCATCTGAAGAGTTACGCCTAGCGGCATAATTCTACGGGGTTGGCAACTTACCTGGCAACAGAAAAGTTGCATAAATACAATATTACAAAACACACATTACCAATAACAAAAACAACAACTATAGAACGGAATCTTCCACGCCATAGGCGATACACATAACATAGACTACATTTAGAAAGTGAATAGGGGTGCTGGAAACAGTGCCCCTATTCTTTTATCTACGGTAAATACACGTAGGAGAACCAAGAAATATGTCAGTAAAAGTAATTGATTCATTCCGCATAATGAACTTTCAAAACGGGGTTAGTAGCGCCGGACAGGTTGTAGCAGATGCGGACAACGATACACTCACAGTAATAGGCGGTGCAGGTGTTAATTTTACAGTTGATTCTAATTCTGATGCAGTTACAATCAGCCTACAAAGTGCTGAAGAAATTGTAGCAAGTGCAATTGGACGGGTTGAACTACGTGCTGACGATAGTACAGTAAGAATTGTACAAGGCGGAGAAAGTTTTGGTATTCTTGGTAACGGTTTAGTAAGCACAGGATCAAATGCAGAAGGTGATATTACAATTTCTGTAGATGACGACCTAGCAAATTATGATAACAGTGTAGCCGCTTTTATATCCGATATTACAAATGAAAATATTGGAGACCTAAGTGATGTTACTATCACAAGTGTTGCTGATGGTGAATTACTTCAATACAGTTCAGGCAGTTGGATCAACAGAACAATTACTGAAGCAGGTTTTTCCGCAGTTTCAACAAGCGGAAGTTATGGTGACCTAAGTGGTAGACCAAACATTACCTTCGACGGTGACATGAGTGGTAGCAGTGGTGGTGCTTTGGCAGGTGGTGCTAGTACAATTACACTCACACTTGATACAGTAAATTCTAATGTAGGAACATTTAACACAGTAACGGTAAATGCAAAAGGTTTAGTAACAAGTGCGAGCAACGTAAACTTTGCAACAGTAGCGACAACAGGTTCATACAATGACTTAACAGACTTGCCTAGTCTAGCAGGAACATACAAATTTAATATTGCCGCAGACGATTCAACAGAAGAACAAATTAACAGCGACGAAACAGTTCAAATCGTTGGTGGCACAAATATCACAACAAGTTTAACAGACGGTGTTATTACAGTTACTGGTATAAGCAACCTAAGTGATCTTAACAACGATCTGAACATTAGTGCATTTACAAATGACAAAGGATACATCACAGCCGCAGAAGTTCCACAAACATTTAGTTGGAGAATTGGTGCTGATGATTCTACAATGCGTGATGTTAATGCAGGCGAAGATGTAAAAATACTCGGCGGTGGAGAAGTAACAACAGCAAGTGATGCAGAAGGTAACATTACTGTTTCGTTTACCCAGGATAAAACTTGGGGAGTTATTACAGGCACACCAACTACACTATCAGGGTATGGTATTACAGATGCCGCAACATCAGCACAAGGTGCGTTAGCCGATAGTGCATTACAACCAGGTGATGCTATTTCACAATTAGTCAATGATGCAGGTTACATTACAAACGCTGACATATTTAGATTTAACATTGCGGCTGATGATTCAACAACACGTGAAGTTACCAAAGACGAAACTGTCAAATTTATTGGTGGTACAGCAATTACTACTTCAAGTGACGCTGAAGGTAACATTACTATTACAGGTGTAGCACAAGACTTTAGTTGGAGTAGCATTACAGGAACACCGACTACTATTTCAGGATACGGTATAACAGATGCATTCGACGGAGCATTTAGTTCACTAACAGGAAAACCAACTACTATTGCAGGGTATGGTATTACAGATGCATTTGATGGAGTATTTGCTTCGCTTACATCTAAACCAACTACTATTGCAGGATATGGAATATCAGATGCGTATACTAAAACAGAAGTTGATACTGAAATTGCTAATCTGATTGACAGTGCGCCGGGAACACTAGACACGCTGAACGAATTAGCCGCGGCAATCAATGATGATGCTAACTTTGCGGCAACTATTACAAACAGATTTACAAACATTGAAAATAACGTGTTCGCAATTGGTGCCGATGACAGCACATTACGAACAGTGAAACAAGGCGAAGGTATCAAAATTATTGGAGGTACCAATCTAACAACTTCAAGTGATGCCGAAGGTAACATTACTGTAGACTTTGTGAACCCAGGATATATTACAGCAGGTTTAGAAAGCGGAGATAATGTAAGTGAACTAGTTAATGATGCAGGATACTTTACAAGATTGTTTGTTGCTGGAGATGACAGCACAGTAAGAACACTAATCAAAGATGAAACTATACAATTCCAAGGTACAGGATCAACAACAACTTCAACCGATGCAGATGGCAATGTAATTATTGATAGTGGTAACGAAACTATTACACTGTTTGGTGATGTTACTGGTAGTGGAACAACTAGTATTAATGTAACACTTGCTGATTCACCAATTGCGGCAGGAACTTATAATAAAATAACTTTTGATACAAAAGGTATTGCTCAAAGCGGACAATTAATTGATTACCTAGTCGACGGTGACAATATTTCAAGATTAAACAATGATGCAGGATATTTAACAGATGCAAGTTCTATTAACTTTGATATAGTTGGTGATGACTCTTCGGGATTTACACTAGCAAATCAAGGTACTTTCCAATTTACAGGTACCGGCGGTATTACAGTTGCCGCGGCAACAGATGCAACAACACCTACAGTTACTATTGACGGTAGTGCATTTGTTGAAATTGGAGATGGTGTAAGCACACTAAACAACGATGCTGGTTACTATAAATCAGGTAGTGCAATGGTCGGCGACCTCACAGGTAGTGTGTTCAGTGAAAGTTCGACAAGAGTAATTGACGGACAAACAGGAAATCTTTACGGACACTTATCAGGAACAGTTGACGGTGACTTGACTGGAAGTGTATTTACAGATGGATCTAGTTTAGTAATTGATGGACAGACTGGTCATATAAC
>Ga0255772_10006142_pt1 | contig 11013 bp, 8 predicted proteins | sample 071ome_34_FD_179970 | JGI IMG/M metagenome (GOLD analysis project Ga0255772, IMG submission 179970) | Coastal salt marsh microbial communities from the Groves Creek Marsh, Skidaway Island, Georgia - 071411BT metaG (version 2) | ecosystem: Environmental > Aquatic > Marine > Intertidal zone > Salt... | reverse complement strand
TTATTTTCAGGGTAGGTTCTGAGAACAGAAAGTCTTTCAGTTCCAATAGCAACAGTCGTTCCAGCAGAAACTGAAGAAGGAATATTAGCAACAAAGATATCAGTTACAAACCCAACAGTAGAGTTTGAAATAACTTCACTAACCAACTTAGTTGACTCGGAAGTAACACCAATCTTGTGTAATTTTGTCAGACCTGAAACAAAAGTTGATAAACCTGAGATAGAAATTTGATCATTCTTAAGGAAAGTGTGGGATGGATCTACATGTACAGTTACTTGATTAGAATTATTCCAAACTAGAACATTTGACTGATAAGTCTGAACTGTTGTTGTAATATCAGTAATTGGTTTACCAGTTACCCTTTCAACATAAGCAGATAAACCGCCACCATTTATATCAGTGTTATCAAAAGAAGCAATGTCATTTACTCTATATTCACTTCCTGCCTCATTGATAGTGAAACCATCAACAGAACCTTTAGTAATAGAATCAATAACAGCAGTCTGCATCAGAGTCTTATAAGACTCGGTAATGAAGTCATTGCTTGCGTAAGATTCTCCAACTTTATATGGGAAAGTATTTCTGGTCAGAGATGAGTTATTAAAGTCATACCCTTGATCAAGATTCTGAGTAACTGGGATTGAACGATAAGTATTACCAATAAAATATGGGAATTTGGAGTTTCTACCATCACTAGTGATAGCGGCATGATAAGCATATACACCGTTAGGGAACTCTGGAGTCTTGGCATATCTACCATTATGCTCATCCAAGTCTCCAGATGAAGTGAACTTGTAATCCTCAACAAAGGAACCGGCGACAAAATCAGTAGGTCTGTCTATAACTTCACCGCTGGTCAGGTCATATCCACTTAGAAGAATTTTAATTCCAGAGTCAATATCAGAGGGGTCGCTATAACCATAAGGACCATATATTGGGTTTCCATCATTTGCCCAACCAATAATTGGAGAGTGTGAAGACCCAGTATCGCTAAACTCAGAACTTCCAATACTAGTTGTATATCCAACTACACCATATCCAAGTTCTCCCTTATTATCAAGAAGAAGTTCATTTCCGAAACGATAGTGGTTATTCAGTGTAAGTACTCTTACTGCAACGTCAACCACAGCATTTCTGCCGACAGATGTTGCAGTAATGCTAGTAGCATTTTGAGAGTATCCCTTACCAGAATTTAGTACAACAACACTGGTAACTTTACCACCAGAAACTATCGCTCTTAGTCTAGCACCAACACCATCACCAACAACTTTCAGGTCTGGAGCAGAAGTATACTCGCTACCACCATTAGTTACTTGGACAGATATAATAGAACCATTAGAAATATTGGGTTTTAGTTCGACATCCTTACCACTATTAACCTCTATATCTGGTTTTTTGTGGAAGTTTAAGATAGATGAACCATATCCAGTTCCAGGTTCATACAAGTAAATATCAACAATTTCACCTCTGATAACGGGAGTTGCTGTAATTACTCCAGTTACACCATCAAACTCAGCATTAACTGTAACAGAAATATCTGGATAAGCAAAGTTTTGGAAACCAGAACCAACTCCAGTAATGCTAACTGGAAGTCTCTTTGTATAATTTGTAAGGTCTGTAGCACCAACACCAACATTTGCCAGTCTAAATGTATCGTCAGATACCTTGAGAACCTTATATCTGACTGAAGTGGATAGACCAGTGACTGCGGAACCGTCTGTTGTGTATACTACAACATCACCATCAGCAAAACCATGATTCTTAAAAGTGACAGAATCTTCAATAGTTGAGATATTTTCGGGTTTAACTTTTAGTTGCCTGTTTTGATATCCACTACCAGGATTAATAACTTTAATAGACTTAAGGTTATTTCTTCCATCAAACATTCTAAACTTATGAATGCCCTGAGAAGTGGTTGTAAATCCTACCGTACTAATACCACTTGAATAATTTTCAAACGTTTCATATAGTTTAATAGTAGAACTATTGACGACTTGGGCATAATAAACAGAACCGCTATTCAAATCTAAGTTCTGATATGCGTTACTTCCGCCAAAAGTACCTACACCAATAGCATTATTTCCATTTCTATTATAAACAATAGCATCACCATTCCTTAAGTTGTGTGGTTTTAAGAAGGTAATAGTATCACTAGAGTTATCTACGCCACCACTATCCGATGTTAATCTACCATCAAACTCTATTTCACGATATCTTCTTTCTAAAACTGGTTCTAAAATAGCACCCGTACCATTACCACCATCAATAGTTACTGATAGAACATCACCAATATCAAAATCTTGTGGATCTACATATACTTCCTTAACACTACCCTCAATAACAGCTCTTGCTAGAGCTGCGGTGTATCCTGCTCCAGGAGAAGAAATTGTAATATTTGGTGGTACTATAACATCATAATCTGTTCCTCCATTATAAAAATTAACACTTTCTATTGGACCGGAATAAATTTTATCAGTTGACTTATAGTTGACTATCTCAACACCATTAATCAACATACCAGTTGGTGCTGGAAGTGTTGGGGAATCATTACCATTCTCAACATTTCTGTTTAGTGGGAATTTCTTAAGAAGTTTTTGTGGGTAAATATTACCACTCTTTTGTGAAGACAGTGTAAAGGTGTGAGAACCAGTAGCACTGCTTGATGTAAACTCAATTGGATTATCAGTTACAATGAGTGACCTTGAAGCATATAATTTTATCTGGTTTCTTAAAGAAAGAACCTTCACATAATAATACCCCTCACTCAACCCATTCAGAGGATTTCCTGAGTAAGTATAGTAAACTTCATCGCCATTAACGAAGGAAACATCACTACCGAATGAAAGGATAGAATACTTCTCAGTGGTGCTGTTATAACCCTGTAAGGCACTTCCACTAACGGAAGGTAGTGTTGAGCTTATAATACTTTCAGTAATGTTGTAGGAGGGCAGAGAGTTTGATGCGACGTATGCATTTCCACTGCGATCAGTATAAACGTTTTGAACATCACTGGTTATAGTATTGTCCCCATAGAAGATAGCAGTTCCACTACTAGATGCAGTTTTTACTTTTCTTCTGATAGTGTAGATATCTGAAGAACTTGCACTAAATCCAATAAGGTTGTCTAGGGTTATCTGCTTATTTGCAGTATCTAAACTGGAAACAATAGCATCACTGTGTATAACAGTTTCAGTAGTTCCGCTGAGAATATCTACAGTATCTCCAACTTTAAGACTTGACTTATCCAGTTCACTCTTTAACTGGAAAGTAGAACCATTGATACTCTCAACTTCAAATCTTGAACTTGTGTTATAAATCCAACTATTTGCAAATATTTCCTTATCGGTCTTATCAGTTTCTGGATTTAAGATCTTCTCACCAACATTCTTTGTATAGATTTTTTCTCCTTCTGTAGTTCGAAGAATATCATTTACTGCTTCAAATTTTGACAATACTCCTGTAATGCGGAGTTCTACTTTCTTAGTAATATCTCCATCTTCATACCCAAAGAAGAGATCATCAGTTCTAACATTAGATTTAGTTCCTATTGCAGTTTCAACACCACTACAACCAAGGAACTGATTGACAGTTTTTCCTGTATACTCAATAGTATTTTCGCCACATATAAGTTTCCCAGTATCGGCAAAACCAACTGTAGAATCAACAGTAATTACTGATGAATCAATAGAAACAGGACTAACAACTTTTGTTGATGCCTGAATTTTAAAAGTACCTTCGATAAGGTCTCTATCATCAAAACCAATAAAAAGACCAATCTTATAATATGTGCTGATACCAGATCTAGAGAATATTTCTACTTCGGACACAGATGCCTTTGTCTGTGAATCGGTAGAACTAACAATCTGACCAACTAATTTATCTGGATCGCCAGAAATTCTCTCAGCGATAATAACATCTCTTCTTATAAACCCAGCGGAAGATGGTTTTACTAGATATTCTTCTAAGTCAATAACTTGTGCTTCAACACCATACAAAACTTTGAAGAGAATTTTGTATGAATCTTTAGTTCCCTTTGCCTCATAGAGACTTCTTGCTTCTTTAATGAAGTTGTTGACATCAAGATCGGATACAAAGTCAACATTCTCAAGACCGGGAGTAAACGAATACTTGAGTTTGTTATAAAATTCTTTGAGAAAACGGGTACTAAGATTCTCAACTACTGCTCCACTAACATGAGATTCTGCCGATGAGTTCTCAAAAATCAGTTCTTCAGCATCTAGGTCAGTTCTATATGAAGTAATACCACAAAAACCTCTAATACATCCAGTAAAAGAGTTTGTAGTGATACCAGTATAGGTGATAATTTCATCACCAATCTGGAAAAGACCGTATTCTGCTGGGAAACCCTTAGTACTTGCTACTTCCACAGTATCTGCCGTGGAAGAAATATCGGCAGAAAGAGTGGTCTGACCAGAAATCACTTCTTGAGTCAGATTATCTAACTTTAGATATTGATCAAGGTTATCAGACAGGTCTGAAGGACCACTCTGATACTCTTGTGAAATATAATATTGCTTTAGAAAATCTACTGTTTTTGGACTTTCTGAAAGTATGAATTCTGGAAGTTGACTCTCAATTATTTGCTGAACTTTTACCCTCTTCTCAAAGCCCGTTTGTATCATTTTATCCTCTCTTAAGTTCTCCGTTTAAGTAACTAGAAGTAACCTTATAACCGACGCCAGAGATCTGTTCGCCAGATGTTATAGTATCTTTAACCATATTTATGGTACTATCGGCAACAGAAAAGGATAGATACAAATCCTTCAAACCAATAATATCATTAGACTCTGGGAATGCCTGAATCTCAACAATACTATTGGCAAGTTCTGTTGATGTGATATTCAAAGTGTTCAAAATTATCTCACCTTTCGTGTAGTCTACGGTGCCTGCAGACTTCACTACGACCTCATATTTACCAGATTCATTTATATCCTTAACAATAGAAATAGCGCCCTTCCCGTCGCTTCCAGGCACGTCTGTGAAGTAGAATGTTCCCGTTCTACCTGCCAGAGTGAACCCAGTACTCTTAATATTAAATCCATCTTTATTAATATGAAACTTATTACCATAACACAACTCATATTGTGCTGGTTGGTTGATAAGTGCCTTCAGATTTCTGCGAATGATAACTCTGGTGATATTAGAAGTAATAGCACTATCACTATTATCAATTGTTTGGCACAACTTACTATACTTGAATCTACCACCAAACTGATTGATATTTGCTCTCGCAAAAGTGTTGAGAACTGAAGATATCTTCGTCTTGAGAGAATTGACATTGGTAACCTGAGAGGCATTATAGTAAACTCCAGAGTTAATCTCAACATAAAGTACCTTCAGATCAGTAATTCTTTGATTGATACCTGATAGGGAATAATTCTTCAGTTTTGTAAGAATGGTCTGCTTATCAAAATCGGAAACAAAGTCACCATTCTTAGGTTTGATACTAATAATAACGTTTCCAAACTCTGGTGGGTCAAGTTCTTCACCACCAACAACAGAAACAGACTCTGTATTTGGATAAATTTGCTGAATTATCGCTTCATAATCACGAGTCGTCACTGCTCTTTGCTGCGAAGCGTAAATTCTTGGAGCAAAATACTTAATTGAGTCAACACTCTCAATAGCACTACCATTTGCTGCCGAATTTACAGTAGTAACACTAATGGTATTGGTCGGAATGACTGTATTTGAGAGAGAATCTAAAAATCTTCCTGAGAAAGAGAAATTAGCAGCACCATTTCCGTCTTCACCGTCAGTAATAATGTAAGAAACGGTAATAATTGCCCCATTTTCAAGTTTTTTACCAAAATATCCATCTCCAAATAGAAGTTCGTACTTTTCGTCTTGAACTTCTTGGATCAAATATATTTCAGAATTCTTATTTAAATTTATAATGTTGTCTACTAAAGAATATTCTTTTCCTTCACCACTGTCCGAAGTACCTTTGACCTTTACAACAATAGTTGAGGTGTCAATGAAAGGATTATCAAGTAAAAAGCGTTGATCAAGTGAACCATCAACGACAAATTGCTTCTTCAGGTACGTTCCCTGGTAAATCGTGATATTATTGAAATTAGCAGTACCAGAGTTAATAGTTGTTGTAATACTTTCTGGGACTGAGAAGACATAATTGCTATTATCTGCCGTTCCTACGCACACTAGACCCGCCTGTAAGGTCAGTGTATCCGATGAAGAGGTAGTTGATGCACTCAAACTTACCGTTGCCTTAGCAGCGTTTCTAGAGCGAGGTACATAACCGATGTTTCTGGCGAGAGAAACAACATTTTCCCTCAAAGTTGCCGAATCCAAGAAGGATTCGTTGACTACCATGTTCGCATTGAACGCATTAATATAGGTATTATATGCTAACGTGTCGATTAAGACAGAAAAGTTAGACCCCTCAAAGTCAAAATCCGAGAAAGTTGAGTTTGCTCGGAGATATTCTTTGATCGAGGTCCTTATCTGGTCAAAATCTAGGTTGGTAAATTTTGTAAAAGGCATCTTTTTATCTGGTAGCCTCTAATAAGAATGTAAACTGCTGAACAGGAACGTCTTGACCAATGATGTTGAACAAAACCGTGACCTCAAAAGTGTTATTATCGGGGTCAGGATCAACTTCTACCTTAACATTATTGACTCTTGGTTCAAAATTCTCAATAGTCGTCAATACTTGCTCTTGAATGACGGTAGCAGTACCATAATCAACAAAGTCAAACAGACTAGAACGCACATCAGACCCTAAAAGAGGTTGAAAAAAGCGTTCATTTGGAATTGTTTGGACTAAATTTCGTATTGAACGGGTAATTGCTGCCGCATTTTTGAGCACAGGTAGGTCTTTTGTCACAGGATGAGGCTCAAAAGACAAACTAATGTCCTTAAATGCTCTTGATATCCTTGTGACTGCCATTTGTCAAGAAGTTTTCTTGCTTTATTTATATTTACACCCAAGGATTACCGTATGTTGGCTCTGTACCATAGTCCCAATCATCATAATCTTCGTCATTACGAATCTTTTCATGCAGTTCCGCCTGCTTTTTAAGGTCATGACGAGGTGCTTTATCATGCATTACCTCCGTCAACACTCTTTTTTGAGGTAAATTCTGCATTGAACCATAATCTGAGGCGAGTTTTGTGGTGCCCCACATCTCTCTCATGTATTCTCTGTTCCTATCGACAGGTGATTGTCCCATTTTAGCTCCTGATTTGTAAAAAATCAGAACTTTTAGAGGGGTTGCTATCCCTTATCCTTATTTATTTTCATGAAAAAAGGGGGTCTAATGCCCCCTTGTATCAACCTTTTCCTTGACCGCGATACTTCTTCTTCGCTTTATTGCGAGAAGACGCTGCATACTTTGTATTCATACCCGCTCCTTGACGAGTTTTCTTCGGCGCACCTTCCACATAACCGCCACCTTTACGCATAGCCATAATCAATACCTCTTAGTAATTTTAGTCTCAAGATCTGAAGTTCTTGGAAAACCTGTCTGATAAAACTCTATCGACAGGTCCTCCATAATATCAAAGTACTCCTCCTCTGTCAAGTTGGAGTGTAGTCTCTCCCCTTTACATAATATTGTGTAAAGTTCGCTAGCCACGTCAAATAATCCTTGACTTCTCGTGACCAACTCTGATACGAGGATCGCACCAGATTTCAAAGCCTGCTTCCTTTGCATCCAAGCAGAAACTTACATCCTCTCCACACATGTCCTGAACCTCTCCAGACTCAAAGACTTGCATCTTAGGTGCAAACCATGGATACTTCATCTCACTATGCTCAAATACTCCATTCTTAATGAGCAACCACCCAAAACCTGCATAATCAACAGTAAATGGCTTTTTACGCTTCTGCATCGTTTCAAGTGTCTCATGATTCATGACTCCTCCATTATTTCGGAAGTCATCCTCCTCCATCCAATGTGCAACAGAAGTTGTTACACCATCTTCAGTACAATACCATCCAGATGCAATGTCCTGGTCCATTAAGACCAACTGAAGAAATTTCTCAGTATTAAACACAATATCACTATCAATCCACAACTGATAATCATACTTTAACTTGCCGTCCCAGGGAATTTGATCAGGTCCACGCAAGACATTCGCTCCAAGACACTTGCATCTTGCAAAGTTTACCATGGAAGAATAGTCCTGGGAAATCTGAATACTTCCCCCCATTTGTACAATATCAAAACAAAGTTGTACAAAGTTTTTCAAATATGTGTAAGATACACCTCTACCAGGTAAACAGAATACGACAGCCTTTCCACGGACCATTTCCCGTGCTTTGTCATAATCAAATTCCTGAACCGTTGCTGTGGGTGCCTTCGCTTTAACAGTAAATCCTTTAGCCATAATGGTGTGTAACTACTTCAAGATCATACAGTATTATCTAGGTGAAGTCAACCAGAGTCAACTTCGGTAACTATTATAGACTCTCCATCAACCTCCATGTTTACTACTGTGCCCTCGTACCACCCAAACTCACTCAATACCCACTCAGGTATCTTTACATAATACTCCCCACTTATTGGATCGACCTCTACAGTCGTAAAATTTTCTCCCGGATTTTTTAGCATCAGTGGTTTTTGCAATCGACTTTTAGTTTTATATATCGCTGGCGAGCGTAACACTTTATAGCTTAGGGTAGTTAGGCGTTTTTATAAACCGCCCCCTAACGCGCCCCGACGGCGACGCCCCCACACGGGGGGCACTGCCGAATCACGAACCCAGAGGGTCTCAGACCCCCTGCTGACTGACCCACCCACTGATAGGGCAGGGGGTCGCATCGTCTTTCCACACCTCAGCGAACTGCCCTGCGATAGCGAAGGCACTCACGCCCAACTGTGGCTGCAGGCGTGACCCCATGGGGGTATCATCATTGCGGCGACCCGTCCAAACGATCTGACGGGTGCGGAGGTCGGAAGACATGGAGAGGATCATGGGTCTGTCTGAACTGGGTTTATTGTAGCACGAATGGGGTCACAGACCCATCAGGCGGTCACGGGCAGCAGCACGACGATCGGCAGCGTACTGAGAGGCAGCACGGGCAGCGTTGGCGGACTTGTCACCAACCCACTGACGACCCAGGGAGTTGACAGGGTTAAGCGTACCCATACGACCAGCACCGATGGCAATGTCACCCTTGGCAACGTAAGAACCTTTATCGGTGTCGTGAGAACCCAGACCCGAACGACCAGAGGAATTGGTCTTATTCAGAACGGACTTACGGCGACGGGTGGCGGCAGACTTGAGAACGGTCACCTTGACTTCCTTACCAGCGGCGTTGAGTTCAGCAGCGATAGCGGAGAGGTTGGAGATGGAAGCGGTCATGCGTCGGATGTCTTTGACTCTTTAAAGATACAGGAGCACGGGGGGTCTGTGCCGAAATGGTGGACAGTCCCCCAGGTGTCCTCAGTACTCCAGTTCAACCACGCTATAGGCATTCGCCACCAGTTGGTCCACGCGGTCCTGCTGCAACTTGAGAACCACCTGAGAATTGCGGTTCGCTTTGCTCAAACCCAAGAATGCCTTAATGCCGTTGTTGCTGGTCACGCGGATGCGGAGACCACAGTCCACAGTGTCGTCGCCCTTCACCAGCACCACTTTGCGGGAGGTCATGCCGCGACCCGAAACCAGGCGGGCAGTGTATCCGTCGCGGAGCAGGTGGGAGACTTGCAGGTCGTCGTGGTCACACACATAGCAGCGGCGGGCATTGGTGTCGGTCACCGCCATCACCATGCCGTGGTTGGCATCCACCACCTGCTCAGTCACCCAAGCGGTGAGAGCGTCAGCAGTGATGGCATCCAGAGCGTCAGAGCAGACCTCATTCAGCAGGTCGCGGGTCTCTTCTACCATGGCGGTGCGCTGCTCTTTATCCCAACCACGGGCGGCAGCGATAAAGGCGCGGAAGTCATCAAAGCGAGCAGAGTCCAGCAGGGCATCGGTTTGGGAGGTGTTCACCCAGTCGAAAGACCCATTCTTCAGCCCTGCCTTGTGCTTGATGCTGATAGGGGTAGCACCCGCCATGGCGTCCGCTTTGTTACGGGTGCCGCCCAGGTGAGTGACGGTCTCAGCGAACAGGTTGGAAGCGTTGAGCAGGGCAATGGTGTCGTGCTCATTGGCGACACCAGAGTGATGGACGGAACCGTTGGTTTGGAAGGTCATGTTTGAAGCGGGTGAGCGCCACCCGTCTGAACTGTGTTTATTGTAGCACGGAAGGGGCAGACCCTCAGAGGTCTGCCATCATGTCGTTGATTTCCATTCCGTCGATTGCGGGGTCGTCCCAGCGGCAACCGTCAGGGGTCTCTTTGCTTCCGCAGTCAAGGAGCATCATCACCAGGTCCTGATAGGAGCGTCCGAAGCGTACCAGGCGACATGCCTCATTGTACAGACTCTCATCGTTTTGAATCCAGAGGGCGACATTCCAGGTCTCCCAGTTTGCCCAACCGTTGAAGGTGGTGTCGGTCATGTCGTTTCGTTTGAACTGTGTTTATTGTAAGGGGTCAGCGGGCGATCAAGTCGCCAGTGGTGTGCAGTAGGTCTGCTGTCACAAGGCGGACTGGGCGGATCGGTTCCCAGAGCAGATACAGGAGACCAGCGGCAACAATCAGGCGGAGCATGGTAGCGCGGTGGAATTCAGGGGAACGGGAACGGGTGAGAGCGTTGATCATCAGTCGCGGTCAGAAATGTTCCAAATTCCAGTGGTGACAACCTCAGAGCGGGTATCCTCCCACTTGGCGTACCAGTCGCGCACCTGCTGGCGGCGGCGTTCCTGCTGCTTCACGAACTCAGTGTAGTCTGCCAGGATGAGAGGCAGGTTGGGGGTGGTTGCTTTGTTCATGCTCTTAGTATAGGGGGTCTGGGGTGCCTGTGGTGGTTTGGTGGACAGTTAGAAAAGTGGCACAAGGTGGGTTGTGAGGGGTCGCTGAGGTCCTATACTAAGGTCACAAGCGAAGGAGGGGCGGGGTAGCCCTGATGATGAAAAAGGTCGCC
>Ga0255772_10006139_pt1 | contig 11014 bp, 4 predicted proteins | sample 071ome_34_FD_179970 | JGI IMG/M metagenome (GOLD analysis project Ga0255772, IMG submission 179970) | Coastal salt marsh microbial communities from the Groves Creek Marsh, Skidaway Island, Georgia - 071411BT metaG (version 2) | ecosystem: Environmental > Aquatic > Marine > Intertidal zone > Salt... | reverse complement strand
TAAGTGTTCTCTCATTTTTGGTGCCATCAATCTGAATCGGAAATTGCGCAATATTAAAAGCATATACGCCGCCGGCATTTCTATTGAAGGAGGAGAACACCAGCTGCAGATCTACATTAGCTTCATTGGCATATGCATTATTAAAGACATAAGTCATTAATTTTCCATAAGAAACGTATTTGGAAGAATTTAAAAAGCCCTTTCCGCCAATAACCCTGGGATTTGCGCGAAGATAAGGATCTGGTGTATTAGCCAAGTGCTCAATAATGTCGTCTATTGATCCTTTTCTGCTTTTAATCAGCTGTTCTTTTACAGGGTTTCCTTTTTTGGCGAATATCACCATTAACTGTGCAGCAATGCTCTTTAGATTAGGATTTTTGGTCTGCTTGAGGGTGGCAGCCAATTTTCTGATTTCTTTTATGCTCTTTCTGTCTAAACTGATGAGACTTTCTGCATCGGGATTCTGAATAAAAACCGGCAATTTAATTTCTTTATGCTGAAATTTTGACTGTTCTCGTAAGGTTTTAGAAATGTCCTCCAGCTGGTTTTGAAGCTCGAGAAGCGTCATTGACCCTTGACTGCCGATATCAACTGCCATATTTTGGTTAACCGATAAGGAAATAATGTCTTTGTTTCTTAGGTCGACCATCGCTTTCGTATTAAGCTTCATAGTAATGTCTATGGTGCCGTCCTCGTTGACAGTGTATTGACTGGATATCATTTGAAAGACTTCAGTAGTTTTCATTGAATTGATAAATTCACCTAAACGATCGTCGACATTAGCATCTGACCTTCTGCCAATTCTACTGCCTGCCGGATGCGACCATCCCCAGGTGATTTCAAACTTGATGTCGGTATATCGGCGAGGAGAAACAAATTCGGCAATATCACGCATACGACCCTTGTCGTAAAGCGTCAGCTTAAGCTCTCCGGTTTTATATGAATCAGCCCCAGCCCCAGTGGGAGAATCGTTCAGAGTAAGGGAATTTACACCCAAAAAAGGCCTGAATATATCGACGGGCCCGGCATTAACTCTGCTGTAATTTGTATCACCGTAACCGATGGCCGTTTGCGGCATAGTAAATACTTCCATACTGGATATTTGGTTTACATCGTAACTTTTTCTGATAATTTCCTGCTCATCATTTGGCACAAAAACTGCCAGCAGAGGGTCCTGTATGCCTTCTGTCGCGGCACCTCCTAATCCCATAAATTTGCCCAAGCTGGCGTTAATATCTCCGCTTAAATTTCCCGTCGAAGACTGTATCTTGGTTTCTCGAAATACATTAATCTGCATGTAAGGCACTGCCTGCGACATTGTTAAAGTGCGTATCGAATTCAAGAAAAGAGAAGAAACATCGGCATCCACAATATCCAGGCCGGTATCGGCCGGAAAGACCTGAATAGCAGTTACATTATTTTTAATTTCACCCAAAAACTGATTGAGATAGTATCGATTAGGACCATATCTGGCTGCCAGCAATTGACGTTGCTGCAATAACTGTTTTTTTCGACCCCTCAAACTTCGACGCTGGCGTTTCTTAGCTGGAGTGTTTTGGGCCGCCTGAGCCGCGGCCTCATCGGCGGCCACTTCCGCCTTAAACTGTTCTACGACTGGAGTGAGCTCCTCGCTCTGTTTTTTCAGCTGATTTACCTGCTTTATGCGCTCACTCGCGCGCAACTTTGCGGCCTTGATTTCTTTGTTTTTCGCATTTAATTGTTGCTGGTATATGTTATATTCAGATCCGCCGGCGATTTCTTCTTGATTAATAGCGATAATATTGCCTTCAGAATTCCTTATATGATTGCCGGCTGAGGGTATTCTGTAGGGTCTTCTTGCCAGCTCTTCGAGGCTGGCTCGTAATGGCGCAGGCTTGCCCCCTAGGGCACTTCGAGTTTCTCGATAGTCTTCTACAATTACTTCTTTTTTAATAGTCCGGGGTCCCTCCTCTCTAAAAGTAGGAACGTCAATTTCAGCATATCTTTGACCTGGTTTCAACTCAACGCTGTCTTCCACGGTAGCGTATTTTTTGCCGTTTCTGGTGAAGGTTTTGATAACACGTCCGGCGAACATGCCACTGCCGGTATTGATGAGGTCCCCTTTTTTTAATTTTAAACCTGCGTCATTTTCATAAACATTGAGTTCCGTGGCCGGGCCAATTTCCCTAGTGCCCGATTCCGTGACTTGAAAATCCTCTGGCGTGAGGGGCCTTTCACCGGCTGTTTGGGTCAGTGATGTATTAAGCTGCTGTTCTAGGGTGGTCTTACCCTTGATCACACCCTTGGCCGATTTGAAGCTGGAACTCATGTATGTGGGACCAGTGGCAACATCCGGGCTGGCCAGGGCAATTTCTGCAGCGAGTTTTTCATCTCCATAGGTTACATTTTTTTTGAGCTGCTCGATTTCTTGTTTATGAATCAGATTGTTGAGATGGTCTTGGCTACCCTGAAAAATTCTAGTGTTAAAATTTTGATCTCTGTACTGCTGAATCAACCTGGCACTTCGATCGTATTTGTCGTTGATATCTTTTATTTCTTGCGCTAGCGCGTCTACCAATTCATCTTGAGTTTTTGCTTCTTCCTCTTTTTTGTTTTTTTTGCTTGCTGCAGCTCGAGCCCGGGCGTTCAGAATCCTGTCGATTTTTTTAATCTGCCTGTCGATTTCTTGTATGGCCGGTGGGTCAGCAGCGCCGGAGCCTTGGTCCTGCACTCTAACGTGATCAATAGCGGCAAAGTCGTTGGCTTCTGATTCCGAATAAGAGGTGACGCAGAAATCGTTTGGATTGAGCCCTTTGGCAATTTTGACCAGTTCCGGTCTGGACGCGTACAACTTGCTGGCCTCGCCGTAAATTTCTTGCAGAAAAAGGTCTCGTGATGTGCTTTCCCGCTGCGATGCCGATGTGTACTTGTTTTCCTGCAGCGGATTTAAAAAAGCATCTTTTGACCTGAGGCCGAAATATTTGGCCAGGTCGGCGTATATTTTTCGCAAGTTCCTTGCCATTTTAAAGTAAATTTTCCACTTCGGTCAGATCTGCCGGCACCCTGATCAGTGTTCCTGCTGGCACCTGAGGCCACCAGCCGATATTGCTAGCCGCGGCCAGTACCCACCAAAGCCGTCCGTCTCCGTACAGGGTGCCGGCCAGAATATCAAGCCTGGTCGTTTCAGGCATTACAACCGAAGTAGTTTTCAGTTGTCCGTTTTTGATAGCCTGTCGAATATTGGAAACAGCTTGGTTGGTGCTTAAAAGCCTGTTATCTCTAACGAGCGTGTCATTTTCGTATCTGCTAAATGGCATAAAATTCCTTTGTAATTCAGCTTATTCTTTTATTTCAGATTTTAATTTATCGGGAGTGTCAAGGTAATCGATATTTGAAAAGAAATTTTCCATAGCGTCGTAGGTTGGATCATCCTCGTACACCGATCCAAAACCTTCATTACCGTCTCCAAGAGCGGGGTGTGACAGGGCACGCATCCGACCGTCAGCATCGAGACCGATTGGCAGATCAAAGATTGGCGCAAAGCCCATAGTCACTGTCACGGACATTGGCGCTTTGGCGCCTTTTCGATCCGTCGCCCAAGTAGATTCCGAATAATCAAAAGCTAAATTGGTGATGAAACCCGCCAGACCTTTACCCCTGCTCGACTCGAAAGATCTGACAATAGCGTTATTTTGCCGATTAAAAAATCCCCTTTCCAGCTTGTTTTGAATATTGGCTTTTTCATTTTGATTAAATGCTTCTTCAGAATCGCTGGCCTCTTTTAATGCTTTATTAAAATCTTCATCGACAGCATCCAATAGTTTTCCTTTGTACTTTGAATTTTTGCGATTTGGCCACTCGATATTAGGTTCCATATTTACAAAATTTATATAGTTCAACAATTTTTTATTATCGTTTCCAAACCAACCTAATGCCAAATTTACAGATTTTGTGTCGCCTTTAGCGTTTACCAATAAGGCAGTTTTATCACCAGTCCAAATTAAAATAACGTCTTTTTTAATAACTGCTTGAGTTATAGAATTTTTTGAAACGTTGGAAATTGGTACACCAAGTTGTTTGCTAAGATCGGAAATATTATTTTTTGATATTTTTTTGATTTCAGCAAAAAAGTTTTTGCGATCTGATTGTTTTTTATATTTTCCAATATCCCCTTCAAGAATTAATAATGACTGCTTTGGCTTAAATCGCACGTGTTGCGCTTCTATTGCAGCCTTTAAAGCTAAAAATTCTTTCGGCTCATCATCGTTACCAAAAACGCTATTAATGGCATTTTGAATTTCATGTGTTTTGCGCCTAACAGACTCGAGTGCGGAACTAATAGTTTTTTGTGTCGATTTAATATAATCGCCTCTAATTTCATTATACAAAGCTTCTGTATTTGTATTGCGATCTGCTTCAAATTTGACTCTAGATGTGGCTGACGGGTTATTTTCATTATATCCAAACAAATTTTTAAGTGCCGACATTGAATAATTGGACTTATATACATCGCCAAGCCTGATTCGAATTAGAGGCGAAGCTGTCTGAATTTGGGAAAAGGGCTGAATAAACTCTATTGCGCTTTGTAAGCTGCCGGCTTCACCTAGAGAGTTTGCAGTTTGTTGGGCTAGTCCTAATTTTCTTTTAACTCCCTGCGAATACATAGGATATACCATGGCTACTAGACGATTGATAATATACCACATTCTTTTGTGGTCTGCGACACTAAAAGCAACAATTTTAAAAACCAAGTTGATCGATCTTTCAGTACCTTGATATATTCGGATAGGATCCTGTCGACCATAAGAATTCATGGGATTTAAATTTACAGAAAAATTATCGTCAAAAGACGTCACAAAAGCCGGCATTGATAAAATTTCATCATTTCTCAAATCGTGAAAATAAAATGGCATATATTCTGCTTCCAGCCGCGCTTCCATAAGCCTTACAGAATCGGTCGTAAACTGAGTTCTGTATGTGTCAATTTGCATGTTCGAAGTGCGCGTATCTGAAATGCCTGATATCACAAAAGAAGACAGGCTCAGAGGATTTTTATAACCGCTGTTATCCCATCGTGATATTTGATTTCTAATTGCACCGTCATTAAATCCGCCTTGCGCTGCGAATATTGCCGTTGTCATGCGCTGGTCCGGCTGCACAGTCGGCGCGCCATCAATAGATTTTATGACTGCATCGCCGACGGAAGCAGCCACCATTAAAAATTTGTAAATAGAAGAACTAGTAAGCTTTTCAAGCGATGAAAAAAACTTTTCAAAACCTTGGGAAGCATTGCCAGTTCCTATTTGATCGAAGGAGGAAGAAACTTCACGGCCTGACAGCAAAATAGTTCGTATTAAATTTACATAGTAGCCAGGTGAGCTCACCAAATTTACGGCAAAATCTATCAAACCTTGGCCAGCCTGTAAATTAGTCAACAAATCTGACACGTTTTTAACCGCTGGAAAACCGACCATGGAAGGAATCCCAGCCAAAATAGCAGATATTAAAGATGCATCGATTTGAGGTATTTTCATCAAATCTTGTAGCGCGTAATTTTTTCCTCTTTCAGCTACAGAGTCTAGGTAATTATTATTGTCTTTAGTAACATGACTTTTTCCAAATTCTAAAAGCCACGGCTGCGTTGGATCTCTTGTTAGATAACCATCAGATTCTTGCAGACCTAAAGTGTTTTGAAAAATTTGTACGAGTTGTTGTGAGACTAAGCTCACAGAAAGCAGAGAAACAATGCTGCTAGCGGCAATAAAAAGCATGCCTGTACTATCAAAAAGTACTCCATTGCCAAATGGTTCTAAAAAATTATTAATTTGTCCGTAGCTTACTGAATTGTAAGGAACAGAATTTGAACCCCTATTGGTTGGACTAGGAACGTCGCCTGTATTTGCAACATCTTTTTGCCGCGGCATAATTGTATCATTGCCTGTTGCGGCCTGCAAAATCTTGGCAATCTCAGCAGGGATTTGTTCGTTCGAACTGGCGGAAACGTTCGCTGCAGTTAATGCTTGTCCGGCTAGCGACTTTAATTCCAGTTGTGATACATTGACGCCCTGCAAGCCTATTTGCACAAGAGGGTTTTCTAGCGTGCTCGAGGCGCCTCCATTGCTTAAAAGGCCATAAGCCCCATTTTTGTCGCCAGTTGCTAATACTAAAAAGGCGCTCGTAATTCTTTTTAAGGAGTCTAAGGTGACCCTTTGTCCGGAGGCGGAGTCTGCTACTTCATCGGGTTTATTAATAAATTTTCCCAGCTCCCTCTGCACAGTAAATACACCGCGGGTGGCTACATCTTGATTTTCGCTTAATTTTTGAAAAAAAGGACCTTCTGCCGTTGGAGAATATAGGTTCTTTTCTTTTAGCATGTTTACGACAGCACTGATAACACCGGTGGGATCTTTAGCCTCCAAAATGGTTTGATAGTTGGAGGGCTGACTTGGCTTCGGCACCCTAATGGCATTTTCTGATTTTTCCGGACCTGTTTCGCTGACCAAAGCTGAACCTGCTCGCTTAACAGAAAATGGAAATTCTCTTGTCGTCGATTCAGTTTGCGATCCTTGCAGCTCTTTATCAATTAAATCTTCGTAATTTTGAAAATTTACCCCTTCTACGCCGGCTATATTTTTATCGCCATTTTGAGGAGCAAAGCTTGGCATGCCCTGCTGAATTTTTGTTTTAGCGGAAGAAAGCTCAAAACCTTCAGCCACTTGCGCGGGTTTAAATGCGTTTTTTTCTGTTTGTTCCTGTGAAAAAAGCGCTGCGCTTTTAACGGCAACGGGAGAAATATCCACGCCTTCATTTCCGGCTAAAATATCCACGCCCTGTAAATCGCTGATCTTTTTACTCTCGCGAGACCAGACAGCAGGACCAGCCAAGCCCAGAGTTGCGCGCTGCTGGTTTGATTTTTCTTCATTACCTGCCATTTCTGATGCGCCTCTCCAGCTCCTTTTTGAATTCTGGGCTGCTCAATTTTTCTTCAAATCGATCTATGATTTTAAAACTGTCAGACATTTGTTTAAAAAGTAGTTCTTGCATTTGGGGGTCGCATTTTTTAATGATGGAAAGAAGCATGCCTGCCAAAGCGTTATTTTGTACTGCTAGCTGCTGGAGTTTTAATTTTGTCTGTTTTGCGTCCATTTAATTTTCCGTATCTTTAAACAGGTCCAGGTCCAAACCTGCTGTCGTATTGTGTATCGCCTTGCACGTAGCATGCATCTTTGCCGGTTTTGTCTGATAGGTCGTGCTTGACAATCTGACGGCCGACAGTTTCTGCATCCAAATTGATGGTAACAGCCATTTTAATATCTCTGTTATTTAAATTATGAAACACTTTAATTGAACCGCCCTTGGCTTCGGCGCCAAGGGATTTGAGCACAGCCACAGCTCTCTTGACTGGTTTGCTACCGACTTTGTCTTCCATTTCTTTGGAAACTTTGACAAAATCGGCCAGCATAACGTTAACTTGTGCCAGGGTTTCAATGGGCTTTTTGACCGAATCAATCTTGACTTGCGCCTCTGCAATCATATCCGGCGACAAATTTTTGTCCTTGTTAATTTTTTTTATAATATTGCTGGCGCCCTTTCGAACTTTATTGAGTGCAGCTAGCTGCTTTGCCGCCGAAGCTGCGCTACCCTGAGCTACTTTTTTAACGATTTCTTCGACTTTGTTGCTTTTGACCTTTTCCGCAGCTGTTTTAGCTGCTTTGGCTTGTTTTCTTTCTTCTAATAATTTATCCATTTTTTGCTCTTTTTTGTTTTCAAGTTCCGCTATCAATGATTGTCTATTCCAAGTATTTCTATTCTGTGCCATCCAAAGATCTTTCTGTTTTTGCGCTAGCTCGCCTGCTTTGCCTCCCTGAGCATATAGTTCTTTCCAGCGTTTAGCAAACGCATTATTTTCGTCGCTCAGCATTTTTTTCCACGCTTTATCTCTGGACCAGACTTTATAATTTTCTAGAAGATTTTCTATATTACCTTCAACCCCCTCCTTTAGTTTTAAATCGCCAGTGCGAGAAAGCTCGACCTTGTCAAAGATGGCATTCAAAGCTTTATCAGCGCGCAACATACCTGTTTTTTTTATTTCAGCAGCGCCGGTCGCAGCTTCTAAGAGATTTTTATTATTTATCGACAGATTATTAGCGCTGGCTCTCAAAAATTCATTGTATTTGTTAAAACTGTCAGATAGGCCTGGTATGAGCCCCAGAGTAAAGCTGTTTATAGTGCTAGCAAAAAACGCTGTTGCCTGCTCGACAGCTGTAGGCGAAATGCCAGCTTCTTTCATTTTTCCTACCTGATCTACTGTTTTGCTAGCTCCATCCCACACGGAAAGAATGGCTCCAAGTGGCCAAAAACCTTTTGAAACAACTTTCAAAGCTTTACCACCCACCTTGGTAACCATACTAGTCGGTTTATTTAAAGCTGCATTTACTCCCTTCTGCGCGGCTTGCGTCGTTTTGACTGTGGCCTGGCTAGCAGCCGTCGTCACATTTTTTGCAGTGCGGGAAGGAAGCATGGTCTTGGCCATATATGCTAGGCTTCCGTAATCAATTACGTTTTGAACCGCGCCGCCTACGCCTTCATCGCCGAGATTGGGAGCCAATCCGAACATTTGCAAAAGTGATGCGCCCATGGCAAACTTACCAGCTCGGTTGAGCATTCTTCCACCTCGCGCTTTTGCTTTTTGCATTCGAGTTTGCGGTTTTTGGCCAGGCTTGGTGCCGCCTGGCGGGGCCACTACTCCACCGGGTCCTCCTCCTCTGGGGCCACGTGGTGGTAGGCCACGCATAGCTAATAAGGCTGCAGCACCAAAAGCTGCCCCAGCGAGCCCCACCGCAGATAAAAACCCGGGATCTTTAAATACGCTTATGAGCGGATTAAGCAACACCTCCTTCAATTTTGTAACGTTTTTGTCTAAAGAATCAAAGAATGCATTTACAGATTTATCATCGCCAGAAAATAGCTTTCCTAAGGGCTCCAGCATATCGGAAATAAATTTTCCTATTTTAGAAGTGCCTAGCTTCTTATCGATTTCGTCCAGAATAACTCCAAAGGCTGCGCCGATCTTCGCGCCCCAACCGTCTTTTTTTGAGGCCGCGGACGAGGCCTCGGTCAGAAGTTCGGTCATCCAGTCAATCATTGGCCTTAATAATTGATCTAAAATCATTCTGATAAAACTGGCAATACCCGCGCTTATTCCTCTACCAAATGCCTTTAAACCTTCTAAAAATTTGTTAATTGACTTATTATTACCCAGATTAAGACCTTTGCTCAGGTTTTTGAAAAGGTTGCTAAAAGCGTCTTTGCTCTTTTTAGGATCTCCTAGATCCTTAAAAAACATTTTGAAGCTGCCTTTAAGGGTTTCTGTGAATTTTTTAAAGTTTTTGGGCTTGAGCAGGTCAGAAATACTTTGCAGCATGTCCTTGACGCCTGGAAAAGTTTCCACAAAGGCTTTGCCCACCGAAATACCGGCGTCGCGCATGGCTCTCAAGCCTTTGTCAATATTCAGCAGGGCATTTTGCGTCTGACCAGCGTGCATAAAACCCTTGCGAAAGCCCTGAAAAAATCTATCCATGAATCCGCCACTGCCTTTGAGGGCATGCACGAGTTTTGCAATTCCCTTAGATAGATCTCCCAATATTTGCTTTTGAGTCTTCTGTTGCTTTTGAGCACTCTTTGCTCTTTTCTCTATGTCGCTATAGCTTAAGCCTTGCTGCTCCAAAGCAAAAGCAGCATCTAAACTCTTGCCCTCTAGGCCAGTCAACTGCGATAAGTATTGGCGCTGTTGATACGTAAAGCTCTTGAGATCTTTGCCGGTGGCAAAGAAAGACTTACGCAACATATCAATTTTTTCAGCTGGATTCTGTGCTGCCATTAATTTCATAGCATCGACATTCATGCCGAAAGCTTGAGACATGCGTGCTGCGGATTCGGCAGTTTCGCTAAAACCGGCAAATTTGCCCATAACGCCAGCCATGTCTTTAATTTCCAGCCCCAGTTTTCTGGCATATACCGTAATAGGAGCAAAAGAGCGAGGGCCTAAGTGACCAAAATTTGTGACGTCTTTAGAAAGATCCTTCATGCCCTTTGATACGTCTTTTACGCCTAGGCCAAATTCTTCAGCTGAAGATAGGGCGGCCGATCCAAAATCAGTCATGTAAGTTTCTAGATCTTTACCCTGATTTTTTGCAATTGATGCGAGCTCGCCAAATTCGTCTTTGGTCATGCCAAGACCGCGCTGGAATATGATTGATTTGGCGCCCATCTGCTGGAAATCACCCTGTAGCCGATGAAACTGATCGCCCATGGCTGCAGCCAGTTCGTTTATGTCCTCCAGCATTTTTGCCATGCCTTCAGGTCCATAGCCAAAAATACTTGATACACTTAATCCAGTACCGGCAAATCCTGCCACAGCTGACGTTGCATTTCGAAAAGTTTTTATGACAGCTTGTCCGGGTCCAGAAGCTAGATCTCCAAATGTTTTCCTAACTTTTTCGTATGCCTCAGCCAGCGGAACGCCTCTATTGGCTGCTTCCTCTACGAAACTATTAAACATCTTAAAAGGAAATGCAAAGACAGAAATAGCGGCTTTTGCCAAAGAGCCAGCAAAGCCAAAAACAGTCTTTGTCAAGCTTCCAAAAAGACCAACAGCACCACCTAGAACTGACTTTATAGTATCGAAGCCTTTGGCCCATAAATACGACTTTTCCGCGGCGCTGCCTAAAGCATCAGCCAGCTCCTCTGCTGCGTCTTTTTGATCTTCAAGGCTCTCTTCAGCATCTTTAGCAGCTTCAGACATATTGCGCTGACTTTGCGTAAAGGTTGTCGTACTGCGCTGCAAAGATTGCATAGTCGTAGTCATAGCAGAAGCCTGACCCTGGATCAGCTTAAGCTGCTTTTCCAACAGTTTATTGGTATCGCCAACTACTTTTTGTAGCTGCAATTGCATTTGAAGTTGTCTGGATACGTCTTCAGCCATGCAACTAAATATCTGCTTGGCAAGCTTGTTTTAATTATGTAAAACGTCTCA
>Ga0255772_10006125_pt1 | contig 11024 bp, 9 predicted proteins | sample 071ome_34_FD_179970 | JGI IMG/M metagenome (GOLD analysis project Ga0255772, IMG submission 179970) | Coastal salt marsh microbial communities from the Groves Creek Marsh, Skidaway Island, Georgia - 071411BT metaG (version 2) | ecosystem: Environmental > Aquatic > Marine > Intertidal zone > Salt... | reverse complement strand
GATGTTAAAAGGATTTATAATTCAATAGTTAAAATTTTTAGCATTGTACCTCCTGATGCAAGAACAGCTAGTGCCTTAGGAACTGAAAGACGTGGTTCAGGGGTTATTATTGATGATAAACATATTTTAACTATTGGTTATATCGTTGTTGAAGCTGAAACAATTAATATTGGTTTACCAGACGGTAAAACAGTTGCAGGAGAATTAATTGGTTATGATCATACAAGTGGTTTTGGAATATTAAGAACTATTGGTTCTACAATACTTACTCCTTTAAAATTAGGAGACTCTGACAATATTAATGCTAATGAAATTTTATTTGTTATGCCATATCCTGATCAAGGGCAACCCTCAACAGCTAATGCTGTATCAAGAAGAGCGTTTGCAGGTTGGTGGGAATATTATTTAGATAAACCAATTTACACCTACCCGATGAATCATTCTTGGGCGGGAACACCTCTTATTAATCAACAAGGTGAAATATTAGGTATAGGTTCATTATTTATTTCTGAAGCAATGACCCCAGGATTTTCTTCACCAGGAAACTTATTTGTACCTATCAATGATTTAAAACCAATTTTAACTGATTTAATTAGTAATGGACGAAGAACTAAAGATATAAAACCTTATATGGGTTTATCTTCAGATGATAGTAGTGGTAAAGTTAGTGTCACAAGAGTAAACGAAAATGGTCCTGCAGCTAAAGCAGGTATTATGCCAAATGACATAATTTTAGCTGTTAATGACCAATCAGTATCCAATATGTCAGATTTTTATAAGACAGTTTGGGGATTTGGTGGGCCAGGCACCATATTAAAATTAGATATTGATAGAAATCAAAAAAAATTATCTTTTGAAATTACTACAATGGATAGAAATGATTTTTTTGTTAAACCGAAATATTATTAATATATTGCATTAATTGACTACACTCTGATTGTTGGTAAACTAAAAAAATCTGCAGTATCTATTTTTGAGGAATGATCTCTTCGCATATTCCATCGTTTATTTACTCCAGCACTTGCAACACTTAAGGTAGATCGGCCATAACGGTGATTGGTATTATCAATAGACTTCATTAAAGCTTGTATTTTGTCATCTTTTTCAGTGGAAAATAGGTTGGTTTTATCATGGGCATTCGATAAACCTGTAAGCATTACCCCTGCTTTTTGATACTGATAACCGTTTTTAAAAATAGTTTCTAAGATAGCAACCGCTGTTTTGACAATTTCAATACTGTTGTTTGTTGCAATTGGAAAATCAACTGTTTTAGAATTAGAATAATAACCATAGTTTCTTTGAAAAGGGCTGGTTCTAACAAATACTGTAATTGCTTTTGCTGTTAAAGACTCTGATCTAATTTTTTCAGATGCATTTAAACAATAATTTGCAACAGCCTCTTGTAGCTCTTGAAACTTTTCAATTCTTTTACCAAATGATCTAGAGACTACACAACTTTTTCTTTTAGCTGTAGTGGTTTCTAAATGAATGCAAGGAATTCCTCTAAGCTCCATAGCGGTTCTTGAGCTTAAAACATTAGAACATTTTTTTATCCAACTGTTTGATTTATTTTTAAGTTGTTTAGCATTATAAATTCCATTTTTATTATAAAATTTTGTAAGCTGTCTACCTACACCCCATACATCATTGATGTCTATTTTTTCTAAAATAGGATCAATATTTTCAATACCAATTAAACTAGTAACTCCTGATTGTTTTTTCTTTGCAATGTGATTAGCAATTTTACTTAATGTTTTTGTTTTTGCTATACCAATACTAGTTGGAATACCTGTCCATTGCAAAACAGTTTCTCTAATTTTTTTCCCTATATTTTCAATTTCCTGATCAGGAAAATTTGATAAATCTAAAAAGGCTTCATCGATAGAGTAAACTTCAATAGCTGAATTAAAACTTTTCAATGTTCGCATTACTCTTCTAGATAAATCTCCATACAAAGCATAGTTAGATGAAAATACCTCAACTTTATTTTTAATGATAATATCTTTTGCTTTAAAGTAGGGCTCACCCATTTTAATTCCTAAAGCTTTTGCTTCATTGGATCTTGAAATGATACAGCCATCATTATTTGATAAAACAACAACAGGTTTTTTTCTAATTTTAGGATTAAACAATCTTTCGCATGAGACATAAAAAGAATTACAATCAACTAGCGCTATTTTTCTAGTACACGGAATGGATGACATAAGTGACAACTCCCCAAATAAAAATATCTTCATTTTCATTCATCAAGATCCGATCTGCATAGTCTTTTGATCCTGATGTCAAAAATTTTTTATCTCTTTCTTGAACTAAAGTTTTAACTACTAACTCATCATGAACATTAGCGATGACAGTTGAAAAGTTTTTTGGTGTTAGACTTTTATCAACAACGAGTAAATCACCATCGTGAATACCAACATCCACCATGGATTTACCTTGCACTCTAATAATAAAAGTTGCTGGAATATTTCTGATTAAGTGAATGTTTAAATCAATATCTTCTTCAATATAATCAGTTGCTGGAGAAGGAAAGCCAGCACCTGCTTTATGCAGATAATAAGGGATAGTTAGTTTCATGTTCTTGTTTTGTTCTAATTTATAGACTAGTTATACAATACACGCAAGAGGTTGTATTTTGAGTCTGTAAGTGAATCAAAAGTGAATCAAAACGTGAACATCCAAACTACATTTTGTACCCTTGTGGATAACTTTAACCAGAGATAGTTTAAAATCAGAAAAAAAGTTAATGATTTGTATTAAAGCCAAAATACCAGAAGAACTAAATAATATAGATGATGAGTTAAAAGCTATTTATCATAGCAAGGATACTGTTTGTTTTTATATATTTAAAACAAGAAAATTAAGAAATAGTTTTATAGAGCAGACAAAAGGTATGAACAAAGATAATAGAGAAAAAGTTTATAAAAAATATTCAAATAAATAGTAAGGAAAAAATGAAAAAATTAAAATGTCACTGTGGAGCTGTCGAAGCAGAAATAAATATAGAGGGTGATTTAGCAAAAGTTATAAAATGCAATTGTTCAATTTGCAAAAGAAAAGGCGCCATCATGTCGATGGTAAAAAATGAAGATTTTAAAATTGTTAAAGGTGAAGATCAATTAAAGATGTATCAGTTTCATAGCAAAGTTGCGAAACATTATTTTTGTTCTAACTGTGGAATTTACACTCATCATAATCCAAGAATTAATCCAGCTATGACCGGTTTTAATGTCGGTTGTATTGATGAAATTGACTCATTTAAATTAAAAGATGTTAGTGTTAATGATGGACAAAATCATCCACTCGATCAAAAAAAATAATTTTCTCTATGAGTTCGGTAAATGTTTGTTTTAATAAAGTTAAAAAAGATTGTTTAAAGTTTATTCAATCTCAAGAAACAGCTACTGAAAAATTTAAAGATAAAGAGAAGATGATTAAATCTTTTCTAATCCCCTTAAGTTTTTGGATATCAAGTAAAGCAGATAATAAGAAACCTTATTTTGTAGGTTTAGCTGGAGGACAAGGTAGTGGCAAGACAACAATTAGTTCAATAATGAAAATTATTTTAACTAAATATTTTAAACTTAAAGTGTTTAAAATATCAATTGATGATTTTTACCGAACACGAAAAGAAAGAGAAATGTTATCTAAAAAAATTCACCCAATGTTGATGACCAGAGGAGTTCCTGGGACTCATGATATTGAAATGATGTTAAATTTTTTTAAAAAAGCAAAAAGTAAAAACTTTAGAAATATTAAATTGCCAAATTTCGATAAAGCCATTGATGATAGAGCCCATAAAAACAAATGGTATCAATTAAATGAAAAGCCGGATGTTATTATTTTTGAAGGCTGGTGTGTTGGGGCAAAACCAGAGAGCGAAAAAACATTAAAAAAATCTATTAATTCTCTTGAAAAAGCTAAGGATGCTAAACATATTTGGAGAAAACACGTCAATACTCAATTACAGAATAAATATAAAAAATTATATTCAGAACTTAATTGTTTAATTTATCTAAAAGCTAAAAATTTTAATTTGTTACAAAAGTGGAGGCTTAAACAAGAGCATAAACTTTGGTTAAAAAGTAAAAAGTCCTCAAAACTTAAGATAATGAGTAAAGGAGATGTTATTAACTTTATGCAAACTTATCAGCGTATAACTGAAAACATGTTCAGACATATGCCAAAATATGCATCAATTATCTTTAATTTAAACAGTAAACATCAGATAAAATCTGCAGTATATAAGTCGAAATGAATAAAATTTTAATAACTATTTTACTCTCTTCTTTAGCAATTAATCCGGCGGTTTCTGAAACTTTTTCTGAAGCTCTTTTAAAGGCTTATCAAAATAATTCTGATTTAAATGCTGAGAGAGAAAATATAAATGTTTCTGAACAAGATTTAGAAATATCAAAAGGATCTTATCGACCAACCGTAACTTTGAGTGGTAGCAAAAGTATTGAAGAAACAAATAGATTAACTAATCAATCAGGTGGCAATGCCTCAGTAACAGATGTTGATCCGTTAACTACTTCAATTGCAATTACTCAAACTTTAGTTGATTTTGGTAGATCTGCAGAATTAGCAAAAAGTGAAATTGGATTAGATTTGGCAAAATCTAAATTACTAAAAAAAGAACAAGATACTTTATATAGTGCAGCAGAAGCCTATACAGGATTAATTTTAGCAAATGAAAAACTTGAGATAAACAAAAGTAACGTAGATCTTTTAATTAGACAAGTTGAAACAGATAGAATTAGATTGGAAAGAGGTCAAATCACTATTTCAGATGTTGCACAATCTGAATCTTCTTTAGCTGGAGCACAAGCAAAATTAATCCAAGCTGAAAATGAATTTTTAACAAGTAAACTTAATTATGAAAATATAATTGGAACTTTATCAAATCCAAATTCTTTAGATAAAGAATCTATTACAAGATTTCAATTACCTAATGACTTAAATTCAGCAATAGAACTATCTAAAACTAATAGTCCAGATTTAATTATTGCAAAGTTAGAGTATGATCAATCTAAGAAAAATACAGAAATTGCTAAATCAGATTTATCTCCTACAGCTAATTTATCTTTTGAAAGATCTTATAGTGAAGATTTAAGTTCTACTTATGATGAAAGAGAAAAAGATACTTTAAAAGCAACTGTTTCTTGGCCGTTCTATTCTGGAGGAAAAAATAGAGCTTCACTTAAAAAAAATCAAAGTTTGGAATTAAGAAATCGATTAATGTTAGATAGCATGATTAAAAGAAATGAAACTAACGTTGCTAGTGCATGGTCTACTTATCAATCTAATAAAAGTTTATTAACTTCTGTACAATCACAAGTTAGAGCTGCTGAAATTGCCAACGAGGGAATTATAGCAGAATATAATAGTGGTAGTGGCAGATCGACATTAGAGGTAATTCAATCCAATTCCTTCCTTCTCAATGCTCAAATTTCTTTAGCGAGCTCTGAAAGAAATTATATCCTATCGCAATTAAACCTTTTAAAGTCAGTGGGTTTGCTTAATAGCGATTATCTAAAAATCAGATAATTCTTCATTTTTTAGCTATAAAATAATTGATCTTGCTAATGAGAACAAAATGTGTACATTTAAATCCATGATTCGACTGTTAAAAAAATTAAAAAAAGAGGCAAAAAATGACTAAAAGTAACCTAAAAGTAGTTAAATCTACTAAAGATCAAGAAATGGATATTAAAGAAAAAAATAAAGCACTAGAAGCTGCGATAGCTCAAATTACTGACAACTTTGGAAAAGGTTCAGTAATGAAACTAGGTCAAAGAAGAGCTATGGATATTGAGTCAATATCTACAGGATCTTTAAGTCTTGATTTAGCTTTAGGGATAGGTGGCTTGCCAAAAGGAAGAATTATTGAAGTTTATGGACCTGAATCTTCTGGAAAAACAACTTTAGCTTTACAAGTAGTTGCAGAAGCTCAAAAAGCTGGAGGCATTTGTGCATTTGTTGATGCAGAGCATGCTTTAGATCCAGTTTATGCAAAAAAATTAGGAGTAAATACTGAAGAATTATTAATCTCACAACCAGATGCTGGAGAGCAAGCTTTAGAAATTGCTGACACTTTAGTTAAATCTGGATCAATTTCAGTAATCGTAATTGACTCTGTTGCTGCTTTAACACCAAGAGCAGAAATTGAAGGTGAGATGGGAGATCATCACGTTGGTCTTCAATCTAGATTAATGAGTCAGGCTTTAAGAAAATTAACAAGTTCTATATCTAACACTAATACAATGATGATTTTCATTAACCAAATCAGAATGAAAATTGGTGTGATGTTTGGAAGCCCTGAAACGACATCTGGTGGAAATGCATTAAAGTTCTATTCATCTGTTAGAATGGACATCAGAAGAATTGGTGCCATTAAAGATAAAGAAGAGATTATTGGAAACTCAACAAGAGTTAAAGTGGTGAAAAATAAAGTTGCACCACCATTTAAAGTCGTTGAGTTTGATCTAATGTATGGCAAAGGCATTAGCAAAGTAGGTGAGTTAGTGGACCTAGGAGCTAAAGCAGAGATTGTTGAAAAATCTGGTGCTTGGTATGCATACAAAGGAGAAAAAATTGGTCAAGGAAGAGAAAATGCCAAAATTTATCTAGAGCAAAATCCAAAAGTTGCTGCAGAGATTGAAATGGCAATAAGAGAAAAAGCAGGAGTGATTGCTAAAAAAATTGAAGGTAATCCATTAGATCCTGAAAAAATTGCTAAAGACCAAAAAGAAGAAGTAAAAGAGGAAGAAATTCCTACTAAGAAGAATTAATTAATAGGTCATCTTTAATTATAAAAAGGCGCTTAATTTAAGCGCCTTTTTTCCCTTACACTTATCTAGACATAAAATAAAAAAGCTGTATTTTAAAAATATGGCTGACAAATCTTTAAATGAGATACGAAACACGTTTCTTGATTATTTTGAAAAAAATGATCATAGGATAGTTGAGTCTAGTAACTTGGTTCCCAATAACGACCCAACTTTGATGTTTGCTAATTCAGGAATGGTACAGTTTAAAAATGTATTTACTGGTTTAGAAAAAAGAGACTATGTCAGAGCAACAACTTCACAAAAATGTGTAAGAGCAGGTGGAAAGCATAATGATTTAGAGAATGTGGGTTATACTCCAAGGCACCATACATTTTTTGAGATGCTTGGAAACTTCTCATTTGGGGATTATTTTAAAGAACAAGCAATTAGTTATGCTTGGAATTTAATAACTAAAGATTTTGGAATAGATAAAAATCGCCTTTATGTAACAGTTTTTCATGAAGATGATGAAGCATTTAATTTTTGGAAAAAAATTGCAGGCTTTAGTGATGATAGGATTATAAGAATTGCTACATCAGATAACTTCTGGTCAATGGGAGAAACAGGTCCTTGTGGGCCTTGTTCGGAGATTTTTTATGATCATGGAGATCACTTAAAAGGTGGACTGCCAGGAACTAAAGATGAGGACGGAGATCGTTTTATAGAAATATGGAATTTGGTCTTCATGCAATTTGAACAGATCAATAAAGATAAAAGAATTAATCTGCCAAAACCCTCTGTAGATACTGGGATGGGGCTAGAACGAATTGCTGCATTACTTCAAGGCACACATGATAATTATGAAACAGATCATTTTAAAAAACTTATTCATTCAATTTCAGATATTGTAGAAAAAAAACCAGACACTAAAAATCTTTCAAGCTTTAGAGTGATTGCAGATCATTTAAGAGCTAGCTCTTTTTTAATTGCTGAGGGAGTACTTCCGTCAAATGAGGGAAGAGGTTATGTTTTGCGAAGAATTATGAGAAGAGGGATGAGACACTCACATTTATTGGGTGCTAAAGAACCAGTTTTTTATAATTTGTTTAAAACACTTCAAGAAGAAATGTCTGGAAATTATCCTGAACTAAATCGTGCTGAGGCGTTAATAAGAGAAACTCTTAAAATGGAAGAGGAGAAGTTTTTAGTGCTTTTAGATCGAGGAATAAAAATTTTAAATGATGAAATTTCAAAAATAAAAGATGTTTTACCTGGTGAGGTGGCTTTTAAACTTTATGATACTTATGGTTTTCCATTAGATCTAACAGAAGATATTTTAAAAAATAAATCTTTAAAAATTGATACTGAAAAATTCCAAGCTTTAATGAAAGAGAGCAAAGAACTTGCTAAAAAAAATTGGAAAGGCTCAGGAGATGCTGCTGTTGAAGATATTTGGTTTTCCATCAAAGACAAACTAGGGGCAACAGAGTTTTTAGGGTATGAAACTAATCAAGCAGAAGGTTTAGTTTTATCGCTATTAAAAGATAATAAAGAAGTAGAAGTTTTAAATCAGAATGATGAAGGAATGATTATTACAAACCAAACTCCTTTTTATGGTGAATCCGGGGGTCAAGTGGGTGATGTAGGTGAGATTATATCTAATGATTTTAAATTTGAAGTAACTGATGTTCAAAAAAAACTGGGAGATTTATTTGTTCATTATGGAAAAGTAGTTAATGGCTCAATTAAATTACAGCAAAATGTTGAAATGAAGATTAACGTTACTAGAAGAAATGATACTAGAGCTTACCATTCTGCTACTCATTTATTGCACGAGTCTTTAAGAAGAGTTTTGGGTACTCATGTTACTCAAAAAGGATCTTTAGTAGAACCAAATCGTTTAAGATTTGATTTTAGCCATATGAAGCCAATTTCACCTGATGAAATCACACAAATTGAAAAATTTGTGAATTCTATGGTTGAAAAAAAATCTGAGGTTAAAACTAGAATTATGACACCTGATGAGGCTGTCGAAAATGGAGCACTTGCTTTATTTGGAGAAAAATATGGTGAAGAGGTAAGAGTACTATCAATGGGAGAGGATGATGGGAAATATTTTTCAACTGAATTATGCGGTGGTACCCATGTAAAAAATACTGGCGATATTGGTAAATTTAAAATTATTAGTCAGTCTTCCATTGCAGCAGGAGTAAGAAGAATTGAGGCTTTAAGAGATAAACAATTAGATGATTACCTTCAAAACAAGGAAAAATTATCAAGCCTATCATCAGAAAAGAATGAAGAAACTATCAATGATCTTGCAAAAGAAATTATTAAATTAGGTGGTAAACCTAATTTAGAACAAGAGGATCAAAAAACATTAATCAAAAATTTAACTAAACAATTAGAACTTCTTTCAGTCACTTCAATCTTAAATGATAAATCAAAAAATATAATTATCGATGATACTATTAATGGTACAAAAGTAAGATTTCAGAAAGTTGATGGATTACCACCAAAAGAATTAAGAAAATTAGTTGATGATGGAAAAAAACAATTAAGTGAAGGAATTGTGATTGTCTTTGCTAACCAAGAGGACAAAGTTGGTGTCGCAGTTGGTGTTACTGATAAATTAACCTCCAAATATGATGCTGTAAATTTTGTTAAGTTAGGATCTGAAATAATTGGTGGGACAGGTGGGGGTGGTCGAAAAGATTTTGCCCAAGCCGGTGGACAAGACCATACTAAAATTGAAGAAGCTTTTGAAAAATTAAAATCTTTAATTTAATTTCTTTTTTAGATTAGCATCAATTTCATCAAGAAACTGATTAGTAGTTAAATATTTGCTTGAAGGCCCAATCAAAACTGCAAGATCTTTTGTCATAGCATTATTTTCAACACACTCAATACAAACTGCTTCAAGAGTATTTGCAAATTTAATTAATTCTTCATTGCCATCCAGTTTACCTCTATGTGCCAAACCTCTTGTCCAAGCAAAAATAGATGCAATAGGATTGGTTGAGGTTTCTTTACCTTGTTGATGCATTCGATAGTGTCTTGTTACAGTTCCATGAGCCGCCTCTGCTTCCATAGTTTTTCCATCTGGAGTAAGAAGAACACTGGTCATTAATCCTAGGGAACCATATCCTTGAGCCATAGTGTCAGATTGAACATCACCGTCATAATTTTTACAAGCCCAGATATATTTACCACTCCACTTCATAGCACAAGCTACCATGTCATCAATTAATCTATGTTCGTAAGTAATATTAAGTTTATCAAATTGTGTTTTAAATTCTTTTTCAAAAACTTCCTGAAATATATCTTTAAATCTTCCATCGTATTGTTTTAAAATAGTATTTTTTGTAGAAAGATACACTGGCCACTTTTTAATAAGACCATAACTAAAACAAGATCTTGCAAAATCCTCTATAGATTTATCTAAATTGTACATTGATAAAGCAACTCCTGGTCCAGTAAAATTAAATACTTCATATTTAATCTCATCTTTTCCATCTTCAGATGTCCACTTAACTTCCATTTTTCCTTTACCAGGTACTTTGAAATCTGTTGCACGATATTGATCACCAAATGCATGTCTTCCAATAATTACAGGATCAGTCCAAGTAGGTACAAGTTTAGGGATATTTTTACAAATTATTGGTTCTCTAAATACCGTTCCGCCTATGATGTTTCTGATTGTTCCATTTGGAGATCTCCACATTTTTTTTAGTCCAAATTCTTCCACTCTTGCTTCATCAGGTGTAATAGTTGCACATTTTATACCAACACCAATTTTCTTAATTGCATTTGCTGCATCAATTGTAATCTGGTCATCTGTATCATCACGACTTTTCATGCCTAAATCATAGTACTCAATGCCAAGATCTAAATAAGGAAGAATTAGTTTACTTTTGATAAACTCCCAGATTATTCTGGTCATTTCATCACCATCTAGTTCTACTACTGGATTTTTAACTGTAATTTTGGTCATTTTGTAAATTTATATCTTAATAATTGAATTTCGCTGTTTTATATACATATTAATCAAAAATTATCAATTAATAGAAATATGTTTAGTAAAATTTTTCCAAAAATACACACCGAAGGTTTTAAATTTTTAATCATCGCTGGATTAATGACGATGTTATTATATTTAATTGGTTCATTCATAGGAACCTTAGGCTTACTATTGACTATTTGGGTGTACTATTTTTTTAGAGATCCAGATCGAGTTATTATTAATGATGA
>Ga0255772_10006121_pt1 | contig 11028 bp, 11 predicted proteins | sample 071ome_34_FD_179970 | JGI IMG/M metagenome (GOLD analysis project Ga0255772, IMG submission 179970) | Coastal salt marsh microbial communities from the Groves Creek Marsh, Skidaway Island, Georgia - 071411BT metaG (version 2) | ecosystem: Environmental > Aquatic > Marine > Intertidal zone >... | reverse complement strand
ATAAAGCGCGTTGTTTTGAAGCAGGAATGGATGATTTCCTCAGAAAGCCGGTGACTCAAGAGCAGCTTGAGAAGACCATGAAGAAGTGGTTAGCAGCCTCAAGCACACAGCAAGGCAGTCTTAACGCATAGACTAATCTTGTTGATGTTTTCTTACTTCTCTTTGCCAGTGCTCAACCATCGCTTGTTGAGCATTGAGCAACTCTTTTAGCTTATCGTTAAAACCGTTTGGTTGGAGCTGTTTCAAACCGAAATAGATGGCTTCCAGCGTCGATAAATGCTGATCTGATGGTGACTTTCGGTGATGATATTGGTTGCTTTGGTTTTCAATGATGCATCGAGGCATGGTTTGAAATTCAGGGTGGCTTAAGAAGATCTTGTTGGCCTTTTTCCAGGTCCCATCTATGACGATCAATGCATACGGTTTTTCATCGGTTGTATTTGTCGGTCTGCTGGTTTGGAACACCTCTGCCGGAAGTTTTGTAATCTGTTGATACAGCTCTGTTGCAGGCCAGAGAAGGATTGGTTGGTAGCGATCTAATATCTTTTTCAGAGGCAGGGAAAAGTCTTTCTCTGAAATAATGTCACAGTTAGCTAGACACATTTGTGCCAGTTTAGCGGTGCCTTTAGGATGGTGTCTTTCCCGTAGATGCTGCAATATCACCACGGGTAATGGGTTATCAATATGGGTGACGAATGAACATATACAACGAGACATGGGGCGGTTGCATTGAATGCAATAGTCCATTGTCCTGGTATTGTCTGGTACTTGGGAATCAGTCGGCATGAGTGACGTAATTTTAATTCCATACAGTGAGCGGCAAAGATTTATCCAATTCTACAAAAGCAATAGAGAGAAGATCAAAGTGCAGCGCTCTGATCTGTGTTTTCTGTTGCTGGCTGGTGACGGTACTGCATCACCAAAGGCGGCGGTTAAGTTTTCCCAAGTGGCTGATGGCTGCTGGTTATTAAGAAATATGCTGGTGGCGAAAGAGGCTCGAGGTGAAGGTTATGGTCATACCTTGTTAGAGCAGTTGCGCGATCAAATGAGGCAGTTAGCATCCTCCAATCCCGAGGTGAACTCGACGGCATTGTATTGTTTTCCCTGGTCTGAGTTAGTCGGCTTTTATTGTCAGCACGGTTTTCATCAGGTCATGCCAGAGGACCTAGAGAGTGAATTGTATTCGAAGGAAGTGATTGCCCGCTATCGCGCTTACTCCACTCGTGGATTGGATATTTCCTTCTGTTGTTGGGATATTTAATGCACCCTGAAAGTGCGTTACTGATCGGTTTCATAATAATTAGGTTGTAGGTTCTAGAAATCTTCAATACTGTGCTCATCAATAGCGAACGTGAATGTGAGATTAAATTATGAAAATGAACACAAAAGTTTTGGCTGATACAGCTCTGAACCAAGTTGATAACATCGGTTTCTATCTATCTACTTACGGTGTAACTGATAAAGTAACTCGTCACACTCTTCTTGCTGGCGTTTTTGATTCAATGCAGCGTTATAACGGTCAGAAAGAAAGCTTCCAGGTTCGTATCAATACTGCACGTGTTCGTGTTGAGCAAGGTGTTGAAAGCATCAAGCAACTTAACCCAGCTAAGCCTGACGGCATCCAGAACATCACTACGTTGGTTTCTGAGCAAGTGAATCAAGCAGGTAAAAAAGCTGAAAATCTAGCGGGCAAATACGTTCCAGCAGCTCAGCCTCTTGTTGCTAAGTTCAATAAATTGAGTGCTCGTTTCGTTTAATCGAACATTCGATACTACAAGATTGAATAATTAATCCCGGTAACACATATTTCGTTTATCAGGGTTAATCACTAAAATCGCAAAAGGCCTCTCAATGTAGATTGAGAGGCCTTTTTGTTTTTGTCTGCTTTTAATCTCCTCTTTTCTAAAGGCTGAGGATCGCTATGCCTTCATCTCAATCCAGATTTTTCCACTTGTCATTGGTGTTGCTGGCCTTCTTTACCTGGGGGATTACCCCCTTATATTTTAAGTGGCTGGATGATGTCCCGGCGATTGAATTGGTCGCGCATCGAGTGCTGTGGTCTTCCGTGGTTTTATGGGCCTTATTGTGGGCCTCCGGGCTATGGAAAACTTTTCTGGATTTATGGAAAAACAAAACCACAACCACGCGGTTATTTTTCACCAGCGTATTAATCACGGGTAACTGGTTGGTCTTTGTTTATGCGGTGTTAACCGAACGTACTTTGGAAGCGAGCTTAGGGTATTACATCAATCCTCTGGTCAGTATTGCTATGGCCGGACTTTTCCTCGGCGAACGGTTAAGCCGAATGCAATGGATCGCGGTTATTCTTGCTTCCGGAGGGGTATTAGCCGAGATTTGGACTGTAGGTGAGCTTTCATGGATTGCCTGTGTATTGGCAGTCAGCTTCGCTATCTATGGCGTGGCGCGTAAGAAACTGACGCTGCACCCAATGGCTGCTTTGGCGGCTGAAACCAGTTATATGTTGCCCATTGCTATTGGTGTCATGATCTTTGGTCAGCTTGAGTGGGATTTTGTCTTTTTCAGCGAGCCCGCTGAGTATGCTCTGCCATTAATGTTGGCTGGTATTGTTACTGTGATTCCTCTCTTGCTTTATGTGACCGGACTGCCGGGAGTGAGCTTGACCGCCGCCGGATTTGCCCAGTACATAGCTCCGTCTATGGTGTTTGTTCTAGCGGTCGTTTGGTTTGGAGAAGAAGTACCGCCTCAACGTTATTACACCTTTGGCCTAATCTGGCTAGCATTGGTGATTGTGACGTTGGAAGGGATGTGTAAGTACAAACGAAAAGCATAAAAAATGCGCTATATCTTGCCAGAAGAAGTACAGCGCATGGGGTGTTTTCAATAGGTGATTAAGAGATTTACTAACTGTTTGAATACAACCCCTGAAGTTCTTCGCATAAGATTTCCAGACCTTTTTTAACTTGCTCTGGTGACTGAGAATAATTAATACGAATGCACTCGTTTCTGTGTGGCCAGTCTTCATCCTCAAGGCCCGGGAAGAAGTATTGACCCGGCACGACGATCAGTTTCTTCTCTTTTAATCGCTCATAGAGTGCTTGAGAAGAAATAGGTAAGTCTTTGCACCAGAGCCATAGGAACATGGCACCTTCCGGTTTATGAACACGAACCGGTAACCCTTCGAGTCCTGTTTCCAGTTGTTGCATGGCTTGATTACAACGTTGCTGATAGAACGGCTTAATAACGTTCTTACTCAATGACAGGATTTCGCCTGATTCCATTAATGGCAGAGACAGTCTCGCACCGACACTGTTGGTAGCAAGGCTTAGAATTGCATTGACGTTACTAATCGCTTGAATGATTTCAGGCTTGGCAATCACAATACCGGTTCTGGCCGCAGGTAAGCCGAACTTGGAAAGACTCAAGCATAGAATGGTATTGTCATTCCAGATTGGCTCAGCATCACTGAAAATGATGTCAGGGAAGGGGGTGCCATAGGCGCCGTCAATGATCAGAGGAATCTCATGTTTACGGGCCAGTTCATCCAGCTTTTGTAATTCATCATCGGTGACGACATTGCCAGTTGGGTTGGTTGGCCGTGATACACAGATGGCTGCCGTATCTTCTGTAATGGTCAGGGCGTCAAAATCCACATGGTACTTAAACTGACGCTCACCAATCAGTTCAATCTCTGGTTTAAAGGCTTTGAAGCAACCTTCGGATAAACCGGCATCGGCATAGCCAATGTATTCCGGAGCCATGGGAAACAGCACGTGCTTTTGAGAACCGTCGGTATGTTCGCCAGCCAGTAGATTAAATAGCATGAAAAACGCCGACTGACTGCCGTTGGTAAGTACAACGTTCTTATCGGTTAGGGGCCAGCCAAATTCTTCTGAGAGCAGCTTGGCCAGAGCCGAGCGGAATGCTTTTTCACCCTGAGGCGTATCATACACGCCAATCAGTTGCTGGAGTTCGTAGTTATCTTCTGCAATATCGATCAATCGCTGGCGAACAATATCTTCGATTTCGGGAATATGGGCCGGGTTTCCGCCGCCCATCATAATCATATCCTTTGCATTAGGATCTGCTAGTGCATTACCCAGGTCATCCATCAAATTAAGAATGCCTGACTCACTGGTAAACTTTTTGCCGAAGGCAGAAAAACTCATATAACGCGCCTTGATAACTAAAAAACAGAGGTAATTAAGTTCAGATTGTAACACCTTTCCCCAGAGAGTTAGGTGTTTGTCATTAATGGCTTTTTTAAATGGCTACAGAGACTTCTAGACACAGTGTTCCATTGCACAATATTGGGGCTGGCTTAAAAAAAAGTGTGTGGAATATGCACACCTGAGAAATCGACTATGTAAAGCAGTTTTTATATAAGAAAAAAGAATGGGAGAAATGTAATATCTCCTATTGACTTTGATAAGTTATTGAAAATAAAAGGGAAATTGTATTGGTTAAAAAATGATCAATTTAGCTAGTTTGTACGAGTTATGACGCTTCGGAGGCATTTTAGAGACATAATCCACAAAGTTATCCACAGAAAGTGTGGAAAACAGCCGCTAGGCCACAGAACTTAAGAGAATAGAAAATATTGAACTTTACACAGTCAATAATTTAACAGAAATTGCGATCACAACCGCCATAAAAATGGGCTTTATCAGGTGCGCTCCTTTTGCGATTGCCAAGTGTGCACCAAACCATGCCCCAAGAAGCAACACGACTCCCATCGACAAACCTATAAACCAGTTTACGTGACCTAAAATGGCAAAGGTTACAAAAGAGGTAATGTTGCTGACAAAGTTCATTGCTCGCGCAACACCCGAAGCCTGAAGCAAAGATTGCTTATAAAGCAGTAAATTCGATACTACCCAGAAAGCGCCCGTACCAGGGCCAGCAACACCATCGTAAAAGCCCAAACTACTGCCTTGTAGGAATTTGACACTTTTCGCTCTTGGATGGGCGGCTCTGGGTTGATCCAGATTGGAATAGCTTTGGAACAGCATATAAATAGCTACACAGATAATCAGTGCAGGCAGTAGGTCATTTAGGATTTCGATGCTGATCAAGGTTGCGCAAATGGTGCCTATGATAGCGCCCACTAGGGTAGAGAAAATCAGCAGTCGCCAATAATAGGGCTTGAAAATACCTTTGCGGATAAACACCAACGTCGAAGTGAATGAACCGAAGCTGGCACATAGCTTATTCGTTCCCAGTGCAAGATGCGGCGGTAAACCGGACATTAATAGAGCGGGTACCGTAATCAGACCACCACCGCCGGCAATCGCATCAATAAAGCCCGCACTGAATGCCGCCAATAGAAGTAGGGCAAAAACAGGCCATTCAGGCATAAGTTCAAAGCTAAAAAAGCCAGTGGTTAGAATGTCGATAGTGTTAGCCTTTTAGATTTTTATTTTTTACATCGGGTCAAGCGTGAGTGTAACACGCTAACTCATACAGGGCTTTTACCCTTGAGAGTTAGGGAACCTCTGAATAAGTCTCTCTCTGCTCTGGTCTATCAGAGAAATATCTATTTGAGGCGCGGTTTTGAAGGCATAGCGGGTTCGACCTGAAGGGTTACGTCAAAAATTGCAACAATAAATAGGAATTTCTCTGAAGACCCCGAAGGGCGAGGCTTTAAACACTTTATAACTGGTAACCACGTTATGCGTTAAACTTCTTGGAAAGGTCTCGACATTCCCTGCAAAGCTCGCCTTGTTCTAAAGTATTTCTAGCACTCGCAGAGCTAGAGTAGACTTATTCAGGGGTTCCCTAGTGGACTTTAAATTTCTCTATCAAGGCATTCATTCTCAGCACTATGCTATTTAATTCTTCGCTGGAGTTAGCGGAAGATTCAGCAGCAGAAGCAACCTGATCAGATAACTCACTAATGGCCGTAATACTTTGATCTATGCTTTGAGCTGCAAGTACTTGTTCATCTGTGGAATGTTTGATTTGCTGATTTGTGGTTGCAATATTGGATACCGACTGTACGGTCGCTTGAATTGTTGCGTTGGCTTGTTGTGCTTCTTCAAAAGAGGTTGATACCTGGCTTTTGCTTTGTTCCATCTGTGACACGGCACTACCTACTCCGCGCTGCAACGTTTCTATCATTGCCTGAATCTCGTTGGTAGAGTCTCCGGTCTTTTGTGCTAGGGCACGCACCTCGTCAGCGACCACCGCAAAGCCACGACCTTGTTCACCCGCTCTGGCTGCTTCAATGGCTGCATTTAAGGCCAGCAGGTTGGTTTGCTCGGCGATTCCCCGAATCACATCCAATACCGATCCGATGGCGTGGCTGTTTTTTTCAACTTCACTAATGGAGCTTACTGAGCTCACTATCTGATTGGAAAGATTTGAGATGTTCGATGTCGTTGCACAGACAATAGATTCTGTTTGTTCGCAGTGATGGTTGGCGTCCGACGATTGTTGAACTGCTTCTTCCGTGTGTTTATCGATACCATCAATGGTCACAGCCATCTGGTGACTGGACGCGGCAACCATTTCAGATTGCGTTCTTAATTGCTCTACAATTTGTATATTCTTCTCACTCAACCTGGCACTTTGCTGAGAGGCCGATGCGAGGTGGGCCGCTTCTTTGGTCAGCTGCTGAATAATATCTTCAAACGTTGTCAGCATGCTGTTCGTTGCAGCTGCGATGTCACCAATTTCATCTCTGCTTTTGATCGATATATTTTGACTAAGATCTGAGGATTGTTCGATGCGTTTGATCTGACTTGTCAGAGCTCTCACAGGTTGGGTCACTGAGCGAGCGACAAAAAATCCGACCAGCACACTGACTAACGCCGAAACAGAAAAAATAAGAATCATTTTAGGTTTTACGGCACTGCCTTCTTCAATATTTTGCTGACTGGCTGTTTTTACCCCGGTAATGGCTTCCTCGACTTTTACGCCAGCAGAGAAAACCCCGTCACTTGCGTCTTTAACTGCAATAGCTGCTTGCTCTAGGATGGTTTCAAACATCGCATTCATTGCACTGCTGTGAGATTGGGATTCACCCACCTTAGAGCGAATTAATCGGGCTTCGGCACCTTGTTTGTTAAGATCAATGGCTTGTTGAATAACGCTGTTGAAGTCTTCCAGATAAATAGCAACAACGTCCGCGGCCTCACCGAGCTCTTCATCAAGAGCGATAATCTTTTCCAGATCTTCCCTTAACTTTTGCTCAGAGAGATTGGCTTCTTCAATTGATCGGCTATCTGTTGAAATAGCCGATTCAAGTCGCCAACTTAAATAGCTTGAGTAGTTCGCATAGGCACTAAGGGTGATGGCCTGAAGATCCATCTTGGCTTGTTGTTGATGCAGCAGTTCTTTCTGTTCTGAAACCGCATGGACCTGGCTCTCCAGGAATCCATTCGTGTGCTCTATTCGCTCAAGAACATGATCAAGTTGTATGAGCAGAAAGCTAAATGAGGAAAATAAAATGATTAGGAAAGCTAAGGTCGAGAATTGTGATTTAAGGAATATTGAAAGTCGCATAGGTTTTTCTCATTTACTAGCATAAAGAAATTACCTTAAAGGTAAAAAGACATATGACTTTTCTCAGAGCGAGAATGGGCCGTTATTTCTAATTACTATCATTGTGTTGCTCTGTAGAATGTCCTGCATGATTATTAATAATAGATCTATTAATTAATTGTGCGTATTTTGATCAATAAGGGTGTTGCGTGTATCTACTGACTGACGTTGAGTTATATGCGCCTGATTATCAGGGCGTGAAAGATGTGTTGATTGCTGGCAGTCAGGTGGTCGCTATATCGGATCATATCAATCGCGAATTTACTGGTGTGCCTGTTCAGATCATTAATGGTCAGGGCAAGGTTCTGGCTCCTGGCTTGGTGGATTCTCTCGTCCATATTATTGGTGGTGGCGGCGAGGGTGGTTTCACCACACGTACCCCTGAAATGCACTTGTCGGATGCGGTTATAGCCGGTGTCACGACGTTGGTCGGCGTCTTGGGGACAGACTCGGTGACGCGCACGCTGACCAATCTATTGGCAAAAGCCAATGCGCTGACAGAAGATGGTTTGACGGTTTACTGCCATACGGGCTCGTATCAGATTCCGGCACGCACTCTGTTCGGTGATATTGATCAGGACATCATCTTGATCGACAAATTTATTGGGGTAGGGGAAGTGGCGATTTCTGATCACAGATCGAGCCAACCATCTCAGCAGGAATTAGCCCGTTTGACCGCTCAGGCCAGAGTGGGCGGAATGCTGTCCGGCAAAGCCGGTATAGTCTCGGTTCATGTCGGCGACAGCGATACTTGCTTGCAACCACTGCTGGATGTGGTCAGTGCCAGTGATATTCCTATTAAGCAGTTTTATCCGACTCACATTAACCGAACCCAAACCCTTCTGGATGCAGGAAAAGAGTTTGCGCAACTGGGTGGTTATCTGGATTTAACCGCCAGCACCACACCAGAAATTCTGGCAGCGGGAGAAGTGAAGTGTTCTGATGCACTTAAACAGTTGCTGGATGCGGGCATTTCGGTGGATCAGATTACCTTCAGCTCGGATGGCTTTGCCAGCTTGCCGGACTTTGACGAGCAGGGCAATCTGCGAGGTTTGAAAGTCGGTACGCTAACCAGCCTGTTGGATGAAGTGCGTGATGCGGTTCAGCAAAATGGTGTGGCTTTGGAGGATGCGTTAAAGGTGGTGACTCAAAGTCCTGCCGATATTCTAAAACTTACCGGCAAAGGCCGAGTGCAAGAAGGATTAGACGCCGACCTGATTTTACTTGATGCTGCTACGCTTGAATTAGAGACAGTGTTCGCCAAAGGGCAATTGATGATGGTTGATGGTGTAGTGTTAAAAAAAGGCCTATTTGAACGCCAGGGTGAGGGTCAATAAGTTTGTCAGCTAATGGATCTTCTAATGGCAAGTCGAAAAGAGACATGTCGGAATCAGAACAACTAAATACGGATTCCGGATCGGCACCGATCTTTCCTGTGGCTGAGGGAGAATTGCGCCGTTATGTGGTGCTGCTCCTACCTGGCTTTTCCAATCTGGTATTAGGGGCAGCAACCGGGCCGATTATGGCCACTAACAGCATTCTGGGTGAAGATCAGTACAGTATTCATTTTGCTGCGCTGGGATCAAATCGTGTTCAAGCAGAAGCTGGCAACTGGACCGAAGTAGAAGACATCAGTGCCGTTGAAAAAGCTCATGGTTTGCTGATTTGTGGTGGTTCACCGGTTTCCTACCGAAATGACCCGGTTTTGAATGAATGGGTTCGAAATAATGCTTATCGGTTTGGTTTGATTGCAGGTCTCGCAACCGGTGGTCTGGTTATGGCAGATGCGGGGTTATTAGTTAATCACAGAGCTGCTATTCATTGGTGGGATGACGGTTATCTGTATGAACAATATCCGAATACCCGCATTATGGAAGACAGCTTTATGGTGGATCGGCAAAGGGCGACCAGTCGAGGAGGCACTTCGACGCTGGATATGATGATGTTCTTGTTGGCGCGCGATCATGGTCCCGAGATGGCGGAGTCGCTGGCGCAGCATTTCATTCGTGCCCGCGTAGGCGGTACAACTAAAACCCATCGACGCCTTCTGACGGATCGTCAGGTCAATGAACAACCGAAATTGAGAAATGCCATTGAATTGATGGAATCCAACATTGAAGAGCCGCTTTCTACTGATGATGTGGCGGGGCATGTGGGTATTTCACGCCGTCAATTGGAACGACTCTTTAAGAAGTATCTGGATTCTGTGCCGTCGAAGTATTATCAATTGATTCGTTTGGAAAGGGCTCGAACGCTACTGCACCAGACCGATCAGAGCATTATGGAAATCGCCATGCAATGTGGTTATTCCTCCGGTGCGCATCTAAGTACAAGCTATCGAAATCACTATGGCATGACGCCCAGTGAAGAGCGAAAGAGAAATCTCTGAGCCAATGTCTCAGGCCGCCCGACTGGTTTTTGTTGGGTAGCCTTCTTCGGTTAACCAAAGCGCGCCATCTTCCGGGTTATCAAATATCCTGCGAATAAATTTGCCTTCTTGCTGTACGATCATTTTATTCAACAGGCCGGTTTTAATGGCAGATGGCGTGTAGATGTTAGCGGCTCTGACCAACCCTTGATGAAGACACCAATCCACCAGACGCATGATGATTTCGGTCACTTCAGGTGTACACAAATCCCAATCATTGAGGTATGCCAGATGAGCCCATTGAGAAGGCATGTCGGAGGCGACCCTCATGAACTCACGTTCAAATTCCAGTCCGCCTTCCTGATTCCAGCAACCATGTAGCTCCGCAAAAACCGTGGCGTCTTCACTCCAGATTTCAAAATGACCGTGTGATTGGTATTGCATACTGTAAGCCTACGTCTGCAAGGTCAGGTATAAAGGCATTGGGTATGAAACTCATTGAGAGATACCCTAACAACTATAGCAATATTTACGAGGCTTAATACCTGATAGGATTGGTTGGTTATGAAATTCGGATAGTTGGTTTCTTATGTCTCTGTTAAGATGCCGACACGTTTTTTCTGGAGAGACGATGATGGATTGGAAAATCTTTCTAACAATATTTGTATCCGTGTTTATTGCCGAGCTTGGGGATAAAACCCAATTGGCGACCATGCTGTTTGCTTCGGACAAAGAAGTCAGCAAGTACACCGTGTTTCTAGCGGCATCCGCGGCGTTGATTGTGGCATCAGCGATAGGTGTGTTAGCGGGCAGTGTGATGTCAGAGTACATCAATGAAAAGTATCTGCACTATGTCGCGGGTGTGGGTTTTATCGCGATCGGCGCTTTTACCTTATATAACGCCTAATCCGCTAGCTCTGAATGCGTGATCTAAACAATGAGAGCGTTTCGTCTCTCATTGTCTGGGTGGCATTGTCTGAATGGCATACTCTGTTCAATGAGTTCTAATCACCTGCCTAACAGACGATTTCCATTTCCCGTTCCACCGCGGGTTCATGAATGCGATCAAGTCGTCGTGATTTTTTACGAAGTCTAAGCTCCAGTTGATGAGCCAGGCTCAAGGCTCTGTCCATGTG
>Ga0255772_10006113_pt1 | contig 11036 bp, 9 predicted proteins | sample 071ome_34_FD_179970 | JGI IMG/M metagenome (GOLD analysis project Ga0255772, IMG submission 179970) | Coastal salt marsh microbial communities from the Groves Creek Marsh, Skidaway Island, Georgia - 071411BT metaG (version 2) | ecosystem: Environmental > Aquatic > Marine > Intertidal zone > Salt... | reverse complement strand
CCTATTATTATGTAAATATTCCCCCACCTGGAACAAATGAAATGGAACTACAACAAAGAATGTCATTTTTCAATTTAGCGCAATTAGAATTAGTGACAATACATGAGGCTTGGCCAGGACATTACCTACAATTATTGGTGAATAATAAGAGTAAATCAGACATTGCCAAAATGTTTGCAAGATCAACCACTTTGATAGAAGGGTGGGGGCTTTATACTGAAAAAATGATTATTGATGAAGGTTATGATAAACTTGATTTAGTAAAATTGAGAATGGCCCAATTGAAAGCATCTGCTATGAGAGCAGCCAGATTTGTTTCTGCAGTTAAAATGCATTGTTATGGAATGCAGCCCCAAGAAGCAATGACAGAAATATTTATGAAAAAAGCTTTTATGACAGAGGCAATGGCAAGAATTGAGGCTAATAGAGGTACTATTAATCCAATGTATCTTAATTACACACTTGGAAAAGAAATGATCTATAAATTAAGAGAAGATTATAAAAAAGAGAAAGGTGATAATTTCAAATTAAAAGAATTTCATGATGAAATGTTATCATTTGCATCACCTCCAATAGCAGTCTTAAGAAAAATGATGTTAGTCAATCCTGGAAATAAAGAAAATTTTCTTTAGAATTATGATTGGAATTAAATGATAATTTACTTTATCGAAGATTTTTAAAGATAAGATGATTATTTATATTTATGGTAATTGAATTAAGTTTGGTTGACAAATTTGTCGACATAAAACCTGCAGCAAGAGTTGAGATCAAGAGACAATTAGAATTAAATAGTGATCCTAATGCGTCAGTTAGGATAATTGTAGTGATCGATCGTTATAGTGGTTATGTGTTTGATTTGGAATTTGACTCACCCAAAGAGGGAGATTATAAAGTTGTGATTGATAATATACCTATAATTACAAATAAATCATTTATGGACTATGTTAAAGGGATGGCAATTGATTTTGATAGTGAAGTTCCTGCATTTAGTTTGAAAAATGAAAACCCTAGTTATAACTGTGTACCCGGATCAAAATATGAATGTCCATCATGTAATTTGTATGAAGAAGATGAATAGAGGAATAAAAATGAAATGGGAATTTGTTGAATTAAGAGAATTATTTGATAAGTTGATAAATCAAGCAAAACTATGGAGTCCTGATGAAGTATTAGTTAATACGAAAAAATTGGGAGATTTAGTTGAATTTCAACTTCAAAAGTTTGATGATGGAAAATACAGGTCAGATAGAAACGAATGTATTGGATTTTTTGATTCGATTAATAAATTCATAGAAACAAATTTACCAATATCTTTAGACCATTTTGAGGTATTAGTAAAACAATATCGAGAGAGGATCTCACCATATCCACATTATTCGGGTATTAAATTACAAATCCCATTAGAATTATCTGAAATTAAAAATTATACTACCGATAATATTCCAAAAAATAATAAAGATGATGATAGCAGTGAAGGGGCCACTACATTAAAGCTAATGTAAGAATATATCAAAAATACAATAGAAGTAGTTTAATATTATACATCTTATCTAATTATGAGGAAACAAGGATGTGTTGTTTTATTATACATTTCAGTTTTAATTTATGAAATAAGAAGAAATAGTGCATGCTTTAACTTAAATTATGGTGATATGATATGAATTCAGGTGACCAAAAAACTAAATTTAATCCAGTATCTCCTATGAATGATTTTCCTTCAATGGAAGAGAAAATTTTAGAAATGTGGGAGACAAATAAAATATATGAAAAAACTCAAGAATTGAGATCAGAAGATGGAGAGAAATATACTTGGTTGGAAGGACCCCCTACAGCTAATGGTATGCCCCATGCGGGTCATGCTTTGACTAGGACATTAAAAGATGTCATGCTAAGATATCAAACCATGAAAGGGAAATATGTATACCCAAGAATTGGTGGATGGGATTGTCACGGTCTGCCAGTTGAATTAGAGATCGAAAAAGAATTAGGACTTAATTCAAAACAGGACATAGAAAATTATGGTATTGCTGAATTCAATGCAAAATGTAGAGAAAGTGTACTCAGGTATACTCAAGAATGGATTGATATGTCAAAGAGAATTGGTTTTTGGTTGGATATGGAAAACTCATATGTTACGATGAGTGATAATTATATTGAGTCCGTTTGGTGGTCGCTGAAGAGATTATATGAGAAAGGATTAATTTACAAAGGAACGAGAGTTGCTCCTTATTGCTCAAGATGTGGAACTACTTTATCATCACATGAATTAGCTCAAGGATATAAAGAGGTTAAAGATCCTGCGGTATATGTAAAATTTGAGGCTGAAGATGATGATTTTAAGTATTTAGCATGGACTACCACACCATGGACATTAATTTCAAATGTATTACTGAGTGTAAATCCTGAATATGATTATGTTGTTGTAGACTATAATGATGAGAAATTACTAATGGCAGAGGGATTAGTAAAGAAAGTTTTGGAGTTTGAAGAAAAAGAGGAACCTAAAATTGTAAAAAGGTTCAAAGGGAAAGAGTTGGAGGGAAGAAAATATAAGCCAATATTTCCTTATTTTCAAGATCTTAGTAAACAAGATAGTTTATTTGTTTTCAAAGTAAGTTTAGCAGATTATGTAGAATTGGAATCAGGAACAGGCATTGTCCATTCTGCACCTGCATTTGGTTCAGAGGATGCAGAAACTGGTAATAAATATGGTGCCCCAGTAATTAACCCTGTGAACTCAGAAGGAAAGTTTGATGATAGAGTAACAAATTTCAAAGGTATGTGGGTCAAAGATGCAGACTTTGAAATAATTAAAGAATTGAAGGAAAAAAATAAATTATTAAAAAAAGAGAGTTATATTCATAATTATCCACATTGTTGGAGATGTGATACTCCCCTTTTGTATTATGGAACTGAGTCTTGGTTTATCAGAATGAGTCAATTGAGGGAAAAATTAACTGAAAATAATAATAAAATATTTTGGCAACCTGATTATATAAGAACTGGAAGATTTGGAAAATTTGTAGAGAATGTAGTGGATTGGAATTTATCACGATCAAGATATTGGGGGTGTCCACTTCCTGCATGGTCTTGCGATGATTGTGGTAAAACTCAATATGTAGGAGGCAAAGAAGAGTTAGTAAAATTAAGTGGCCCATTACCTGAAAATTTCGAATTACATAGACCTTGGGTGGATAATATTAGATGGAATTGTGATTGTGGAGGAGAGATGAGTAGAGAGGAATATACAATAGATGTTTGGTATGAGTCTGGTGCTGCTACATTTGCTCAATACCATTATCCTTTTGAAAATCAAGATGAATTTGATGAAAATAATCCTGCATATAATTTTATCACAGAAGCTATTGATCAGACTCGAGGATGGTTTTACTCTTTACATGCCGTTGGAACCGCAATGTTCGATAAACCAGCGTATGAGTCAGTATTATGTATGAACCATGTGTTGGCAGAAGACGGATCAAAAATGTCAAAATCAAGAGGAAATGCCATATCTCCTGATGAAATGTTCAACTCTGTTGGAGCAGATGCAACAAGATGGTATTTGTGTGCGAACCCAGCATGGAATGTAATGAGATTTGGTCCAAAATTAGTTGCTGAAGCACAGAGAAGAGTGTTTAATACATTATGGAATGTTTACTCCTTTTTCGTAACTAATGCTAATGTAGATAATTATGATCCTAATGATAGAACTGATATCAATGATAGATCAGACCTAGATAAATGGATAATTTCAAGACTTCAAAGTGTTATTAAAAATGTTGATGAAGCATATGATAAAATAATGTTTCATGTTGTTACTAAAGAATTAGATTATTTTATTGTAGAAGAATTATCAAACTGGTATGTTAGAAGGTCAAGAAGAAGATTTTATGGATCTGAAATGACACTTGACAAAAAAAGCTCATATGATACTATATTTGAAGTTTTGACATCTATAGCACGATTGATTGCTCCTTTAACACCTTATTTTGCTGAAGAGATATATCAAAATCTTGAAAAGAATTTAGATAGGAATGGTTTAATGTCGATACATATGCAAATCTTACCTAAACCAAATGACAAATTAATTCTCTTGGAGTTAGAGGAAAAAATGTCATTATTGTTATCGATTACTAATGCAGCAAGGACTGCAAGAGCAGAGTCAGGTATTAAAGCTCGACAACCATTAAAATCATTAATTATAGCATTCGATGATGGTTTCTCAAAGTTGCCTGAAGGTTTGTTAGAAGTTGTGAAAGATGAGATTAATGTGAAAGAAGTCATTTTTGTAGAGGATGATAAGCAATACGTTGAATATAATATATTACCTATGTTAAAGATACTGGCTCCTAAAGTTAAGAGTGCAGTTAGGGTGATAAAAGAATATTTAGAAAATTTAAATGATGAAAATTCAAAAAAAATATATTATGAAATGGTCGAAAAAGGGTTTGTCGAATGTGAAATTGAAAATAAAGTCTATAAATTTGACTCCGAAGATTTATTGATTAATGTAAAAGCCAAAGATGGATTTGTTCTTGGAAAAGGGAAAACTATGAAAGTATTTTTAGAAGTACAACTAACTGATGAATTGATTTTGGAGGGGCTAGCAAGAGGTTTAGTTCGTCATATTCAAGAGACAAGAAAATCTAAAAAATTAGATTATATGGATAAAATAAATGTATATTTACAATTTGAGGATGATATTTTTGATAAAGTTTTAAACAAATACCTTGATTATGTGAAGAAAGAAACTCAAGCGATAGAAATTGAGATAGGTAATCTTGGAGATATAAAATCAACTATTATCGATGGTAATAGCGTGAAAATTAATATTGAAAAGATTGTTTCATAAAAACTTTTGATGTGATTATTTTGGATATATGTACAGTATGTGAAAAAAATTGGGATGAAGCAGGCTTACTTTTTAATTGCGAAGAATGTATAGGAGATCATAGTTATTGTCAAACTCATCGTCTTGATCATGAACATAAAATCATAGAGAATATTGAGAGTGTTCAAATAAAACCGATATACCAAGAAAATCAAAATAGGGGAGGAACTATTCCTAACAGAGCAATTTGGAATATGCCATTCGCATGGACAAGTGGGAATGAATGGAGGGATTTATTGATAGCATCGATAGTGATGATATTTTTGTTTATAATAAGATTATTAATAGATATTTCGAGTTTAATTGAAGGTAATGGTTTTCGATTTGTTGGAGGTGATAGTCAATTCTTAGGTAGGATGATTACTGTAGTAATAATTGTTGGAGTGACCTTTGTCATACATGAATTAAGTCATAAATATGTTGCAATCTCATTTGGACATAATTCAAGATTTGTTTTAAATATTCTTTATATTGCGATCTCGTTAATCACCGTTGCACTAAATTTATGGTTCACATTTATTTGGGTTGGTGCTGCGATGGTAATGAGTAGGACAATAATTGGGCATGAAATGGGTAAAATAGCAGCTGCAGGACCATATTCGAATTTAGTTATGGGTTCTATTGGGATTATATTTGTATTAATTTTTCAAAATTTAGGAGTATTCAATGATTTCATTTTTGGTGTGCCCTTGAATTTTATTTTAGGAACATTCATTTTTATGAATGGATTTATAGGTGGATTCAATATGCTTCCATTTGGTCCTTTAGATGGTTTAAAGGTTTGGAGGTGGAATAAGTTTAGTTATTTCTCACTTACTAGTGGATTATTTATTTTATTTATTATTGGATTAATGATTTAGATTTCTAACATTCAGATAATGTTTTTTCAATTATGTAGACTATTTTATAGGGATCTGCATTTGATGCAGGTCTTCTATCTTCTAAATATCCAGTCCAATTTTTTTCGGTTTGAAGAGGGACTCTAATGGATGCACCTCTATCAGAAACACCGTAACTAAATTTATCAATTGATTGTGTCTCATGTAATCCGGTGAGTCTTTGCTCATTTGAAGAACCATAATTTGCAATATGATCAAAATGATTTTTACCAAAAGCAGCGAATATTTTATCAAAAAGTTCTTTTCCTCCTTTTTCACGCATTTCTTCAGTTGAAAAATTAGTATGGAGACCTGAACCATTCCAATCACCCAATAGTGGTTTTGGATGAAATTCAATACTATATCCATATTGTTCGGATAATCTTAAAAGGAAATATCTTGCAAGCCATAATTGATCGCACGCATCTAAATTACCTTTTCCTAAAACTTGAAATTCCCATTGTCCTAATAGTACTTCAGCATTAATTCCTGTTAAGGTCAATCCTGCATTTAAACATAAATCTAAGTGTTCTTCTACTAGTTCTCTCCCTGCAACTAAACCTGCACCGACACTGCAATAGTATTTTCCTTGTGGAGCGGGATAACCATCTTTTGGAAATCCTAATGGACGACCTCCTAAAGTCAGAGTATATTCTTGTTCAAAACCATACCAATTGCCATCATTATTCTCCAATTTAGATCTAGTATTAGATTTGTGAGGAGTACCATCTGGGTTCATTACTTCACAAAGTGTTACCCACCCTGGTCTGTAGGGATCAGTAATTAATTTTACTGGTTTTAGTAAACAATCAGAGAAATTCCCATCTGCTTGTAAAGTAGATGATCCATCAAAAGACCACATAGGTAAGTCATCTAAAGTTAAATCATCATCTTTTTCTATTATTCGAGTTTTTGATCTGAGATTTGGTTCAGGTTCGTAACCATCTAACCAAACATATTCTACTAAGTGTAGCATAAAGTTTGGATGTAATTAACATATAAAAAATATTGGTCATAACGTAAATCAGATGGTCAATCTTTAATAGACATTTTTGAATAATTTCTTATACTTTTACTAATTTGTTAAAAAAATAATAATTTATTATGACGGATGCCATATTTTTTTTAGTTAAAATAAGAAAGTATAAGAAAATATTCAAAACATAATGGGGTTAATTCAATGAGATAATAAGATAGATAATTTAATAGGCAATAATCGAAGATGGCTACTTTGTAGAAATAATTGTTAATTGTATTAGAAATATTAATTTGTTATTAGAAAGATGATTAGGGTTAAGTTGTTTGATGAGTAAATTTCGAGAAGTTTTAAACCTACAAATTATATAGTGATTTGGATAACATATGTCGTCTTATGAAAAATATGTAAATAGTGAAATTGGTAGGACTTTTTTGATAAGTGGATTATTGGCATTGATCTTAGGATATCTTACAATTATCATACCATTAGCAGATACAGTAAGTACAGATCCTTGGTATTCGTTTCTTTATAATGATGTCACAATTGCTGAAGAAGATAGATTTAATGCCTTTTTGGTTATTTTAGAAACTTTATTTTTTGTATTATTTTATTTCTTCTTTACAATCGCCTTGGCGAGTTATAAAGAAATTAATGATCAAATTCCATCATGGGGGCAATTATTTTATGCTGGATCTGTGACTATTTTGGGAAGTCTATTAATACCTCAGTTAGATTTTCAAGGAAATGTTGAGGGAACTGGAAGTGGATCAGGTTATAATCACTTTACCTCCTCTATGCAGACCTGGGTTGCGGTTATGACGATAGTAGGTGTAGTTTTAGTTTCATTATATATTTATTATACAGAAACTCAAAAAAGTAAAAATTAATATAATTCTATTAAAAATATTATAGAGAAATTAATTAAATAAAGTTTTTATAACTGATTCCTTTAATATAATGGACATATTAGGAAATTAGAATAAGAAAAACCCATTAATTATATATGTTAATACCCGGTATAGGGTTCCAATGGGTTCAATATTTAAGGTTTTTACTTTGAGTGGTATAAATAGAGGATCTGGAGATAGATCAAGTGCTATTGATTTGGGTGGAAAGACCCTAGTTAGATTACAGACTCATGGAAAAAGACTTGAAATGGTTGTAAATCCTGAAGAAGCTTGGTTATTTAAACAAGGAGACGAAGTTGCAATAGATGATGTTGTTGAGGGCTTTATTGTTTTTGAAAATTTTTCAAAAGGATTAAAAATGAACGAAGATGACCTTAGTGATATTTTTGAGACAGACTCAGAAAGAGAAATTGCAAAATTAATGTTATTGAAAGGAGATTTACAATTAACTATTGAACAAAGAAGAGCATTTGTTAAAGAAAAAAGAGATGAAATAATTGATTATTTGATAAAAAATGCTGTGAACCCTAGGACTAAAACACCTCATCCAAAATTGAGGATTGAAAAAGCATTAGACGATGCTGGAATACGAATTGATAGAAAAGAAGGCACAAAAGAACAAGCCGAGAGGATAATTACCCAATTAACTACGACATTACCAATGATTATTGAGGCCGCTACAATTGAATTTGTGGTGAGCCCTAAAGATACAGGACCATTATATGGCTATATCAAATCATGTGGGAATCTTTTATCGGAGAATTGGGGGACTGATGGAACATTAACTATGGTTGTGAAAACTCCGTCAGGATTAGTTGCTTCAATTCTTGAACAAGTAAGCGATAAGTCTAAGGGTAGAGTTCGATCAACTGTTATAGATAGATCGAATTAAAGATGGGAAAGTTTTCTTATAGGACAAAGGAGAATATAGAATGTCATTATTAATTAAAGATGATAGTATTGTAACACCTGGTGAATTGATTGCGACAGGTAATGAATTTCAGAAAGGGAATGGAGTCTTCAAAGAAGGCGAAAATTTTTACTCCAAATTAGTTGGAGTGGTTTTCATAAAAGATCATGAGATTAGAGTGAGACCCCTTAAAGGAAGATATTATCCCAAAGTTGGGGATAAAGTAATTGGAATCATAGAAGAGACTGGTTTAACCAACTGGAATGTTGATATCAAAGGACCTTATAGAGGTGTTTTACTTGCATCAAATGCAGTAAAACGAAAATTTGACCCTATAAAGGATGATGCTAGAAGAATTTATGACGTAGGAGATATAGTTCGAGCTGAGATTATAAGTTTTGATCGGACTAAAGATCCAATGTTAAGTACACAATTTCCTAATTTAGGAAAATTGAGAGGAGGGAGAATTATTGAAATTAACCCAAATCATATACCAAGAGTAATTGGACGTAAAGGATCTATGTTAAATAAGATCAAAAAAGCGACCGATACTAAAATCACTGTTGCACAAAATGGACTTGTTTGGATTAAAGGTGAGAATTCAGAAAATGAAGAATTAGTTGTTGAAACAATTAATATGATCACTAAACAAGCACATACTAACGGATTAACTGATAGAGTGAGTGCATTTTTGAGTGATAAACAAAGTAAGGAGGATAAAAAAGAATGAGTAAAGATTATGTTAGACCTGATGGTAGGTTAAAAAATCAATTAAGAGAATTTAAAGTAGAAGTAGGAGTTTTAGATAGATCTGAAGGATCTGCTAAAGTGAACCTAGGAAATAATATGGCTATGGCATCGGTTTTCGGACCTAGAGAAATGCATCCAAAGAGATTATCAAGATCAGATAGAGCTATTGTGAGAGTAAATTATAGAATGGCTACATTTTCTGTAGACGGATATAAGAGGGCAGTACCATCAAGAAGAGAAAAGGAAATTTCAAAGGTACTATCTGAAGCATTTCAATCTATTGTTTTGGTAAAAAATTGGCCAAGATCAGTAGTTGATGTTCATGTAGAAATATTTCAATCTGACGGAGGAACTCGTACAGCGGCAGCACTTGCTATAACTGCGGCTTTAGCTGATGCGGGAATTCCTATGAGAGATCTAACTGGAGGGATTGCGTCAGGTATTTATGAAGATCAAGTATGTTTGGATTTAACTGGTTTAGAAGATATGAAAGGTAGTGGAGACATGCCTATATTATATTCTCCTGCGGTTGATGAGATATCTCTATTTCAATTAGATGGATTATTTACTTATGACCAATTTAAAGAGGCATATGAGTCTTCTTTAACAGGAATTAAGGGGATGGTCGAAGTCATAAGAGAGGCTTTGAAAGAAAAATATGTTAAAATTAGAGAAGAGTTTGGAGTTGATGATGAAGATGTATCATCGGATGATGATATATCTGAGGAAGAAGTTCAATTAGATGAAGATCAGTCATCGGATAAGGATATGTCTGATGAGACTTTTGAAAAACCAAGTTTTTCTGCAGTAATTGCACAAGTTGACGAAAAATCTGAAACTAAAAAAGAAAAAAAGGTTGCCAAAAAATCTGGAACTAAAAAAGAAAAAAAGGTTGATGAAAAATCTGAAACTAAAAAAGAAGAAAAGGTTGATGAAAAACCAAAGAAAAAGAAAAAGAAAAAGAGATCAAAGAAATCTTCTACTGAATTACCTGATGTAGATGACGAAGATGATAGTTGGTTTACCAAACCAGAAGAAAAAGATAAGGAGGAAAATTAATCATGGCTGATTTTGAATTAATAGTAAACTCGATAGAGAAAAACCATATCAATAAACTACTTGATGATGGGAGAAGATTAGATGGAAGAACATTAAATCAATTTAGAGATATAAAAATTGAAACAAATGTTATTGATAAAGCGAATGGATCTGCATTGATACATTTAGGAAAAACAAAGGTAATGTGTGGTGTTAAATTGACATTTGGAGTTCCCTGGGAAGATGCTCCCAAGAAGGGTTCTTTATTTGTAGGTTTTGAAACTACACCGATGGCATCTCCTGATTTTAGATCTGGACCTCCACAACCAAACCAAATTGAATTATCAAGAGTCACTGATAGACTAATTAGAGAGTCTGGAATTATTGATCTTGAGAAACTTTGTATAATAGAGGGGGAGAAGGTTTGGCAATTAAATATTGATGTTTATGCATTAGATAATTTTGGAAATCTATTTGATGCTGCTGCAATAGCCGCAGTATGTGCATTAGCTACAACCAGTATTCCTGAACTATCCATAAAAAAGGGTGAGGTGACACAATTAGAGACATCAAAACCACTCGAGATAAATTCATTCCCTGTTAGTGTGACCACTAGTAAAATAGGTGAACATTATATTGCTGACGCAGAATTGAAAGAAGAACAAATTGCTGACGCTAGATT
>Ga0255772_10006102_pt1 | contig 11044 bp, 7 predicted proteins | sample 071ome_34_FD_179970 | JGI IMG/M metagenome (GOLD analysis project Ga0255772, IMG submission 179970) | Coastal salt marsh microbial communities from the Groves Creek Marsh, Skidaway Island, Georgia - 071411BT metaG (version 2) | ecosystem: Environmental > Aquatic > Marine > Intertidal zone > Salt... | reverse complement strand
ACAACAACAACAACAACAACAACAACAACAACAACAACAACAACAACAACAACAACAACAGTACCAGGCACTATGGTACTTGCTGGAAATCATGAACTACTTTATACATTTGCATTATCGTGATATTTTATTTTACAGCGGAAAGTTTTCGTCTCCAAGCTTCTTTTCCTCTTCTGCTCCTCATTTCTTGGTGCAAATAACTTTGGAGAAACCAATCCAAGCTTTGTCTTTTGAAGTGCGCTTGTACGTTCAGCGAAGTCATGATCGAGATTATCAAGAAAAGGATGGCAACGAAGCCATACAAATTAAATAAGGTCCTCATGTTCACCTCGTCCGGTAGGTCTGCAGAAGTACTAAACTGCGGCGGGCTGTACGCCAAGAAACCCGAGATACATCCCAGGACAGGAAACCACCAGCTGCTTCTTGGGTACGAGGCGTGAACGGCTGCGGCGACAGAGATATACACCAAGTGTAAGCATTCTTGTCGGAACAGTATGGAGAACATCTCGTTACAGTCATATTGCAACAGTCCGTTGTATTCATCGGCGTCGACGTCGGCGGATTGTAATGGTCTCAAAGAGCAAAATTTTGCGACCGATGCGCGCTGGTATCGCGCTATCGATCCGTGCGCGCCAACGACAACCACCAAAGTCGCAATTGAAACTATACCCCCTCTTTTATACCGGTCGAAAAGATCCTGCTTACGTCCGCTCAAATAACCGAATATTGAGATATCACGTTTATAGACCATTTGCACCATGTGAACGCCCAACGTGACGCTGACAAAAGACAAGGGAACAGCAATCCTTCCCCTGATTCCTCCGGGTGAAACGATTTCGCTCGGAAACATCGACGCGTACTTCAACCCAAACAGCGCATTGAGAATAAGGTAGCAACTCAAAGATCTGGAACGACATTTGTCGAGCACCAGCGCATTTACGTAGCCGCGATAGAGCTCAAACAATTCTGAGTCTTTTTTAAAAGCTTTTGACGATGGTCCCGCAGCGCGAATAGCTTTTCTTTCGTTTCGTTCCGATAACTGCCTGAGCACCACAGCATTTATGCCGCCGTTCACCAAAAAGACAACGCCTACCATGAACTTTATGGGAACAACGAAAGGCATCAACAATAATTTCCCGCAAAGTTGGGAATGACTCAAGAACGTTAGATCCTCGAGCGTCATGTTTGTCAGAGACCAAAACCGTTCCATGTCTTCTGGGTTTTGTTCTCCTTTCTCTTCGCCTGAGCTGCCCGGCATATTTTTCACCTCCATCGACCAGCACATCACATCTATTTGAATCTCCTGCAATTCGATCAAGATATCCGGACACATGTGCCTAAAATTCGGATCACTCGAGCATTGTGTGACAACCTCCGAGAGTGGATGACCTCCGAGATCTCCGTACAAACGTCCAGTGTGCCATAACGTGAACACCGTCCCGACGTCCTTCACGAAACCGCAACGGGAGCACAATCGATCGATTCTGTTCTTGAATTTCTTTCCAAACATCGTCGGCTCCATGAGGAAAGCCTGAAACTGCTCGGCGCTTTCTTTTTCGATGCACAACAAGCACGGCTGCGGCGCAGAGAAAGATTTAACACCGTCTAAGTCTTCATACTCGAGCTGGAAAAACAAATTCGAAATCTTCTGAGCGCTCGAAACAGATTCCGTCGAGCAAAAATACTCGTCGAAACAATCTTTAGGAAATTTACACATGCTCCTTTCGAGTATGAAATCTTCCCGGCGCACGACTATGTCGCCAAACTGTCCGTACATGCGAGCCGATGCGATGACTTTCTTTTTGCGGTAGAAGTGCGCTTCCTTTTTGTTGTTGCAGTCGAACAATCGGAGAAAAATACTCTCTCCCACTACCGCAACGTACGGCGCGACCGAAGTCCTCGGCCACGGACTACTCTCCAACGTCCGCGCTCTTCGACGACGACTTTGACGTACTTTCCCACCATTTCCAAACGACTGTCCAGTAGCCGCTGTATCATCCCCGTCGCCATTAGTCATCTCTTGCGCGTGCGAAGACAACATCAGCTCTTCCAACGCGTCGTCCCAGTACGACGCGCGATAACTCAAGGTTTTATTCAGCACGTCGCCCTCATTTTCCTCCTTCTCGCTCTCTAAACTGTCCTCTTCGGTCTCGCACTCGTCGTCGTCCTCGCTCGCGTTCTCAACTTCGTCGACGTCTCTCCTCTCGCAGACTCTGTCGTTCTCCGCGCGCGGAAGATGTTCGTCTTTAGCCGACGACGACACGCGCACGTGCGTGTTCTCGTACCATTGCCACTTGAACAAGACGGGATCGTTACTTTCTTCGTCGTCGTCGTCTTCGTCTTCTTCGTCGTCGTCTTCGCGCGAATCGTCGTCGTCGTCGTCGTCGTATCTCTTCATGATCTTCTCGCCGCGACGACGAGGACGACGAGCGACGTTGGTCGTTGACATTTGCGTCGTCCGTCGTTCGAGAGAGAAAAAAAAAGGCGTTCGTTAAATTTCAATTTATGAGGAATTCTCTCTCTCGGTTCGTTAGTTTCTCTGAACCCTCTTGCGTGTCCTCCTATTCTTTTAAGCGCGCGCGCGTACAATTTCGTAAGGGAATACCAGTATTCTTATAATTGTCCGAGACAAAGATTAGTATTATTAGTATTATTACAACAAATTCAAGCTAAAAACACTACTCAAAACGAACACCGCCCCTAACGCGAAGGCGACGGAACTGGCGGCTAACCCGATGTATTTGACCATTTGCGGATTTTCCTTCTCGAGAAGCGTCGTCCCGGCGCCGAGGAACGCGGTGTACCCGCCCATGGCTACGATGGTACCGAAGAAGAAGGAACCTAGGAAGGAGTAGGCTTCGAGTTTCGGTAAGGTGAGCGCCGGGAGAAGGAGGAAGAGGGAGTCCGGTTGGAGGCCGTGGATGGTGCCGGTGATGTAGGTCCAGGAGATTCGGGAAGCTTCCGAGGAGGCGCCGAGACGGAGCGGGGAGAGCTGGTGTTCGTGGGAGCTTTCGATGTCTTCGTCGTGGCTTCCGCCGTCCGCGGACCCGTGGGAGTGGGAGTGGGAGTGGGAGTGTCCGCCGTGGGAATGGATGTGCGAGTGGCCGTGACTGTGGCCAGCTTGCTCCCAGAATCCTAAGCATCCGATGAAGATCAGCGTTAAACCAACAATGGCTTGGCCCCATTGGCCGATGATTTCAGTGTTCCACGGGATTCTGTTTCGCAAGAGCATAAACAAAAGACCGAAGATGATCTGACCGGTGTTGTGACCAAATCCCCAGAGCGCGCCGAGGAGCGCGTTTTTCGCTCGAGACGGACCGACGGATAACGGCGTCAACGCTGCCAAGTGGTCCGCGCCGGTGAGCGTGTGTAAACCACCGGCGAATAAGCCAGCCCAGGCAGACTTCAAAACCGGATGAAGCAACGAATGGAAAGCCATGGAAGATTCCGCGACAGCAGCGGTAATAAGTTCGGAGATAAACGTTTGTAACATCATGCCTTGCGGTTTGAACACGGTGCCTAACGCGCCAAAGACGCCCACCAACGTCAAAGAGACAATCAAGAACTTCACGCGCTTCGAAAGGCGCATTGAATTTCGTGGTCCAAACGTTGCCAACAAGCGAATCGAGTTTGCTGCGACTAATAGCGTCGCGCCTTCGTGAACACAAACGGCTAACCAAAGTGGGAACGCGCCGAACAAAGCCGGCAAGGCGGCTCCGAGAATAGAGCAAATCGCCAAGAAAATATTTTGCTGTAAAATATTTCGCGTCATGCGCCCGAGCGCAAAGAGCTCCGGAACGGCTGAAATCACCGACATGGATGATCCACCGCCTTCGTTTCCTACCGTTGTGGTACTATCGCTCACCATATCTTTGCTTTGAAGTTGCCCTTGTCCAGTTTGAAGCAACAAGACGTCTGCGGCAGAAGAAGCGGCATCTGAAGGTGTCGAGCACACTGCGATGCCAACGTCAGCCGCCGCCAACGCCGGCGCGTCGTTAATACCGTCACCAATCATGGCGACGCTCACTGCTTTCCTATTTTTTTCGTTATTACCATTTTCTCTCGCAGATTCTACGTGTGCTAACTTTTGATCCGGAGTCAATTGCGAAAATACCGCGGCTGGTTTGATGCCTACTTGTTCGGCAATCGCCAACGCGGAAGCAGTCGCGTCTCCAGTCAGCATACGCACCGTCTGTCCTCGTTTAGTAAGGGTAGCGACGGCATCTTTCGCTTCTGCGCGAGGTGCGTCGGAATAACGAAAGACCGTAGCATCGGCCGAAGAAGAAGAGCACAGAATAGCGATCGCTTCCCCTGCACTTCTGTGCTCCTCCGTCGCGCGCGCGACTGCTTTTTCTTCCTCTCCCGAGTTGCTCCCGCGGCGGCACTCTAAAGCCCATGATGCGGTGCCAAACCTGAAGAGTTCGCCGTTAATTTCTCCCTCGACACCTTTACCGTGCTCAACTTTGTAGTTTTTCACGTCTAAAGAGCCATTACTCGCGCTACTTTCGCCATCAGCGACGTAGTTAACGGTGGCTTTAGCAATCGGATGCACCGAACCTCGTTCCAACGCTTTTGCGATGCGCACGCTCTCCTCGTCGCTTCTCTTAAACGCCAAGCTCGCAATGCTCTCTTCCCCTAATTTCACGTTCTTTATTTCCACGATTGACATTTCACCAGAGGTCAAAGTGCCAGTTTTGTCTAAACACACGAGATTGACGTTTGCGAGCGCGTCCAGAGTTCGGCCGCCTCTGATGAGGATACCTCTTCTGGCCATCGCGCCAATCGCCGCGACGTACACTAATGGTGACATGAGAAGCGCGCACGGAGCTGCCGCAGATAAGAACGCAAACGAGCGGTACATCGCTCCTCCTCGACCTAAAAAGGGAACTCCCAACACGAGAGGTGCCGTCACCATCGTCGCAAAGGTTATAAATAAAATGATCTTCGAATACTTATCGCCAACGTCATCAATTAATCGACTCACGCGCGGTTTGCGTTGCTGCGCTCTTTCGGTGAGCTTCGCGATTCTCGCCGGCGTGCTATTTTCGGAAGACTGAGAAGATTTTACGATTAACACCCCGTCGATGTTCATCGCGCCGGCTGGAATTTCGTCGCCAATTCTGCGTCGCACGGGCAAAGCTTCTCCCGTGATGTGTTGAATAGACACTCTCGCTGAACCGTGAACGACGATGCCATCAAGAGGAACTTGCGTTCCTGCTTTGACGTAACAGTAGCTTCCGACGGGCACTTCTGATGCACGCATTTTCCTTTGCGAACCTTCGATGAAATCACCAGTTGTACCGTCGATGTCGACAATATTTGCAAACGGCGGCACCGTTTTCCACAACGCTTTTAAATCGCCTCTCGCGTGTTGCGTCAATCTATCTTCCACGTAGTGCGCAGATGCGAACAACACGAGTAACAGCGCGCCTTCAAAGGCGCATCCGAGTAAGACGGTACCAAATACCGCTAGCGTCGTGAGTACGTGCACGTTGATGTTACCTCTCGCGACTTCGTACAAGACGTCCACAAACTCTGGCGTTCCGGCGAACAAATACACCAACGCCGTCGCCGACGTCGAGAGCCACGCCGCCGTTGCACTCGGGATAATCGACGCGACGCTGAGCATGGCGCAAATCGAAGTCGACACGTGGCAAAATCCAGCCACGAGCAACAAGCACCATGATAACACCGTTAAACTTCCTCGTCCTCGCAAATATCCAGCCGCCGCGTTCAACTTTGACTTTGTCAGAACGACATCTAAAACAACTTCCACTTTATTCTTCACTCTGTTCGCATCTTCCACCGCCGCTATAGCACCGTGCGAATGTCCGTGACATCCGCCTCCTATTCTATTTCTATCTCCCGCGCCTTCGATTATTTCGCAGTTTTCATCTTCCTCCCCCGTCGTCGTCGTAAAACTCGAGTGATCGTGCGACGAAACCTCCCTCCCGTTCATCGTCTCGCTCCCATCCAACATCCCAGCCTGTTGCAAAAAATCGCTCTCATCGTTAGAAATATCGTACGACACTCCCGCACTACCGCTACCACCGCCGCTCTCGCCTTCCCCTACCGGCGTCGGTCCGCTCGCCGCGTTGTTCCTCCGCGCCGTCCGTTGTTTCCGGTGGTCGATTGCATTCGTCTTCGTGTGCTCGCTCCCATCCTTCTTGGGCCCTCCTCCTCCGCCGCCGCTACTGCTGCTGTGATGATGATATTCGCCGTAATAATGCGCCCCGACGGCGACGACGCGCGCGTTACTGTTCGATCCTTTCTTCCTCTCGCTCTTCCTCTTCAAATTGTCCTCGCCTGGAGAAAACGCGAAAGAAGAACAAGAGACGTCGTCTTTGCGCTTCTCCCAGCGAGGACGATTTGGCGGCGACGACGATGCGTGCATCATCATCATCCTCGCGCGCCTTCTTCTCGTCGTCGTCGTCCATCTTCTCGGGGCGGTCGATTCTGAAGAAGACGAAGTCGCGTTAGTAGTCGACGACGACGCTCCGAAGAAAGCCGCGCTGCTGCTGCTCGGAGGTCCGGACAACATCCTTCTCTCACTTTCTTATTCGAACTTTGTGCTAATTTTTCCCCCAAAGCGAGACGATAGAGAGACCAACCCCGTATCTAAAGAAAAAAGGGTCCTATACAAAGGAAAGGGGAAGAGAGAAGAAAAAGGCAAGGAGCTCGCGCGTGGAAAGAAGACTCTCTCTCTTCTCTTCTCTTTCCTCTTTTCTCTCCGCAGTAGCTCTCTGTCTCTCTCTTCTGAGCGGAGAGAGTTTATGGAACGTGCGCGCGTTCGTGTAGGTTCTGCGGCCGATGCACTCAGAGAAGATACGAGACATTTTTTGACATTTTTTGTTTAGGGTTTTGGTCTCGTTTTTCCCTCAAAAGCTCCTCACGAGGGAAAAGGCGCCAAAGAAGAAACCGCGCGGAGAGAAGAGAGTCTAATAAGAGCGAGAAGAAGCATATAATGCGCTCGAGCGTCGCCTCGCTCGGTCGCAGAGCGGTCCGAGAATCGTTCGTGCGATTGACCACAAAGTTGACGAAAAAGTCTGGATATTACAAGGGTAAGAATTCCATCTCCCCCGGCTGGCACGAGAAGAAAGCGAACGGCGGAGGGAGAGGGAGATTCGTGTTGCTCGATTGGAAACGTCCGACGTACGTGATTCCGGAAGGGTTGAAGGAGTTCAAGTTGAAACCGTACGTCGCGAAAGGAGTGACAAAGTGACGGAGAGAAAGAGAGAGAGATTTTTTAAGGGATCGATATGTCGATGATGATTTTTGCGTCGTCGTCGCTGTCGTCGTCGCTGTCGACGCCTACTTTGTCGTCGAGGAGAAGATGGTGCGGCTCGTTCGTGGCTTTACGGAGGAAACCCCCTTCTTCTTCTTCTTCTTCTTCTTCTTCTTCGTTGAGGAGAGGAAGAAGAGGCGCGATAACGGAAACGCCGGCGGAACGAATCGTCGCCAAGCGGAAAGCGTCGTCGAAGCAAGCGAGGAAAGTGCAACTGAGAGAAGATGCGAGAGAGATGCAACGAAGAAGAGAAGAGAGAGAGAGAAGAGAGAGAGAGGAAATGGAACGGCGTCCGGAACCGCCGACGAGCGCAGCGCTTAGTTTGGGAGAGGCGAACGAGAGAGTGCGCGAGGCGGACTCAAAGTTTCAATCCGCGGTAGATTCGACTCGAGAGATTAAGAAGATGAAAAGAGAGAGCGAGGAATGGGATCCGCAAGTCGGGTACGGTAAGTTTCGAGAAGTCGTCGAACAGGTGTCCGAAATGAATGGACTCAGGGTACGAACGTACGAGACAAGATTGGAACGCGCCGTTTTTTTAATCGAGCTCGCGAAAGCTTTAGGGAACGAAGAAAATGATGCCAAAGGTATCAGCGACGATGCAGTAGTAGCGAATGATGTCGGGGTAGTCGGCAAAACCTTAGACGCTTTTGATTGGGTGTACGGCAAAGAACTCGTGGACGAATCAAACGCGAGAACTTTAGAGTTTATGCTTCGAGCGTCGCAGAAGAAGTCGCAAAACGACGGCTTGAAACCGGAGATTTCGTTTGAAATCTTAAACGTCGCTTTAGCAGCTGATGCGCTGAAATGCATCAATAACAAAGACAACGTCATTCAGAAACACATGAAACGCGTTCAGAGAGGAATCGACGAAGGACTCATTTCACCAGACGACGACGCGGCCACGGCGTTGCTCAAAAAGATCGACGCTTTTCTTCAAGAACAAGAACAATAGGAAAACAACTAACCACCCAAGTAATATTTAATATTTAGCAACAATCGTAGGTAGACAATAGATGAGTCCAAATCAATACGCTGGTAATATAATATATATGTGACTGTATATTCCAAATGTTGCAAATTGCGCAAACTCTCTCTCTCTCTTTGGAGCGTGGGTGTGGGTGTGTGTGCATGTTATTACTATCTTCAATATTTCGGCGGGAAAAACGTACCTGCAGATCCATCTGTCGACGACGATGCTTCCTCCGCCGCTACCGTTGCTCCTAACGCCCACAAATTTTGCTCTGCTGACCAGTTGCCTTCGCCACTCGATGAATTATTCGATGCTTTTGATATTCCATTTTCGTAAACGTTGTGTTGTTGATGATCACCTCTTTCTTGCAACACCCCGGCATCTTTCAACGCCTGAGTCTTTCTCCACGCCATCTCTTGACTGGACGCTAAATTCTTCGCGGCTAATCCGTAATCGTCCATTCCATCTCCGTTCGTATCGTTTGGATTCGCATCAATCCCGTACGCGTCCCTGGCTTTATTCGGCAACGAAAATTCTGCCACCCGTCTTCGAATCGCGTGCAACGCCATCTCGCTTCGCAAAACTCGCTTCTCCAACCGCCTATTCTCCGCGCTCAGCGTCAACACTTCCTTCTCCAACGAAAAATCATCCACCATCAGTTGCACCCGTTCCTTTTCCATCTCCGTAATTTTCCTCTCCAACTTTCTCGCGTACCTTCGACTCGGGAACCCGAGAATAACGTGCGCCACCGCCGTCCCGGTCGCCGCCGGTTTCACGAACGCTCTCGTTTGCGGACTCAAACCTAACCACGCCTCTCTCAGCGGTCCCGTCACTGGCTTCGCGATTTCCACCGCGCGGTCCCACGTCGGGCCAACAAAATCCACCGCCACTTCCATCTGCGGTTTAAACTGCTTGTTAAAGTCCGTTAGCGCCTTGGAGAGCGAATTCGAACCGCCTTCTAACGTTTTCGCGGACCAAGAGGAGGCGGCGGTAGACCAACCGGTGAGCTTCTCTTTCCACGACGCGCCGCCACCGGAAGAAGATCCACCGCTGCTTTTCGTCGCCTCGGAAGAAGAAGAAGAAGAGGACGAAGAAGAAGAAGAAGCGGACGAGTTCGAATTCGAATTCGTCGGTTTGTTATTCGGTTGCCTCGAGGAATTCGAATCCGATTTTATGACTTCTCTCCGCGCGGACGAATCGCCGCGCTTGTTGTTGTTGTTGTTCTTGTTATTATTATTCTTATCGCTTCCATTCCTTCTCATCCTCGAGAGATGGTTCGGTGGAGTGAAAAAACCTCCTCCTACGACGCCGATCGGGTTTGGTGGTGGTAACATGTTTGAGTACGTGGTGTGTATTCTTCTCTTCGATGCGTGTGATGCCGGAAAGAAGAATATAAAGTTTTTTGACGTGTTTGTTGTGTTTTGTTTTTTGTTTTTTTGAAATTCTCTCTCTCTCTCTGTTTTGTGCGTCGGGACGTCGTTCGTTGATCACATATGTAATATGGCTGTTCGCGAGAGATGATGTCCGCATCGCAATAAAAATATCTCTCGTGAACATCATCGCATATTATAAAAGCCAGATCGGCGCAATAAACGCGCGTATTTATTAATACCACCCACCGCGCACCACGCGCGGGAGAGAGAGATTACTTTAATCACTCGTAAATGGTGCTCGAAGGTCAAATCGCGAAAGCGTTGAACCGCGTTCTCGGGGACCGTTTGCACGGATTGGACAAAACAAATTTGAAACTGTCTTTGCTCAACGGAGAGGTCGCTTTGAAAAACGTGCGAGTGAAATCGACCGCGTTGAAAGGGATATCCGCGGTAAATACAAACTTGAAAGTGAAAGCTGGATACGTCGGGGAGTTGAGGATTAAAGTTCCGTGGAGAGAGTTGGGGAGGAAGCCGGTAGAGGTGGTTTTTGATCGGTTGCACGTGCTGTGCGAATTTCGAGAAGAGGATGACGAGAATTCGGAGGACGAGAGCGAGGGCGGGAAGAAAGAAATGTCCGAACACGAATGGAACAAGATGAAACGAGTGTTGGAAGAAAAGAAAGAGAAGAAGAGGAGACAGATGAACGCGAAGAAACGGAGAATGGCGGAGAGTTTGGAACGGAGTTGGTTGAGAGGAGATCCGACGCCGGGCGCGGAGGAGTTGTGGCAAAAATTTTGGGGCGATATCACAAAAGAAGAAAAAGACTCGGAGGACGAAGATGAAGACGAAGACGACGAAGACGACGTCTCGTCTGTTTCTTCTTTCGATGATAGCGAGGAGGACGAAGAGTTTAGGGATTCGAAACGAGGAGGAGGAGGAGGAGGAGGAGATTTGGCACCGGCTTCGAAACGAGAACTGTTCTCTTCGCCGGATACCAAAAGACGCGAGGAAATGTTCGCGACGCCAGAATATCGACCTCCGTTGCGAACTCCCGAGAATGATACCGATGCGATGTCGTCTATTAGGAAGAGAAAGAATGATGATCGAAATAGTTATGAGAAAAAGAGTAAAAAGAAGAAGAAACCGGTTGGTTTCGGAGCGCTCTTGGATGTTGTTCTCGCAAACGCCGTAGTCACGGTGAAGAATATACACTTCCGCTTCGAAGGAGAAGGCGACGAAAATATGCCAAAATTTGCTGTTGGAGCTTCTCTTGAAAGTATCACTTTAGAATCGACTAATGTTCTCGGTGATTCGAGAGCTTTTGTTGTCGATGCATTCAAGGAAACGCTCCGAAAAAAATTAGAAATCAATAATGCGGCGGTGTATTGCGATTTGAACTCTGTGCATCTTCTCGAC
>Ga0255772_10006099_pt1 | contig 11046 bp, 9 predicted proteins | sample 071ome_34_FD_179970 | JGI IMG/M metagenome (GOLD analysis project Ga0255772, IMG submission 179970) | Coastal salt marsh microbial communities from the Groves Creek Marsh, Skidaway Island, Georgia - 071411BT metaG (version 2) | ecosystem: Environmental > Aquatic > Marine > Intertidal zone > Salt... | reverse complement strand
CATGGCGTCGTCGAGCGCAAGCCCGAGCTGCCGCTCGGTCGTGCCGGGCGCCCGCAGCACTTCGGTCTCGGCGAGCGCAACGTCGGCAAGCGCCGCTGCGTCCTCGATACGGGCCAGCTCCGCCGGATCCTTGACACTGCGCAGCTCCCGAAGAAGCCCGGAGACGGCCACGAGCTCGCTGTCGGCGAGTGCCGCAGCCCATTGGCGCTGCTGATCCCAACTGATGACGTCGCCTTCGAGCGCAACCCGGGCTGCACCCCTGAGCACATCGGCACCACTGGCGACAAGGTCCGAGGCGATGACGACGGTGGCATCGCTGCCTGCGGCCTCGAGCTGCGCGGGCGCCTGTATCGCGTAACGGCCGTCGGTGGCCAACACCACGTCCTTCGCGGAGATGACCGCGAGGCCATTGGAGCCGGTGAAGCCCGTGAGCCAACGCACACTCGGTAGGTCGACCACGACGAAGCCGTCGAGCTCGCGTTCGCGCATGGCGTTGCGAAGCCGGTCAGCCCGGCCCTGCACGGTCAGCTTCGGAAAGGTCACCGGACGGCGTCAAACGAGGCGGCGAGTACCTCGGGGTCGACACCGACGACCGTTTCCACGCCGTCGGGTCCGTCGAGCACGAAGGTCACGCCGTCAATCGCCTTCTTGTCACGGGAGAAAAGATCCATCAACTCGGTGTCGGTGAGCTGCGCGGGCACGGTCGTCGGCAGTTCGTAGGCCGCCAGGACCCGCTCGTGCTCGGCAACTCGGTCATCGTCGATACGGCCGAGCCGGCGGGCGATTTCCGCCGCGTACCGAATGCCGATGGCGACCGCCTCACCGTGACGAAGGTCGTAGGCGCCGGCGGTTTCGATGGCGTGAGCGAGCGTGTGACCGTAGTTGAGGATGGCCCGCTTCCCCCCCTCGCGTTCGTCGGCCATCACCACATCGGCCTTGATCTGGACACAGGCGGCGACTCGCTCGTCGATCGGGAGTTCATCGAGGCGGCCCCCGCCGAGGAAGTGATACTTCGCGATCTCGCCGACACCACACTGGAATTCCCGGTGCGGGAGCGTCTCGAGGGTCTCGGTGTCGCAGATCACGGCCGAGGGCTGCCAGAACGCGCCGACGAGGTTCTTGCCCTCGGGAAGGTTCACACCCGTCTTGCCGCCGATTGCGGCATCGACCTGGCCGAGAAGGGTGGTCGACACCGACACGAACCGGATGCCTCGGTGGTACACCGACGCGACGAACCCGCCGACATCGGACACGACACCGCCCCCGACGGCGACGATCGCGTCGGCTCGAGTGAAGCCTGCCCCTGCGAGCTGGCGACACACGTCCTCCACGACCGAGAGCGACTTGGCCGCTTCGCCATCCGGGAGCTCGATTCGGATCGAGGCGACGCCAGGGTCGACCGGCCATGGGATGCCGGCCTGCGTGAGGACGGCGACACGCTTCACGCCGGCGGGGATAAGGGCGCTCAGCTCGGAGCGGGCACCATGGCCCACGAGGACGGGATAGCTGCGGTCGCCGAGATCGACGGTGATCGTGGTGGTCACGCTGACCAGGCTAGGGCGCCACGGCCAGCACAGCGTCGGGATACAGCACCACCATCCACGCCCCGACGATCAGGCCTGGCCCCAACGGGACCGCCGCCCGGTGCAACGGGGTGACGTCGTCAGGATCGTCGAGCGGATCCGGAAGGATGTCCGCGCTCACAACGTGGCGCAGCGCGGTGACGACGAGCGAGAACGCAAGGAAGACAAACATGCCGGCGAGCAGGGCCCCGAAGGTGAGCCGGAATGCCGTCCGGAGGTCACCGAAGAAGGCGGTTCCGACCCAGCCGGTGTGCAACCCAAGCACGAGGGCCAGTTTCACATCGCCGAACCCCATCGCCGTCGGTTTGAGGAAATGGAAAACGAAGAGAAAGAGTGAATACCCAACAGCACTGCCAGCTGCACCAAGCAGCGCCTCCGGCCGTTCCAGTTCGAGGATCGACAACACCGTCATCGCAACGAGCGACAGCCAGAAGGTCGGGAACACCAGCCGATCGGGCAGCCGGTATGCCGTGAGGTCAGTGACCGAGAGGGCCACGCCAGCGACGACCAGGATGAGCGGTATCACGGCCAGGGTGTCGGCTTGGTCGTACCGGAGCACAACCCAGACGAACAGCACGGCGGTCACCGCCTCGGCGATCGGGTCGCCAACGGTGACCGACACCCCACAGCGACGACACGAGCCACCGAGGCGGAACCAACCGAGCACCGGGATCGTTTCGGCGAACGACAGCGATGCCCCGCACGCCGAGCAACGAAAACACAGTCCGAGCGGGGTGTCACTGAGCATCCGGTCGGCGAGCATCGTGACAAACCCGCCGGCGAGCAGGCCGACCGGGATTGCGAGGATCGCCAGGAGTGTCGGCATCAACGACCTCTCCCACCGACCCCGCCGGCACAACCGTTGGGGTGGCTCCGGACGCTGCGGAGCAGCGGGACAACGAAGGGGGCGATTGCATTCCGTCGCAGCACACCCAACTATCGGCACCCGTCACCGACGACGTGAGGGCGCTGCGAAGTTTCGCTCAGAACACCCGAGAGTGTTCAGCCGATGACGTCGGCGACACTGTCTCGCATGGCGTCGATCGGCGCGTCGATGCCGGTCCACAACTCGAGTTGGATCGCCGCCTGGTGCAGCAACATCCCGACCCCGTTCACGGCGTTGGCACCTGCGTCACGAGCAGCGGTGAGCCATGGGGTCGACAGCGGGCGATAGATCAGGTCGACGACGGTCTGTGACGCGGTGAACGATCCACCCGGTGATGGCGACGACACGCCGTCCATCCCGACCGCCGTGGCGTTGATCACGATGTCGGCCTCGACGATTGCGTCGACTGATCCGACCCGCCCGACCGACCCGGCGAGCGCGGCAGCACGCTCGGCTCGGGTCTCGGTGCGATTCACGACCACCACGTCGGCTGCGCCCGCCCGACCGAGCGCCTCGATCACCGAACGCGCTGCGCCGCCGGCACCGAGCACAACCACGCGAGCACCCGACGGATCGGTGCCGTTCTCGACCCGGAGGCTGCGAACGAGACCATCACCGTCGGTGTTGTGGGCGGTGATCACGCCGGCGTCGTTGATCAGACAGTTCGCGGCCGCCAACGCCTCGGCCTGCACGGCACACCGGTCGGCGGCGGCAAGCACCGCCTCTTTGTGGGGCATCGTGACCGACAGGCCTCTGATGCCCAGGACCCGCATTGCGTCAACCGCTGCCGGCCCATCGCCGTCGGCGACGGGAAACGCGAGCGACCGCGCGTCGACACCGAGCGCGTCGAACGCAGCGTTGTGCAGGGTCGGCGAGAGCGAGTGGCGGACAGGATCGCCGATCACCCCAACCGTGACGGTGGCGCCGGTGACGGGAATCATCCGCAGTAGCCGAGTTCGCGGCAGCGGGCGACCGCCTCGTTGTGCTCCTCGAGCGTGGCCGAGAACGCATGGGCGCCGACGATCCCGTTCTCGTCCGTGCGAGCCCAGAAAATCATCTCGCCGTCAGCCGGGGCCAACGCTGCCCGCAGGGCCGCCTCGCCAGGAGCGGCGATCGGTGTCGGCGGGATGCCGGGCGTGGTGTAGGTGTTCCACGGCGACTCGGCGTCGAGATCGCTCTGGAAGAGTGTCTCGGTGAACGACTTGCCGGCGGCGTAGTAGACGGTGGCGTCGATCTGCAGCGGCATGCCCTGAGCGAGACGGTTGTAGATCGCCCGGGCCATGAGGGGTCGGTCGACATCGACTCGAGCTTCGCGTTCGATCATCGAGGCGACCACGATCACGTCGTAGTCGGAGAGGCCGAGTTCGAGGATCGCCGGGTCGCGGCCCACCTCACCGAGAAGGTTCTCGTAGCGCTGGTCGAAGGTGTCGGCCATTCGCTGAAGGAATCTGGCCTCGTCGGCAACGTCTTCTTCCGCCACGTCGTAGGTTGCCGGGAAGAGCGTGCCTTCGAGACGAAGGTCGGTCGGCACGGTCGGGTCGGCGTACGCAGAGACAAGACTCGGATTGCGAAGGGCCTCGAGCAGATCGGCACGATCGAAGTTGGTGTTCACGGCCAGCAACCGCTCGACCAACTCGGTGAGGCGCAGGCCCTCAGGGATGGTGAAGTCGACAAAGATTTCCGGAATCGGACCTTGGTCGAGCACGGCGACGGCATCCGCAAACGCGAGATTTGTCGGAATCTCGTACTCACCGGCCTGGAACGTGCGCTCGGCGTCGCAGCCGAGGAATCCGGTGATCGACAGCTCGCCCTCACAGCGCAGCCAGTACCGGAACACCGTGGCGTTGGAGATCACCCCTTCGTTCTCGAGCAGGGTTGCGACATTGTTCGTCGAGGCGCCCGACGGGATGGTGAGCTCGATCAGATCGCCGGGTTCACCGTCGGGCTCGATCTGGGCATCGACCCACCCGTAGATCCGGCCTCTCGCCGTGGTCACCACCCAGATGATGGCGAGGACGAAGATGACGAGCCGGAGAAAGCCGCCCCAGCTGGTGCGGTAGTGCACCCAGTTCTTGTCGTCGACGTCGTACCGGGGATCGACCATGGGAAGGGCGTGCGGGTCGTCCTCGAGCACATATTCGACTCCCTGCTCGTCGACCCCGGCGACCAGCACTGCGCCAGGCGGCGCCTGATGGTCGGGTAAGGCCATCGGAACGAAGGGTTGACCGGATGGGTCGGTGAGTTGGGGCGGAGCCGCCGCCGGCGGCGGTGCGGCCGACACGGGTCGCGCTACACGGGTGACGGGACGTCGTGGACGCGCCGGCGGATATAGGGGCGCGGCACTGACACTCGAGGGAGGAGTCGGTGGTGGCGTGGGTTCGTCATCGACCGCGCCGGTGAGGAAGGTGCCGAGCGACCGCTTCTTCTTCGGAGGCTGCTGACCGTTCACGACTCGTTCCCCGTCCCGAGGCCGCCACCGTCCTGCGGCATGCCTGCGTCGAGCCACGACTGCAGCATCACCGACGCAGCGACCTTGTCGACGACCTGGCGGCGGTCCTGGGTGTTCATGTTCTGATCCATCAGGGCTCGCTCTGCAGAGACAGTCGTCAGCCGCTCATCGTAGAGAACGACAGGCACCGAGAGGGTGTCACCCAGCACCTTGGCCTCGGCCGCGTACTTCTTGGCCATGGGTCCGGCGGAACCGTCCATGTTGTAGGGCAAGCCAACCACCACGATCTCGGCCTCCCACTCCTCGACCAGTTCGGCGATCGCCCGGTGTTCCCGGGGGCGATCACCCAACCGCGACAAGACCTCGATCGGCATCGCGAGTGCGCCGGCACTGTCGCTCACGGCCACACCGACCCGCTTCTGACCGAGATCGAGCCCGAGGGCCCGCATCAGGCGATCCCAGCGGCCGCCCGGACCTGATCGAGTGCGGCGTCGATCTGCTCCACGTGCTTGCCGCCCGCGACCGCAAGGTCGTCGGCCGGTTTCCCGCCGCCGCCGACGGTCTTCTTGGCCTCGTCGATGAGCGCGCCAGCATTGAGCGGCGAGTCGGGCGTGACAGCAGAGACGAGTGCGACCCCGGACCCGCCGGCCAGTGCACCAGCCAGCGCCACTGCATGCACGCCTTCCTGATCGCGGATCGACACGGCGAGATCACGAAGACTGTCGCGCTCCAGATCATCGACGCGGGCGACGACGACGCCGCCAACGGCCTGCGCCGCCAGCTGCGGCGCCTGACCGACCGCCATCTGCTGCTTGATCTGCGCGAGTTCGTTCTTGAGCGAGGAGATCTCCGCCATTCGAGATTCGGCCATCTCCAAGAGTTCGTTCTTGTTCTTGATGCCGAGCTTCTCGGCCGCCTGCGCAACCGTCTGCTCGGCCTCACGGGCGAGTTCGAGGCTGGCGGTGCCGGTCAGGGCCTCGATCCGACGAATGTTCGAACCGATCGACCCCTCGCTGACGATCCGGAACTGGCCGATGTCGCCCAGCGCCCGAACATGCGTGCCACCACACAGTTCGACCGAGTTACGGCCCGCCTCCAGCACCCGCACGACATCGCCGTACTTATCTCCGAAGAAGGCGATCGCACCGAGTTGCTCGGCGGTTTCCATCGTGGTCTCGAAATGGCGGCATGCACCGTTGTCGAGCACCTCCGCATTGACGCGATCCTCGATCTCGGCGATCTGTTCCGGGGTGAGGCCCTCGTAGTGGCTGAAGTCGAAGCGAAGTCGGTCGGGCCCGACATAGGAACCCTGCTGCTTCACGTGTTCGCCCAGCACCTCGCGCAGCGCGTGGTGAAGGATGTGGGTGGCGGTGTGGTTGCGCCGGATCGCTGAACGTCGCTCGTCGTCGATGGTGGCGGTGACGACCTGGCCCGCCTCGAGGCCGCCGGAGCCGGCGATCTCGTGGACGTGGAGTCCCGGCACGCCGTACCGGGTGTCGGTGACATCGATCGTGACGCCACCACCGGTGACCGTGCCCGTGTCGCCGATCTGGCCGCCGGACTCCGCATAGAACGGGGTGCGGTCGAGCACGAGAGTGTCGTCGTCGACATAGAGGACGGTGGCCTCGGTGGAGGTCTCGTCGCGGCCGGTGAAATCGGTCTCGCCGTGCTCGTCGACGAGTGCCGTGAGGTGACCGGTGTCGCCGGCGGCTGCAACCTTGCGAGCCTCCTTGGCGAGGCGCTGCTGTTCGGCCATGGCGGCTCGGAAGCCGTCTTCGTCGACCTCGACACCACGTTCGCCGGTGATCTCCTGGGTGACCTCGAGCGGGAAACCGTAGGTGTCGTGGAGTAAGAAGGCGACGTCGCCGGGGAGCGCCGCGCCGTCGGCGAGGGCGTCGAGCTGTTCGTCGAGGATCGCCTGCCCCTTGCGGAGGGTTTCACGGAAGCGAACTTCTTCACGATCGATGACCTCGCGCACGAACTGGTGGTTGGCGGCGAGATCCGGGTAATCGGCGCCCATAATCTCGATCACGGCATCGACCATGCCGCCCATGACCGCAGACTCGACCCCGAGGATGTACGCATGGCGCACGGCGCGACGAAGGATCCGGCGCAGCACATAGCCCCGTGCCTCGTTCGACGGGAACACGCCGTCGCTGACGAGCAGTGACGTGGAGCGGGCGTGATCGGCGAGGATGCGCAGCGAGACGAGCTGTTCGAACTCGGCGGTGGCCGGATCGATGCCGGTCAGCTTCGCCGCCGCGGCCTGTAGCGCGAAGAGTTCGTCGGTGTCCCACACCGAGTCGACACCTTGGAGCACCGAGACGGTGCGCTCGAGACCCATGCCGGTGTCGATCGACGGCTTCGGCAACGGCACTTTCGAACCGTCGGGCTGCTGGTCGAACTGCATGAACACGAGATTCCAGATCTCGATGAAGCGGTCCTCGTCGCCATGCTCGGGGCCGCCGTCGGCGCCGAACTCGGGACCCTTGTCCCAGAAGATTTCCGAGCACGGGCCGCATGGGCCGACGTCGCCCATCTTCCAGTAGTTGTCCTCGTCGAGGCGCTGAATGCGGTCGGCCGGAACACCCACCTGGTTCTCCCAAATGTCGGCGGCCTCGTCGTCGGTGAGGTGGACGGTGACCCAGAGACGATCGGCGGGCAACCCGATGACCTCGGTGACGAACTCCCACGCCCAGGCGCAGGCGTCTTCCTTGAAGTAATCGCCGAACGAGAAGTTGCCCATCATCTCAAAGAAGGTCAGATGCCGCTTCGTGCGTCCGATCTCGTCGAGGTCGTTGTGCTTGCCGCCGGCACGAACGCACTTCTGCACGGTGACTGCGCGCGGGAACGGCGGCGTCTCCTCTCCGGTGAAGTAGGTCTTGAACGGCACCATCCCGGCCACGGTGAAGAGCAGCGTCGGGTCGTGCGGGATCAACGACGCAGACGGCTGATGGCTGTGGGCGCGCTCGACGAAGAAGTCGGTGAACGCCTTGCGGACCTCATTCGCCTTCATCGGAGTGGGCTGCGTACTCATGAGGCGATCAGCCTATCGGCGGCCCCCTGCCGGAAGACCGGATTCAGTCGCTGCGGGAGCCGTGGCGAGGACGGAAGCTCTGCGTCGCCCGACCAGGGCGGCCCATCCGACGAGCCGGACCGGTGTGCAGCGCCTCGTCGCCGGCGAACTCAGCGAGGAGGTCCGCTTTCTCAGCTCGCATTGCCGTGAGCCCCTCGTTGGCTGCGTCGCGAATGTCGACCATCGCATCACGGGCCTTGCCCGCTGCCCGGCGACTGCGATCGGCGACGTCGGCGCGAACCTGCTCCGGAGCGACCCGTTCGACGGTCTTCTTGACCCGCTTCTGCACGTACAGGCTGGTTCCCAGGCCGGCGGTGTACCCGGCCACCGCCCAGAAAGTGCGCTTCATCGGAGTTCTCCTCGTGGGGTCGACCGGCGGGTGCTGCGGACCTCGATCGCACCCGAACGGCGTCGGGGCCGGGCGATGACCCGGCCGGCTCGGCCGGCGCCGGCGAGCACCGACATGGCCCGAATCACACCCGGGGCGAACGCTCGATACGCAAGCCTCGACGCCACGTCGGCAGTGGCGGTGACGCGTTCGGCGCGATCGATCACACCATCGACGCGGTCGAGTTCGTCGCTTGCTCGATTGACCGTGGAATGAAGGTCGTCGACCATCGGGAGCGTGTTCGCACGCAGTTCGTCGACCGTGCGCCGCAGCTCGCGAAGCGCGCGGACCAGCGCCTGCACGGCCAACACGAGCACGACAACGACAGCGAGACAGACGATCGTGACGATGACGGCGGCGAGGTCGGTGGCGCTCATCAGTGCTCAGTCAATCACACGTCTCGGTCGCCGTGGTTCCCGACGTCGCGATGGCCTGGCCACCACTGCCGAAGTCGTCCCTCGCGTCCATGAACCGTGGGGTCGTAGAACACCCGACCGACTATCTCATCGGGCAGGTACTGCTGCTCGACATACCCCGACGGGTCGTCATGGGGATACCGGTAGTCGGTGCCGTGGCCGAGCGATGCCGCTCCCGAATAATGCGCGTCACGCAGGTGCGGCGGCACTTCACCGGTGCCGGCTTCACGAGCAGCGGCCTTGGCCTCGAAGATCGCCTGGGTGACCCGGTTCGACTTCGGTGAGGTCGCCAGGTGAATCGCTGCCTGGGCCAGATTGAGCTGCGCCTCGGGCAGACCGACGAACTCGACCGCCTGTGCCGCTGCGGTCGCGACGAGCAGCGCTTGCGGATCGGCCATACCGATGTCCTCGGACGCGTGGATCACCATGCGTCGAGCGATGAAACGAGGGTCCTCCCCTGCCTCGAGCATGCGGGCGAGCCAGTACACGGCAGCGTCGGCGTCCGAGCCACGGATGCTCTTGATGAAGGCACTGACGACGTCGTAGTGGCCGTCGCGGCCGTAGCGAACCGCCTTGGCGTCGACAGCTCCCTCGGCATCGTCGAGCGTGACATGGATCGGACGCCCCCGGGCTGCGGCCAAGGCGACGGCGACCTCGGTGCTGGTGAGCGCATGGCGGCCGTCGCCACCCGCCCGGCCGGCGAGATGCTCGACGGCGTCGGCGTCGGCACTCGCACCCTCGACCTCGAGCCCCCGTCGGACGAGCTCGCCGATGTCGGTCTCGTCAAGGGCATGAAGACGAAACAGGGTCGACCGCGACATCAGCGGCGGGTTGACCTCGAAGTGCGGATTTTCGGTGGTGGCGCCGATCAGCACGATCAACCCCTCCTCGACGGCAGGCAGCAGCGTGTCCTGTTGGGCCTTGTTGAACCGGTGCACCTCGTCGAGGAACAGGATCGTCCCGGTGCCGCGCTCGCCGAGTCGGTGACGAGCCGACGCGATCTCTTCCCGCACATCCTTCACCGACGCCGTAACCGCCGACAGTTCGACGAACACCTTCTCGGTTGTCGACGCGATCAGGCGTGACAGGCTCGTCTTGCCTGTGCCGGGTGGGCCCCAGAAGATCACCGACGACAACCGGTCACCCTCGATGAGGGCCCGCAACGGGCGTCCAGGGGCGAGCAGGTGGCGCTGGCCGACCACATCGTCGAGGTTGCGCGGCCGCAGCCGGGCCGCGAGCGGTGAACGTCCCGACAAGCGCTCTTCGGCGGCGGCGGCGAACAGGTCGTCGGCCATCGCCGGGACCCTATCCTCGGCAACCTCCAGACCGCAGGTGTACCGAAACCCAGAGGTCAGGTCGCAGGCGGCAGGACCCGGATCCCGAGTTCGTCGAGGTGCCCGTCGTCGATCGGCGACGGCGCATTGGTCAGCGGATCGGCGCCCGACTGTGTCTTCGGGAACGCGATGACCTCACGGATGTTGGTCTCACCCGCCAGAAGCGCCGTGAGGCGATCGAGCCCGAACGCGAAACCACCGTGCGGCGGGGCGCCGTAGCGGAACGCATCGATGAAGAAGCCGAACTTCGCCTGCCGCTCCTCCTCGCCGATGCCGAGGAGTTCGAAGATGCGATTCTGCACGTCGGAGCGGTTGATCCGGATCGAACCCGAACCGAGCTCCCAGCCGTTGAGCACGAGGTCGTAGGCCTGCGAGCGGACCTTCAGCAGGTCCTCGCCCGAACCGTCGAGCAGATCCCAGTCGTCCTCGTGGGGCATCGTGAACGGATGGTGTGCCGGGATCGGCTTGCCGTTGTCGGCGATCGTCTCGAACAGCGGGAAGTCGACGACCCAGAGGAAGTTGAGTCCCCCTTCGTTCACCGGCGGCTTGCCGAGTTCGAGACGCAGCAGGCCGAGCACGTGGCGTACAAGACGACGCTCGTCGGCGACGAGGAAGACCATGTCGCCGGGTTGGGCCTCGAGTGCGGCGATGACCTGTGACGACTCGTCAGCCGACAGAAACTTGGCGACACCGGCATCGAGGGCCGGCCCCGACTCGCCGTCGATGACCTTCATCCACGCAAGACCCTTCGCGCCCCAGCGCTGGCAGGTCTCGACGAGGGCGTCGATCTGGTTGCGGCTGAGCGCTTCGACACCGCCCTCCATGCGGATGCCCTTCACACAGGGGGCCTGGAACACGCGGGCCTCGGTGCCTTCGAAGATCGGGGTGAGTTCGACGAGTTCCATTCCGAACCG
>Ga0255772_10006097_pt1 | contig 11046 bp, 13 predicted proteins | sample 071ome_34_FD_179970 | JGI IMG/M metagenome (GOLD analysis project Ga0255772, IMG submission 179970) | Coastal salt marsh microbial communities from the Groves Creek Marsh, Skidaway Island, Georgia - 071411BT metaG (version 2) | ecosystem: Environmental > Aquatic > Marine > Intertidal zone >... | reverse complement strand
GGCATAGTTTTGCTGCTAGTATTTGCAGCAACTATGTTTTATCAGGGAACCATGATAATGAGACAACATCATGGTTATTCTCAACGCTATATAAAGCGGGACATGGAAAACATGCGCCGTAGAGTTGAGGAATTACTCAAGAATGACGAAGATTAGAAACTTTCTAGTTACACTTTTTGCTACACTTTTTATCGCTGCTCCTGCATGGGCAGTAGATGTCCAGATGGGTGCCAATGGCAACCTAGTTTTTGAGCCAGCAGAGGTCTCTATTGTTGCTGGTGAATCAGTTCATTTCATCAATAATATGCTTCCTCCACATAATGTTGTTGTGGAAGACCATCCTGAGTGGTCCCACGAAGGTTTAGCAATGTTACCAGGCGAAGACTTTGAATTGACATTCCCAGAGGCAGGGGACTATACTTACTGGTGTGCTCCCCATAAAGGTGCGGGCATGATTGGGACAGTACATGTCTCATAATCACAACTATGAACCTATGCCTGCTTGGGTTGCCTGGGCAGGTGTAGGACTGATGATGTTCACCGTCATCATCTTTGTTGTCTTCACACTTTCTGTAATGTATTTCGGATGAATCACGCAGACCACTCAACCTTTGAACACCTTATTCATATGCTACTTTGTTGCATCGCTGGTCTAGGTATCGGCACCCTGGCAGTCTGGGGATATCAAAAAATCAAAGAAAACAAGAATCACAATCCATGAGGAAGTATATCGTTACGGTAAACGATATCAAGTATGTAGTTTATTCTACAGCATCCGAATGGTTCGTATTAACTTCAACACTTTCACACATTCCAAATAAAAAAACATGGAGCATTTATTGGGACGGGCACTGCTAATTGTGGCGGTGCCTTTTGTTTTAACTACAATTTTTGTTGCTACTAGAAAGGGTGGATACTATGACACCGATATGTACAAAGGAAATGGAACTGCCCACTAAGAGGCGGTACTGGTTTGCTATGTCATCGTTTGCTAGAATGTATACTCCACCAAAGGTGACACAAGAAATGTCTGACTTTTGTTTAGGTTGGGCATTACATGACGAAGAAGCACCACTTGATTGCTTACGTCATGTTGACACATACTTTAGAAATTTATGGATCGAATCACAGAACTAGAAAACGAAAACCGCTGGTTAAAAGAAGAAATCAGAAGATTAAGACATCAACTGGCTATGAAAGATAAAAACGAGTGGGCACATCCAAACTCGTGTGTCCACAATTCAGACCCTTGGAAAACATGGAAATTGTACAACAACTAGTCATTTTATTGATTCCAATTATGTTTGGAATAGCAATATTTTGTATATCAGTATTTTCGGACCAATGATGCACGAACTAGGACACATAGCAAGAGTAGTAATGGAGCGTCCATGGTGTTTAGGTATCATGGGATTTCTTCTGGTATTTGTCCCTATCCTCGGAATGTGGGCAGTCCATAAATACAAATGGGAACATTGGGAACCATTTAGTCGTCATGAACCTCCTACTCCGCCCACTGAATGATATTAACGACCCCGTTTGGAGCGTGATACTGAGTATCATGCTCCTTTTAGTAGGTGTGTTCTGGGTTGTTAAATATATACTAAGTATTGATGAGAAAGAATATGGGAGCCATGACACCCCCGAGTCGGAAGAGTTGTTACAACTTCCGAGTGATAAGCATAGATAGAGTGCTCGACGGAGACACTATCGATGTCACGATTGATCTCGGTTTTGATTTATATAAAAAAGAAAGAGTTAGAGTTGCTGGCGTGGACACGCCCGAAAAGCGCACCAGAGACCTCGAAGAAAAAGAGCTTGGATACGACGCAACCAACTGGCTCAAAGAGAAACTGGAAGGTGCTATCGCAGGTGACGATGACCTTGTTATTAGGACTGAGCTTGTGGGCGGTGTTGGCAAATACGGGAGACTCCTCGGATGGCTCTACATCGGTGACGCAGAGTTGTCCCTCAACGAACAAATGATTACCGAAGGATATGCTTGGGCATATGACGGTGGCACTAAACAAAAAGACTTTGAAGAGTTGCGTGAAATCCGCAGACAGCATGGCACCTTAGTATGACTGCTGGTATTTTTATTTTTGGATTCATATTGTTATTGACTATAACAATGGAATCAACTTGGCCTGTGAAGAATAACAAATGAGCACGACTGAACAGTATCTTGGTAATCCCAATCTAAAGAAAGCAAACGTTGCTACGAACTTTACTCCTGAAGAAGTTCAGGAGTATATTAAATGTTCTGAGGACCCCGTATATTTCATCAAAACATATATCAAGATTGTTTCTTTGGATAGAGGTCTGATTCCTTTTGAAATGTATGACTTCCAAGTCGATATGACTAAGAAGTTCCATGAAAATCGATTCAATATTGCCAAGTTACCTCGTCAGTCAGGTAAGTCCACCATCGTTACATCATACCTTCTCTGGTATGTTCTTTTTAATGCGAATGTCAATGTCGCAATTCTAGCAAACAAAGCAGCAACTTCTCGTGAAATGCTGCAGAGATTACAACTGTCATATGAAAATCTCCCCAAGTGGCTCCAGCAAGGTATCCTCCAATGGAACCGAGGCAGTCTGGAACTGGAGAATGGAAGCAAAATCATGGCTGCATCTACTAGCTCTAGTGCCGTCAGGGGTATGTCTTTTAACGTTATTTTTCTGGACGAATTCGCGTTCGTTCCGAATCATATCGCTGACCAGTTCTTTAGTTCTGTTTATCCTACTATTTCATCTGGTAAATCTACCAAGGTAATTATCATCTCCACGCCTCATGGCATGAACATGTTCTACAAGTTGTGGCATGATGCGGAGAAAGGAAAGAACGAATATATTCCAACAGAGGTTCACTGGTCTGCAGTTCCTGGTAGAGATGCTGAATGGAAAGAGCAGACAATCAAGAACACATCAGAAGCACAGTTTAAGGTTGAGTTTGAGTGTGAGTTTTTAGGTTCGGTTGATACACTCATTAATCCAAGTAAACTTAGAACAATGCCATATGTGGACCCAATCAAACAATCAAAAGGATTGGCAGTATATGAGCATGTAGAGAAGGAACACAACTATATCATAACGGTTGACGTTGCGCGAGGAACATCCAATGACTATTCTGCGTTTATGGTTATGGATACAACTACCTTGCCCTACAAAGTTGTTGCACGCTATAGGAACAATGAAATTAAACCTATCGTATTCCCCAATATCATTGTTGATGTTGCAAAGAACTATAATAACGCTTATATCCTGTGCGAAGTAAATGATATTGGTGGACAGGTTGCAGATATTATTCAGTTTGATTTGGAGTACGAGAACCTTTTGATGGCAGCAATGCGAGGTCGTGCTGGCCAGCAACTCGGTCAAGGATTCTCTGGTAAGAAGACTCAGTTGGGTGTTAAGATGTCAACTGCTGTCAAGCAAGTCGGATGCTCTAACCTCAAAGCACTTATCGAAGAAGATAAGTTGATGATTCCAGACTACGATACGATTGCAGAACTAACTACATTTATTGTCAAGGGACAATCTTTTGCCGCAGAAGACGGATGTAATGATGACCTTGCAATGTGTCTCGTTATCTTTGGTTGGATGGCAATGCAACCATACTTCAAGGAGATGCATGATAATGATGTGCGTCAACGCATTTACGAAGACCAAAGAGAATCTATTGAACAAGATATGGCACCATTTGGATTTATGGATGACGGACTTGGTGATGAATATTTTGCAGATGCTCAGGGGGATGTTTGGCAGGTCGCGGAGTACGGAGATAAATCATACATGTGGGAGTGGAGATAAAGATTCAAAAATATAAATAATCCTAGACAACCGATGTTGGAATCACTAGGAGACTTTAAACATGGCAGCTAATCAATCCTCGCCAGGGGTCGTAATTCAGGAAAGAGACCTGACGACTATCAGCACACTCTCTACCGCAAATGTTGGCGTTCTTGCAGCACCCTTTGAACTTGGTCCTGTAGAAGAAATTATCAACATTTCTACTGAGAGAGAACTCGTTGAGCGTTTTGGCAAACCCAACGACTATAACTATGAATATTGGTACACCGCATCTCAGTTTCTGAGCTATGGTGGTGTTCTTAAGACTGTCCGTGTTGACTCTACTGCACTCAAAAATGCTGTCAACACTGGTTCTGCAGTAAAGATTAAAAATCTTCAAGATTACGAAACTACTTACGAGACTGCAAATAACACTTGGGATTGGGCAGCACGTACTCCTGGTGCTCTTGGAAATTCAATCGGTATCTTTGTAACTGACGCTGGCGCTGACCAAATTCTGGTAATTCCTGCTCCTGGTTCTGGTAACGAATTTGAGTTTGTTGCTGATGAGGCTGTTACTTATGCAACTTCGGGTGCATCTGGTAAAGTCTTCAAGTACAGCATTGTTCTGAGTGTTGAGAGTGTTGTTGGTGATTTCACACCTGGCACTTCGACAACTATTAGCATCTCTGGTTCTAACGAAACCGTTAATGTTCTTTCTTGGGACCCCGCTAACAAGAAACTGGAAATCGGTCTTCCTGGTGGTGGTGTTACTGGTATCATCGCGGATGCTCAGACTGTAACTCAAGGAACTAGCACTTGTGATATTGCTGCTAGTGGTATTGAGCGTCGTCTGTATGTTGCATTAGACAAGAGCAGTGTTGAGTTTGCAGCAACTGATGTTATTGCAGACACCAATGCTAACAGCGCAACAATCACATCGGTTCGCGGTGAGTATGCTGAGCGTGAATATCTTCCTGGAGCAAAATGGATTAACGTTGCTCCTCGTCCTGCTACTTCTCAGTATGCAAGCAATGCAGGTGGTCATCGTGACGAACTTCATGTTCTTGTCGTTGACGTTGACGGCAAAATCACTGGCACGACTGGTGCAGTTCTTGAGCGTTTCGTTGGTCTGTCTAAGGCATCTGATGCTAAGACCTCTGTTGGTGAAGTAAACTACTACGTTGAAGTAATCAAGCAACGCTCCAACTACATCTTCTGGGGTGGTCATGAAAGTGGAGTTTTCTCGGCAACTGCAACTGCTTCTGATGGTAACTGGGGACAAACTGCTAACGCACGTCAGTTCAACCTTCTGCGCTCTGCTGATGGTAGTGTTGATTATCCCGCAGGTCGCACAACTCTTGGTTCTAAGAACAATGCTACCTTCTACTATCGTCTCACTTCTGGTGTTGATTACGCTTTTGTTGCCAATGGAGCATACACTGTAACCAATTCGGATCTTAGCACTGCATATGAACTTCTGGAAGACCCCGAGTCCCAGACCATTGACTTCATTCTGTGCGGTCCTTCTGGTGCCGATGATTCTGCTGCAATCGCTAAAGTAACCTCCTTGGTTAATATTGCAGAAGAGCGTCGTGATTGCCTTGTATTCGTTTCTCCTCGCCGTGGAAATATTATTGGTGTTAGCAACACCACCACAATCACTGACAATTTGGTAGCATTCTTCGACCAACTGCCATCGTCTTCGTACATGGTATTTGATTCGGGTTATAAGTACATCTACGATAAGTACAATGACGTTTATCGTTATGTACCTTGTAACGGTGACGTTGCTGGTCTGTGCTTACAAACCACTGAGGTTTCGGAACCCTGGTATTCTCCCGCAGGTTTTGCTCGCGGCGTCTTAAGAAATGCCATCAAACTGGCATTCTCCCCCAATAAGACTCAACGCGATCGTCTGTATGCTGCTCGCATCAACCCAATCGTATCGTTCCCTGGTCAGGGCGTAGTTCTCTTTGGTGATAAGACTGCTCTTGGATTTGCTTCTGCATTCGACAGAATCAACGTTCGTCGTCTGTTCCTTACCATTGAGCGTGTAATTGGTGGTGCTGCTAAAGCACAACTGTTTGAGCAAAACGATGAAACTCAACGTTCCCTGTTCCTCAACATCGTTGAACCTTACATGCGCGATGTCCAAGGTCGTCGTGGTGTAACCGATTTCCTCGTCAAGTGTGACAGCGAGAACAATCCTCCTGAAGCAGTTGACCGTGGTGAGTTCTACGCAGAAATCTACGTCAAACCCACCCGCACAATTAACTACATCACTCTGACATTTACCGCAACCAGAACTGGTGTTGCATTCGCTGAAGTTGCTTCCTGATAACAACTAACATAATCAAGAGACCCTACGGGGTCTCTTTTTTTGTCTGAAAATATTGTTTGTACTAAATATTAACGACGGAGACATTTTAAACCAATGGCAAAAAGAGGAACTATTGACGACTTTAAGGCAAATGTAACTGCCGATTTTGCGCGTCCCAATTTATTCCAAGTAGATTTAAACTTCCCCTCTGGAATTATCAATAATGCAAGTCTGATTGAACTTGGTAAGTTTACTGTTCGTGCAGCGAATCTCCCATCTTCTCAGATTGGTGTTATTGAGGTTCCTTTTAGAGGTCGTGTCTTAAAGATTGCAGGAGACAGAACATTTGAACCTTGGACGGTTACTATTCAAAACGATAGTAGATTTGCTTTGAGAAGTGCATTTGAACTCTGGGCATCTAGCATTCAAGCATATAACGAGAACTTTACTCAGGCAGGTGGTCTTGGTGATAATGACGATGCTACTGGTTACTTCGCTGATATGACTGTTCATCAGTTAGCACGCGACGTTAAAGATGGTGATTCCCCCAAAATTCTCAAGTCCTACAAGTTCTACAACGTCTTCCCCAGCAACATTGCTGCTATTGATTTGGATTATGGCAACAATGATGCTATTGAAGAGTTCACTGTAGAACTGCAAACTCAGTACTGGACTCCAATTGATGCTACTGTCGATGCTTGATAAATAGACCAGGACCAATAAGCATATAACATAATGTCGAATCAGCTCTTCGGTTTTTCACTTGAAAGAGCAAAGAAGGTCCCTAAGGGGCCTTCTTTTGTTCAAAAAGATAATATGGATGGTTCGCAACCGATTGTCGGTGGCGGATACTACGGATATTCTGTCGATTTTGACGGAACTGTTCGTAATGAATATGAACTCATTTCTCGATATCGAGAGATGGTAATGCAACCAGAATGCGATAGTGCTGTTGACGATATTGTCAATGAAACTATTTGTGGAAACTTTGATGATGTTCCAGTTGAAGTGGAACTATCTAATTTAAAAGCATCGGATAAAATCAAAAAACTTATTCGTGAAGAATTTCATGAAGTTTTGAGACTTCTCGATTTTGATAATCGTTCATATGAAATTTTCCGTAGATGGTATGTTGATGGAAGATTATTCTACCACAAAGTAATCGACCCCCAAAATCCCAGGGGTGGTCTTACAGAACTTCGTTATATTGACCCCCGTAAGATTCGCAAGGTCACTGAGTATGAACAAAAACGTCCAGAGCAACTGCGAGGCGTTGATATCAATACTCAACTTACACAAAAAGCATCAGAGTATTTCCTTTACAACCCCAAGGGTTTAAAGAACTCTACAAATCAAGGTATTAAAATTACTTCGGATTCTATCACATATTGTCATTCGGGTATTCAAGACCTAAACAAAAACATGACTCTTTCTCACCTGCATAAGGCGATTAAGGCAGTCAACCAACTGAGAATGATTGAAGATTCTCTGGTCATCTATCGTTTGAGTAGAGCACCCGAGCGTCGTATCTTCTACATCGACGTTGGCAATCTCCCCAAGAACAAAGCGGAACAATATCTCCGTGAAGTTATGGGTCGTTATCGTAATAAACTGGTATACGATGCGAACACTGGTGAGATTAAGGACGACAAGAAGTTCATGTCTATGCTGGAAGACTTCTGGCTCCCTCGTCGTGAAGGCGGTAGAGGTACAGAAATCTCCACACTTCCTGGTGGTCAGAACCTTGGAGAACTGGAAGACGTTAAGTATTTCCAGAAGAAACTCTACAAAGCACTCAACGTTCCTTCCTCTCGTTTAGAAACAGAAACGACTTTCAATATTGGTCGTGCTGCTGAAATCACTCGTGACGAAGTTAAATTCCAGAAATTTATTGCACGTCTCCGCAAGCGTTTCTCCGAATTATTCACAGATTTACTTAAGACTCAACTCATCCTCAAGGGTATTATGACCCTTGAAGAATGGGAAGATATGAAAGAACATATCCAGTTCGACTTCATTGCAGATAACTATTTCACAGAACTCAAAGAAATTGAGATTCGTAATGAAAGAATGAACCAGGTTAATACCATGGACCCATATGTCGGCAAGTATTTCTCTGTTGAATATATGCGTCGTCAAGTTCTTAAACAGACGGAAACTGAAATCAAGGAGATTGATGAACAAATTGAAGCTGAAATGGAATCTGGTATTATTGCTGATCCTGCAGCGGAAATGGATCCCGCTATGGCTGCTGGCGATGAAGGTGCCCCAGCAGCAGAAGTAGCATCAAATCAACCAGAGTCCGCAGTTGAACCTGCAGATGCCCGCAGGGGAGAATTCTAAATAAACTAAATATTACTATAGTGGGAATGTTATTATGCCTAGCGAAATTGCACAACAAATTGTCCAACAAATTTTTTCTGACGACAAAGCAGCAGCATTAGACTCAGTTAATGATGCCATAAGTGCTGCGGCATTCGATGTTGTTCAGCAGAGAAAACTTGAATTTGCGAAAGCAATGGGATTTGATTTGGGTGATACTGGTCAAGATGCTGCGGATGAACTTGCAGACACTTTATCTGATACTGGTAATGCTGAAGACGTTGAAGTTGATGAACGTCAACCTCACGAACCTCCTACTGACGAGTTACCTCAAGAAGAAACTACCGATGAAGACAATGAAACTGATAGCTGAAGAAATTACTCAGGTCGAATTTATCGCTGAGGAAACGGAAGGCAAGAAGAATTACTTCATTGAAGGAATCTTCCTGCAGGCGGAACTTCAAAACCGCAATGGTCGCATGTACAAGTTGCCAACTTTACAGCGCGAAGTTGCTAAATACGATGAGAACTACATTCAAAAAGGGCGTGCCCTTGGCGAATTAGGTCATCCTGATGGTCCTTCCATCAACCTTGACCGAGTTTCTCATAAGATTACCTCTCTCAAAGAAGACGGAAACAACTTCATTGGTAGAGCAAAAATCTTAGATACCCCCATGGGCAACATTGCTAAGAACCTCCTTGATGAGGGCGTCAAACTTGGCGTATCTTCCAGAGGTATGGGTTCTTTAGTTAAAAGAGAAGGATGCAACGTTGTTGCTGATGACTTCATGCTTGCCACTGCTGCTGATATTGTAGCAGACCCTTCTGCTCCCGATGCATTTGTTGACGGTATTATGGAAGGAAAAGAATGGGTTTGGGACAATGGAATTTTGAAAGAAGCACATATTGCTGCTATCAAGAATGAGATTGACCAAGCAACTCTTATTAACTTGCAAGAGCGTAAAATTTCCGCGTTTTCCAAGTTTTTAAAGAGTTTGTGATTTATAAATAAATACAGACAACGCTAATGCATAACGGAGTTACAAATGGCTGAGACCCAACAGGAGTTAGATAACATGGAGCAAGTGTCCGAAGGCTCGAACGCAGTTACTAAGAACGCAAAACCTGCAGAGAAATCCGACCTCAAGGATGAATCGCAGAAAGTTCTTACTGTCACCTCGGATTCTATGGAAGGTGCTAAGGGAACTAAGAACGCTGGTGCTTCTGCTGCTAAGGCAGTAAGTAAAGCATCTGCCCCTACGACCAAACCAAGTGACGCATCCGCTAAAATGGAGGAAACGGAAGATGGCGAAGAGGAAGTTCTCGCTGAAACCGAGTACGACTTTACTGAGGATGTTGACGCTCTTGTCGCTGGTGAAGACCTCAGCGAAGAGTTCCGTGCAAAAGCAGCAACAATCTTTGAAGCAGCAGTAACCGCTAAGGTTAATGCTGAGGTTGCAGCGTTGCAAGAGGCATTTGAATCTACCTTGACTGAAGAAGTCGAAAAGATTCAAACAGAATTGGCCGAGAAGGTTGATGACTATCTCACTTATGCCGCTGAGCAGTGGATGAAGGAAAATGCCCTTCAGATCGAGCATGGCATTAAGACCGAGATGGCAGAGTCATTCTTCAACGGTCTAAAAGGTCTCTTCTTAGAGCACAACTTTACTGTGCCTGAGGAGAAATTCAACCTGCTTGATGGCATGGTTGAAGAAATTGATGAAATGGAAGCTAAACTCAACGAGCAAATCGACGCTAATATTGCTTTGAATAAGCGCATTGGCGAGTTTGTAAAAATGGAAATCGTGAACGAATGTGCCACAGGTCTCGCAGAGACACAAAAAGAGAAGCTCGCTTCTCTGGCAGAGGGTGTTGAGTTTGAAACTGAAGCAGATTTTCGTAAGAAGATCGAAACGATTAAGGAATCCTACTTCACTAGAAAGGCTGAAGCAACCCATGTTGCTGAACCCACCGAAGAAGTTTCGGAACCCCTTGTCGAAGAAACAGCTAGCGGTTCGATGTCGAAGTACGTCGATGCTCTTGCTCGCTGGTCCAAATAATTGTAAACCCTAACTACTTACTTTCGGAGAAAAAAATGTCTTTAAAGAACCTCCAGGAGAAGTGGGCACCCGTTCTGAATCACGAATCTTGCCCTGAGATTGCCGATTCCCATAAGCGCGGTGTCGTTGCTCAACTCCTCGAAAACCAAGAGCGTGCGCTGACCGAAGAGGCAACCATGCTCAACGAAACACTCGCAACTGCTGGTACAGGCGGTTTCGGTGCTGGTGCTACAGCAACTGGTCCTAACGCAGGTTTCGACCCCGTTCTGATTAGCCTCATCCGCCGTTCGATGCCTCAGCTGATTGCTTATGACATCGCTGGCGTTCAGCCCATGACTGGTCCTACTGGACTGATCTTCGCAATGCGTACTCAGTACGGTTCTGAGCGTAGCCCCGCTTCTGCCGATTACAGAGAGGCAATGTTCAACGAGCCTAACGCTGGTTTCTCTGGCGGTCCTGGCACAGGTCTGAGCAACTACGATCCTACCGCTTCTGGCGCAACCAACGATGCTGAAGGCAGCAATCCTGGTCTCCTCAACGATAGCCCCC
>Ga0255772_10006096_pt1 | contig 11047 bp, 12 predicted proteins | sample 071ome_34_FD_179970 | JGI IMG/M metagenome (GOLD analysis project Ga0255772, IMG submission 179970) | Coastal salt marsh microbial communities from the Groves Creek Marsh, Skidaway Island, Georgia - 071411BT metaG (version 2) | ecosystem: Environmental > Aquatic > Marine > Intertidal zone >... | reverse complement strand
CATAAATGGTAATTTTTACCAATTTAGTTCATTTGAAGTTTTACAAATTATTAAACAAACATTTGAAAGTATTTTTGAATCTAATTAGAACCGAGGTTCTCAAGAAAACTGCTAAGAGATTCTTTATCTGAAAAATTAATATTTACTTTAAAACCTTTTGCATTTTTCTTAACATCAACTTTGGTTCCAATTAAATCTTCAAGAGCTTTTTGAAGATGTAACGTCTCTTCGTCAATTTGAATTTTGCCTGATAGCTCTTTTACCTTTGTTTCTACAGATCTACTATTTAACTTCAAAGTAATTATTTCGTTTAATAATTTATTTTGTAAGTCATGCTCTAAAACAATCAATGGTCTTGCTTGACCAAAGGTAATTTGTTCGTCACTTAAAGCCTGTTGAACTTCCTGACTTAAGTTTGAAATTCTCAAAAGGTTTGAAATAAATGGACGACTCTTTCCAACAAGTAAACCTATGTCTGAAGCAGAAAGTCCGTAACTATCCTGAAGGCTTTTGTATCCCAACGCCTCTTCAATTGTGTTCAATTGTGATCTTTGAACGTTTTCAACTAAACCTAAAACCGCAGCGTCTTGATTACTAACTTCTTTAACTAAACAAGGCATTGTATTTAATCCAGCAATCTTGCTCGCTCGTAACCTTCTCTCACCAGCAATAAGCTGAAACTTATTATTAATTTTTTGAACAATAATTGGTTGTAATAAGCCGTTTTTCTTGATGGATTCAGCTAATTCATTAAGAAGTTTTTCATCAAAGTATTTTCTAGCCTGACTAGTACTTTCAATTATTTCTTCAATTGGAACTTCTTCAATTTGGAACTTCTCAATGTCAATGTCAATTAAGTGGCTTAATGATCTTTTCAAACTTCAACCCTTTCAAGTATTTCCTGTGTTAAATCTTTATACTCTTGAAATGCTTTACTAGTACTTGGAAAATCTAACACAGTTTTAGCATAGAATGGACTATCTGCGATTTCAGTTGATTGAGAAATAAAAGTTTTAAGTAGGCTTTCACCAAGTATTTGTTTTAACTCAGCATAAAAATCTTTGTAACTTGTTCTTCTAACATCTACTTGATTTAACAAAACTCCAATGAATTTTGTGTCTACTTTTGCAACATTAGCTATCGTCTTTTTAGCAAAGTTCATCGCTTGACCAATACCTTCAACCGCTAAGAATTCAGGCTTGGCAGGAATTAAATAAAAATCTGATACTGCCAAACCTTCCTGAACAAGTGAACTCATAGTTGGCGGTGTGTCAATTAATACAAAATCATATTTGTGAACAATTTCGTTATCTCGTAAAAATTGAAGTTTTGAACCTGCAACAATTTTTTCTTCATTGTATTTTGAAATGCTTTCATTAGAAGGTATTAGATGTAGGTTATTGTTTATATTTAAAATATTTCCAATATTCTTATTTTCAAAAAGATCACTAGATATAGTGTGATTTATGCCGTCTTTACTTTTATCTAAATATGTTGAAACATTGCCCTGCGGATCAAGGTCTATTATTAAGACTTTAAATCCTTTGTTTGCTAAAAGACTTGAAATGTTAACGACTGAAGTTGTTTTTCCTACGCCACCCTTTTGACAAACAATAGATATAATCTTCACACAACAGTTATAACATCTATATGTCTTAAATCTGTTTTATTGATAAGAAATTCTTCGTGTTTCACGTGAAACACTTCTTTATCATAATTAGGTACATTTTCGTTAGAGGAAACCAAATAAATAGAGTTTTTAGTCTTTTTAAGATAATTTAATGCATCTTCGGTAGAAATATAACAACGGGAAACAAAATTTCCACCACCTTTTATGTATGGTATTGCATCTGCTTTTGTAGGAGTACAATTGTCTATTTTAAGAATTTTAACTAATCTATCCAACTCGTTAATTCTGCTTTCTTTTACATCAATTAACGAAATATTTTTCTTTGATGTTATTGCTATAGGAATACCGGGGATACCTCCACCAGTGCCTAAATCAGAAAAATCTGGTTGTTCAAACCCATCTAAAAGATGCGAGAAATATAGAGAATGGACAATAAATTCATCCCAAATAAATTGTTCAGGTTTTGGACTAATTAATCCTGTTTGAATACCTGTGGTTGATAACCAATTGTGATAAGCAAGAAGCTTATCTTCAAAGTTATCTAGAAAATGAGTACCCCAAGTAGGTATTTGGGGCTCAAAACTCATTCTTCTTCTTCAGGTGCAAATACAACCGATCTGTATGGTTCTCTACCTTCAGAGTATGATCTTATTCCAACAAATTGTGCAGCTGCATCATGTAATGTTTTTCTATCAACTGAATTCATAGGCTCTAACATCACTTCTTGTTTGTCTTCAAGAATTTGTTTACTTAATCTTTCAGCATATATAGTTAAAGCTTCTTTTCTTTTTGATGCGTAATCAGCAACATCTAGGCGTAATCTTGTGCCTGCACCGGTTTTTCTTTGAACAACTGTTCTTGTAAGCTCATGTAATGATCGGATAATAAAACCCTTATCACCAACTAGTGCTTCTGTTTGTTCACCTTTAACTTTTACAACTAAATTTTCATCTTCAATTTCACCTTCAACAGAACCATCTAGGCCAAAAGACTTGATTAAACCGTCTAAAAACTCAGTAGTTACCTTGAGTTGTTCGTTTTTGTCAGCTTCAACTCTTGGTTTTCTAGATGCTGGTTTTCTTGTGTCGTTTGGTTTTTTGTAATTGTTGTTATTGTTATTTCTATGATTATTATTTCTTCTATTGTTATTTGAATAGCTTCTACCTTGTCCACCTCTAACTGAGATTCTAACTAAAGCTTTAGTTCCACCTACTCCAAAAACTCCACCTTCTGATTCTCTAAGAATTTTGATATCTGCTTGTGTAGAATCTTCTAAATTAAGTTCGTTTAATCCTGCTTTTATTGCATCATCAATAGACTTGGCTTCAACCTCTACCCATTTGTTATTTGCCACTATTTTCTCCTTCTTTTTTTGCGGTTTTTACGAGGATCATCTTTTACAGGATCACTTTCCTGTATTTGTTCTTTTTCCTCTTTTTTCTTATTTTCTTGCTTTTTTGCCTCATTATTATCAAGTTTTACAATCAAAGACTGTTGACCTATTCTAAAAATATTTCCAGTCAAGAAATATACAACTAATCCAGTTGGTAATGTCCAGGAAATAAACCCAAAAAATATAGGCATAACCTTTCCAACCATCTGCATTTGTTGTGCTTGTGGGTTATCACTTTGTCCTGATTTTTTAGTAATTTGATTCTGCTGATATAAAGCAGTCAAAATAACAAGTAAAATTAATGCTAAATAGGGAACTCTATCAATCCACTCAACAACCTCAGATGGAGGTATTTGCAGATCCATATTAAAAAATTTGAGACCTTGATGTAAGTCGAGTGATTTATACAGCGTTGTTGTGTTTGGAATAAAAAGTAATGGTTCTCTTAAAACTCTGAAAAGTGCAAACCATATAGGCATTTGAATTATAAGTGGAAGAATACACCCTAGGGGGTTAATTCCTTTCTCCTTATACATTGCAGCCATAGCTTTATTAAGCTCATCTTTATTATCTTTATATTGTTTTTGTAATCTTTTTATATCAGACTGAGCATCTTGCATTCTTTTTGTTGATCTAGTTTGACGAAGAGTTAATGGAAAAATAATTACATTAATAATTACTGTCAAAATTGCGATTGATATTCCGTAAGAGGCAGTGAAGTCATAAATATATGACAACAAAAAGCCTATTGCTAAAGCAAATGGTTCTAATATTGCCAATTTTTACCAACTTTCTTATAAATAGGATTACATATATATATTCTTTGAATAATTACTGGAATTGTCTTTAAAAAACCTTGATTTTCAAAGCTTTCAGAAATTACCTTGGAACAACTTGGATAATACATACAATTTCCTGTACCTAATCCAAAATAAGTTAAAAGAGATCTAAAAATGTTGAATATTAAACTTAAAAACTTCACCTGTTTTCATTGAACAAGGGGTGTTTCTCAAAAACATCATTTATTTCTTGGAAATCTAATCTTGCAGCTTGTTTGTTGGCAATTACCAAGATGTCGATGTGTTCTTTTTGATCTAAACCTCTTATTACTTCCTTAATCCTTCTCTTAAATTTATTTCTGCTTACCGCATTTGCGTCTTTGCTTGAAACACTTACTCCGAGACGTGATGTTGTTTCAGAATTTAATTTAGCAAAAACTCGTAAACCTTTTTCGGTAAAACAAAATCCTTCATTTTTTAGGTCTTCAAAATGATTTTTTTTATTTAAAGCAGTGAACTTCACCAACTAGACCTAAGCAGAAAGTTTTTTACGGCCTTTACTTCTTCTATTTTTTAGAATGTCACGACCTGCTCTTGTGCGCATTCTAAGTCTAAAGCCGTGTTTTCTACTTCTTTTTCTATTACTAGGTTGATATGTTCTTTTCATTTATTACCTTCAGTAAGAATATATCAATAAAGTATTTAAACAAAACAAAAAAAATTTTTTAATTTATAAGTTCGCGAAAAGTAAATTTAGTTCGCGAAAACCATATTAACTAAGATCCAAAAAATTCACTGTAAAAATTATTTGTGCAAAAAATATCAGAAAATAATCAATTATTAGTTGAGTTTATTGATTGCTTGGTGGGTTTGTGAAAAGTTAGTTTCCTTTTCCCACTCTATTAAAGTTTTCTTAACTCTATTAGATTTACTTTTGGAGTATGGGGAGTATTTTTGAATACTTTTAATTTGGATGAGTTTCTAAACTCAGTTCAAGATGAATTAGAAAATAAAACTGACGTCTATTGGATGTCACAAGCTGATTTTCAATTTAATGATGGAAAAAATTTAGATATCACTATTAGTTCAGAGTTTATAAAGAGCTCAATAGAGAAAAAAATACTTCCTACTCTTACAAAAAAACTATCTGATTTAGAAATTTCTATAGATTGTGTTTTTGTTGTTGATAAAAACTTCAAAAAAGAATTTTTGGTTGAAGAAAAACCAACACCCACCACACAAACAACTGAAGATGTTGAAGAAAGTAATGAAACAAGTTTTGATTTAGAACAATTTAACGATTTAATTGTTGGTAATTGTAATAATTTAGCTATCACAGCTGCAAAAAATGTTGTTGTCGAACCAGGAAACAGGTTTAATCCACTATTTGTTTATGGAAAACCTGGTGTTGGCAAAACTTACCTTTTAAAAACAATAGAGAAAGCCTCAAAATCATCGTATTACATTGATTCTGAAAGTTTTTTAGAGTCATATATATCGGGAATTAAAAATCAAGACATTGAAAGCTTTAAAAAGAAGATTCGATCTGTTGACATCTTGCTTATAGATGATATTCAGTTTTTTCTTGGTAAAAAAGGTGTGTCAGAAGAGCTTTTCCATACAATAAACTATTTCTTAAACAACTCTAAAGCTGTCGTTCTTGCTTCAGACCAAAAACCTCAAAGTTTAATTGGTTTTCCAGAGAGACTTGTTTCGAGAATACTCAATGGGTTGGTTACAGATATTGAAAAACCAGATAAATTTATCTTTTCAGAGATCTTAAATGAAAAAAATTTAGAGTTTGATGGTGCTTTGGTTTCTAAAAAAGATATAGATTTGTTGCTAAAACTTGATTTCCAAAGCTTTCGAGAAATAAACGGAGTCATCAACAACCTTATTATTAATAAACAAACCGGAATGGGGAATGCAGAGTATATTGCAGAGCTAGTTTCTATGTATTCTGACGATAAAATTGTTGAGCTAACCCCTGAGTTTATTCTCGAATATTGCAGCAATGTATATCAAGTTGATAAAAAGTTGATTATTTCTAAAAACAGAGGAGAGTTAGTTTCAAACGCAAGACACTTGTTTATATATTTAATGAGAAAACATACAGAATATTCTTTAAATCAGATTGGACTTTATGTGGGTAATAGATCTCACTCAACTGTTTTGTCTTCAATTAAAAAAGTTGAAAACTCTCAAAACCTTAAGAAAGAAATCAACATTTTCAACAATAAAGTTAATTTAATTAATTCAAATATTGTGGCTGTCTAAAATGTTCAAAACTAAAAACTTTACTTTTTAATGAAAATAGTTATTAACGTTTGTTTTAGACAATTCCGACGTTTTTATTATTGTTATATATATAAAGGAATAATTTGAAATTCAAAACAACAACTAGAGAATTAAAAAAACATATATCAGCTGTTTCAAGAGCTGTTGATGTGAAACCTACCACACCTGCTTTACAGGGTGTCTACATGAAAGCACTTGGTGAGTTTTGTGAATTTGTAGGTTCAGACTTAGATCTTGTTATAAAGTCCAGACTTAAGATGGAGGTTTTGGTTGATGGAGAGTGTCTTGTTAACGCTAGGGTTCTATCTGATGTTGTTCGAAAACTACCCTCAGGTGATGTTGTTGTTTCAGATGTTGGTAGTGAAGTAAAGATAGAAGCTTCCAAAGCAGAATACAGTTTAAGAAAATTAGATCATCTTACTTACCCTAAAGCGTTGCTTGAGGAATCTTTCGAACAAGAGTCATCAGAAAAACTTAATACGGTTGAACTTTTTGAAGCTTTAAAGAAAGTTGGAATCGCTGCTTCTCCGGAAGGCGGTAAACCAATTCTTACTGGAGTTTATTTTGATAACACAGAAGAGAACACCACAATTGTTTCAACTGATAGCTATAGGTTAGCTGTTAACGACATCAACGATCTACCAATAGATGATGCTGGAATAATTTCTTTTCGATCATTAAACGAAACAATAAAACTATTCGAGGAAGAAGAAGGGAGTCTTTTTCTTAACTCAACAGAAAGAGAAGTCCACTTTTTTAATGAAAACTTCTATACGTCAGTGCGAAAACTAGAAGGTACGTTCCCTGAATACAAGGTTCTTTTTCCAAAGGAAAACCTTTTCTCTATTGAAGTCAACAAGAGAGACATTCTCAACTCACTTGATAGGTCGACTGTAGTAGCAGAGGGTTTTATTCCCGTAACATTGAAGATTGTAGATGAAAACACATTAAACATATTTTCCACAAACAAGGATATTGGCGGAGGTGTAGAAGAATTAGATATTAAAATTTTAGGTCTTGAGGTTGGAGATATAACAGATTTTGAAATCTCATTTAATCCAAATTATCTAATCCAGGGTATTGAAGTTTTAGATGGAGAAACAGCATTTTTAAGGTTTTCTGGAAACGACAAACCAGCGGTGATTCAAGGACAAGAAGACTCATATAAATACTTATTGATGCCAGTCAGAACAAACTAAGCAGTGTTTCAACAAAAAGATCCAGAAAAGATTAATTCTGATAAAAACCTTTTAGGGATTAGCTTTAAACAATCTAAAAAAATAGAGAATTTTTTAATTAAGTCAGATTTTTCATGGAGTAATGATTGCAAACCAGGTCCAGTAATCAACGAAACACTTGTTCTATATGTTGACAACACAAGAGCTAGAAAAGTTGTACTACTTGATGAGGTAAAAATTCTCCTAGAAATTGAAAAAAAGACCGGAATTACGCTTAAATCGATAGATGTTCAAATATCTAATAGCCAGCAATAATTAATAATTCTAGTAAAATAAGAGTTCAGCAAGGGGCTGTTAAGTAAATAGAAACGTATCTTGGAGATAATTCGTGTCTAAAAAAGATTCAAATAGTTATGACTCAAAAGATATAAAAATTCTTGAAGGTCTAGAAGCAGTAAGAAAAAGACCAGCTATGTATATTGGATCAACTGGTCCAAACGGTTTACACCACCTCATCTGGGAAGTTGTTGATAACTCTGTTGATGAAGCTATGGCTGGAAGGTGTTCTGATATAAAAGTTTCTTTGGAAAAGAATGGATCAGTTACTGTTGAAGATAATGGAAGCGGAATTCCGGTTAAACCACATCCAAAAACAAAAGTTTCAGCTCTTACAACAGTTTTAACAACATTGCATGCAGGTGGAAAGTTTGAATCCGGGGCATACACAGTTAGTGGTGGTCTTCATGGTGTTGGAATTTCTGTTGTAAACGCCCTTTCAACATTTGTAAAAGTAGAGGTTCAAAGAGATGGACACTTATGGACTCAAGATTTTGATTTAGGTAAACCAAAGTCAAAAATAAAAAGAGGTAAAGCCTCTAAAAAAACAGGAACAAAAGTTAACTTCTTAGCTGATCCAAAAATTTTCGAAGAGACACAAACTTTCGAGTACAACATTGTTGCTGAAAGACTAAGACAGACTGCATTTTTAAATAAGGGTTTAAAAATTACTCTTATTGATAACAGGGTAAAGCCAGCAACAAAAGAGGAATATCATTACAAAGGTGGACTAGTAGATTTTGTTTCATATATGAACGAAGGTTTTGAGCCTCTTCATGAAAAAGTTATTTCTTTCACAGACCAAACAAAGGATTCTGAGATTGAGGTTGCACTTCAATGGAAAACCGAAGACGATGTCGCTGTAAAAAGTTTTGCAAACAATATTCACACATTAGAAGGTGGAACACACGAAGAAGGATTAAGAACAGCTGTTACAAAAGCTATCAACGATTTTGCAAAGAAGAGAAACCTACACTCTGATATTTCATTAAGTGGTGACGATATTAGAGAGGGTATGACAGGTGTTGTTTCTGTACGAGTTAGAGAACCACAGTTTGAAGGACAAACAAAAACAAAACTTGGAAATACTGAAATGAAATCAAAAGTTCAAGTGCTTATCAACGAAGAGTTTCCAAAATGGTTAGGCAAAAATACAAAAGAAGGTAGAGCTATTGTTGAGAGAGCTGCTCTTGCTGCGAAAGCTAGAATGAGTGCTAAAAAAGCTAGAGAGTTAACTAAGCGAAAAAGTATTTTAGAAACTTCTGGACTACCTGGAAAACTAGCTGACTGTTCATCAACCGATCCAACAGAGAGTGAGTTGTTTATTGTTGAGGGAGACTCTGCTGCTGGTCCTGCAAAACAAGCAAGAGATTCAAGAGTTCAGGCAATTCTTCCAATTAGAGGAAAAATTATTAACGTACAAAAAGTTACAGAAAACAGAGCACTACAAAACGAAGAAATAAGTGCTCTCATTAAAGCTATTGGAACAGGTATTAAAGCTGAATTTAATGAAGAAGAATCTAGATATGACAAAATAATTTTCCTCACAGATGCTGATGTTGATGGAGCACATATTAGAACATTGTTATTAACGTTTTTCTTTAAATTTATGCCAGGTTTAATTACAAGCGGAAGAATGTGGATTTCAGAACCACCACTTTATAGAGTGAAAGCATCTTCAGGAATTACATACCTTAAAGATGACGAGGCTTTGGATGCCTTTAAAAAAGAAAACAAAAGTAAAAAATATGACATCAGTAGATTCAAAGGTCTAGGAGAAATGAATGCTGGAGAGTTGTGGGATACCGCTATGAATCCAGAAACAAGAACGTTAGTACAAGTGACTTTAGCTGATGCAAAAGGTGCAATGGCTAAAGCCTCAGACATGTTTGAAGTGTTAATGGGAAATGATGTCTCTAAGAGAAAACTGTTTATTGAACAGAACGCTAAAGATGTAAGGTTCTTGGACGTATAATGCCTGCGAAAAAACCAACACCCAAAAAAGCAGCTGCAAAAAAAACTCCAGCTAAAAAAACTTCAGCTAAAAAATCTGCAGCTAAAAAAACTCCAGCTAAAAAAGAAGTTGCTCCTAAGTCTCAAACAGCTGTAATTGACGGAACGATTGCTGTTGAAGATGAAATTTCAAAATCGTTTCTTGATTATGCGATGTCAGTTATTGTTTCACGTGCATTACCTGATGTAAAAGATGGCTTAAAACCAGTTCAACGAAGAATTTTATATTCAATGTATGAGACAGGAATTCGACCTACTGGACCATTTAGAAAATGTTCAAAAGTAGTTGGTGATGTTATGGGTAATTATCACCCTCATGGCAATGAAGCGATTTATGGAACACTTGTTCGCTTAGGTCAGCACTTTAGTACTCGTTATCCACTTATTGAGCCACAGGGAAACTTTGGTACTCCTGACGACCCACCAGCAGCTATGCGTTATACAGAGTCAAGAATGTCTTCATTATCATCTCAATTACTTGATGGAATCGATGAAGAGACTGTAGATTTCGAACCAAACTATTCTGGAGAAACTTCTGAACCGAAAGTCTTACCAGCTCGATTTCCAAACCTATTGGTTAATGGTGCTGAGGGAATCGCAGTTGCTATGGCTACCAACATGCCTCCTTATAATTTACGAGAAATAACAGAAGCAGTTAAGTTCACAATTAAAAATAAAAATGTAAAGCCTAAAGATTACTTAAAAATTATCAAAGGTCCAGATTTTCCAACTGGTGGTTTAGTAGTAGATACTCCAACAATTAAAGATGCAATATTAAAAGGACGAGGTTCTATTAAATTAAGAGCCGTTGCAGATGTTGAAGAGTTGGGAAGAGGTCGCTCAGCAATTATTGTTAAAGAGCTTCCATATCAAGCTTCAACAGATCGAATTATGGAAAAAATTGCAAGCCTTGTTCAAGATAAAAAGCTTGTTGGTATATCTGATCTTAGAAATGAAAGCAGCGATAGAAATGGAACGAGACTTGTAATTGAATTAAAAAGAGATGCTGTTCCACAAGTTGTTTTGAATCAATTATTTAAACAAACACAATTACAAGATTCATTTTCTGTGAACTCTGTTGCATTGGTTGATGGCGTTCCAAAAATACTCTCAGTTCCTGAACTTATACGCTTATATATTGAACATCAAATAGATGTTATACAGAGACGTACAAAATATAGACTTAAAAAAGCAGAAGACAGACTTCATATTGTAGAAGGTCTTTTACTAGCTCTTAATAAAATTGACCAAATCATAAAAGTAATCAAAGCATCTAAAGATGTTGAAACAGCAAGAAAATCTTTAATGACTAAATTTAAGCTAAGTGAAATCCAAGCTACACACATTCTAGACATGCCACTTAGAAGACTCACTGCTCTTGAGTTAGAAAAACTCAAAGAGGAAAAAGATCAATTGAAAA
>Ga0255772_10006091_pt1 | contig 11051 bp, 12 predicted proteins | sample 071ome_34_FD_179970 | JGI IMG/M metagenome (GOLD analysis project Ga0255772, IMG submission 179970) | Coastal salt marsh microbial communities from the Groves Creek Marsh, Skidaway Island, Georgia - 071411BT metaG (version 2) | ecosystem: Environmental > Aquatic > Marine > Intertidal zone >... | reverse complement strand
GCCGATGCTCCCATAACGCCGGCGTTATTAAATTGAATTTCGTTATCGGATCCAGCGGGTGTAATACCAGTAGAAGGAATGCCTGTGATGCCTGTTCCAACACCATAAAACACAGATGCCGAAACAGCACCGCTAACATATGCATCAGCAGAAGCAGAAAGAGTTATAATTCTTGATATGCCCGAACTAGATACCTCGGTGTTCGTTATGTTTACTCTTGGTGCTCCGCCTGTCTTTAAAATAATCTGATCGTTTTCAAAGTCTATCTGAACGTCGTTTGGGTCACCCTCGTACTGGATATCTCCGGTATGCTGGGAACCTTTCTGATTATTATATGCCATTTATTACTTCCTTTTATTTATTTGCCTTTTGAGCTTATAACCCACCAAGCCACTCCATCGGACTGAAGAGAGCGGGACGAGTGGTTTGTTTTTATAATCATTTCATCTGTCAAGTCTATTGCGCCCTCTGCGGCTTTTAAAACTACTGGGTATGTGCCTTTCTTTGACTCCCCACTGGTAGTCATCTTAACATTGATAATTCTTCCGGCATTGTTGCGCGCAGGAGGCAGCATCACGGTAACTGGGCTGCTGTTCGTGTCACACAGTAGCGTATAGTCTTCACTTTGCGCTTCATAAATTCTGCTAGCAATTGTCTTTATGTTACTATACACAGCGCCATTACAATAAAGCGACTTGTTTACTTTGAGAGAACTAGCGTCAACTTTTCCATCAACCTTTAAAGTATCAGATGCTAAGTCATATGAGAGTTTTGAAGTTGCTGTAAAGCCTCGTTTGTCTTTTATTTGCACGTCTCCAATACCGCCGACAGCTTGATGTATTTTGTGTGATACATAACCTTCATAGAAATTCAAAAGTGTTGTGCTTGTTGTGTTTTTGTGAGATATGTCTGATACTAACAGCAGATCATTATCACTTAAGTTTTGACCGCTGATGTTTATTTTATCCATATTCTCTAAGTCAATTGCTAACTTTGAACCTTTAACCGTCAAACCGCCGTTTGTAGATAAGTCAATTGATAATCCATCCTCTTCAGCGAGTATACCTGCACCGCAGTTAACTTGTACGTTTCCGTGTACAGAATGTAGTCCACTTCCAATGCTAATAGAGTCAGCATGAACTTTACCTGTAATTTTATCTGCTGGAATATCGACGAGGTTTGCTGCTGAGCCATGAAACTCTTCTGCGTGAATGGTGTTTGTTTTTAATGTCTCACCATCAAAAGTGAGTTTGTCGCTTGCCCTTGCTGTGTTTTCGTCTTCAAACGTAAGTAAGGCACCCTTGCTTCCACCAACAATGTTTTTAATTGCCACATCTTTCATTGTTGCGCATGGACTTTGTGCATCTGTATCGTAGAATACACTTGCGCTTATTGTATTTTTGAAGACTTTTACGCCATCTATTTCTTGATCTCCGTATTGATCCACGGAGCCTTCAACTATGCCCTTAAGAACATTGTAAGCCATTTTATTTCCTCTCGTCTATAAATAGGTTATAAATTCGTTTTATCTCTGATAATAAATGCGCCGTAATTAGTATGGAACTCCGGGTGATATTCAAACCCGTGTTCGTCTAGTATGCTGAATACGATCTCTCGCATCATCTCGGAGTCACCTGTTATGATCTTCAGAGGAGCGTCGTTCATTAAAATAAAGTTTACAACTTTGTTTTCAACGTCTCGATGATATTCTCCGTGCAGATCCAAAGTCTTGATATTAGTCACAGATATAAATAGTCAAAAAAAAGGATGCCCCCACAAGGAGGGCATCCAGTAAATAAGACAATCTTCTAGATTGTAAGCAATCTTAGAAGACGATCCAGACGTTGTTACCAACGTACTGCATAGCGATAGCAGCGCCATCGGACTCAAGTACAACACTTGCTTGACCATCAATGAGGTGCGAAGTGCCGCCGTCAACAGCAACGATAAGATCGTTACCACCGAGGGATGCTGGAGCCTTAACACGAACCACGTCACCGTTAGAAGGTGCAGATGGAAGAGTAAGGGTACGATCAGCAGAGAGAGTAACAGTACCGAAGTTCATACCCTCAACAAGAGTTGCGTTAGCATCAACGAACGACTGGGTTACGCCAGCCTCTGTCGAGAGAACGCCGTTGGTTGCGGAAAGACCGGAACCAGCCATTGCAGCCACAAGGTCAGCGATGCTTTCCTTGCGAGAAGCGTTGCTGTCGTCAGCGTCCACGATAGCAATGCTATCAGCAGCCACATCAACAGTAGCAGCGGTCAACTCGTTGAGGTCAACATCGAGGTTACCAGAACCGTCTTGGGCAAGACCAACACCAGCGACAGCAGGAGCAAGCATAGCGCCTGTAACACCGTCAGCCTTGATACGAAGAGTATCAGCGTTGATCTCGATAGACGAGTCGTCAACGTTCACACTGAAGTCACCATCAGCGACAGCAAGACCGTCACCAGCGGTGAAGTGTGCGCGGACCTCAGCAGCCGAAGGACCAGTGTAAGTGATCACACCAGTTGAGTTGTCGTATGAGAGAGAGCCGTCGCCACCTGCGTCAGTGACAGAGATAGCAGCGCGAGCACGTGCATCAGTGAAGTAAAGGTTGCTAGAACCTTCAGCGAGGTCATCGGTGTCCTTGGTTGCAAGAACGTCGTCCCATGAACCAGAGAATGCGACAGCGCTGATGCTGATCTCACCAGTTGCCGAAGCGTAGTCAACCATCTCACCGCCAGAAAGAAGGCCGCGAGCAGAACCACTGAAGAGAGCCTCATCCATTGCGAAGTTACCGCTACCATCATAAGTGATGAAACGAGCAGCTTCCATGGTAAGAGCGTTGTGGACGCGAGCGTCAGTGTAGTAAAGGTTAGAACCTTCAGCAAGATCACCAGTGTCGGCAGCAGCCATCTTAGCATCCCAACGAACATCAGCAGAAGCGGAGAAGACAGCAGCATCGACTGCAATCTCACCCGAAGAAATGCTGATCATCTCACCTGCGGAGAAGTGAGCACGAACTTCAGCAGCGGATGGACCTGTGTAAGTGATAACGCCTGTGGAGTTATCGTATGCAAGGGAGCCATCACCACCAGCATCAGTCACGCTAATAGCTTGACGGGCGCGAGCGTCGGTGAAGTAAAGGTTGCTAGAACCTTCAGCAAGATCGTCTGTGTCTTTGGTTGCGAGGACATCAGCCCAAGAGCCAGAGAAAGCAGCAGCGTCGATCGAGAACTCGCCACCAGAGAGACCAAGCATCTCACCAGCAGAGAAGTGCGAACGGACAGCAGTAGCAGCCGAAGAATCGCCAACGATGTCGAGAGTAGAACCAGACATTGCAGCACCAACTACGCTAAGAACACCAGTGCCACTGTCGTAGCTAAGGATGTCTGCATCCTCGCTGATAGCAGCGCGAGCGCGAGCGTCGGTGTAGTAGAGGTTGCTAGAACCTTCAGCAAGATCATCAGTGTCGTGAGTTGCAAGAACATCAGCGAACGAACCGGTGAACTCACCAACTTGAACGTAGTCTTGAGCAAGCTTAGCGTCAGAGATAGAGCCAGCAAGCATAGCATCGGTAATACCGAGAGCCTTGACTTGAAGTGTGTCGGCGCTGATCTCGATTGAAGAATCATCAACGTTAACTCGAAGTTGATCACCGCTTTCGCTAAGACCGTTGCCTGCAACAGCAGCCATAAGGTCGCCAACTGCTTCTTTCTTCATGAGGCCATCGCCATCAAGGAAGTAAAGGCTGTCGGACTGTACGTCGATAGCAGCATCAGCAACACCGTCGAGCTTAACGGCACCACCAATTTTCAAGTCACCGGAGCCAGAAAGTTCGCCTGTGAGGCGATCTACATTGAGACGAATTGAACCATCGTCATCTTTAATAATAAGACCACCCTCTTGAGTAAGGGAGCCGCTCATGACGGCAGGTCCTAATTGAAATTTATAAGCCATTTTAAAAACCCTCCATTTATAGTTTTTTATGGTTTAGGCGGATAAGTAAACTTATCCAAATTCGATGCACGGAAGCCATGCATCACTATTAAGTAGTATGTTTTGGGTCTTAAATTTTTAGCAGATAAAGAATTTATCGGTGCCGTTACAATAAAGCTGGATCGATGCGAAAGGTGACTCTAAAATAACTGAATTTTGACCGTCAATTAAATCTGAATCTGATACTTGAATTGTTATGTTATTTGTGTTCGCGGATCCGCCTTCGTCTTTTACAATAAACGTTTGACCAGTCTCCAAAAGACTGGCGCTTGGTAGCGTCAAAGACACAGGGCTTTGTGATGTATCAACGCCAAGATAATAGTCTTGTGCGCTTAAAGAATAGTTTCCAGATACAAGACTTCTATTGTAAACTACGCCACCGTGTATCTTGATACAAGCAGCATTTAAGTCAAGCTGAAAACCATTATCCATATGGATGCCTTTGTTTACTAAGTGCATATGACCAATTTGCATACCCTGCTCTAAAGAGCCTGAGCCATATTGCAAATGACCATCACGGACGCTTAGTCTGTCTGTTCCAAAGTGGATTGTGCTGCTTGAAATATATAACGATCCCCAAGGATTTGATGGTGAACCAAGGTTATAAATATCTGCTTGTGCTGGTATCAGATCTCCTTCTACTGTTCCTGTTCCAAACATCTCCAAGTTACCAGTCAAATATAAGTTTGAAGAACTAAACAGCAAGTTTGCTGAGCCAGTGAAGTCCCCATCAACATAATCATGATACTGAATAGAGTGTGCTGGTCCTTCAGCAGCAACATTATCGGCTCTAATATTAGTTAAATTGCTTCCGTCTCCATAATATACGGATGCAGATATACCGATGCTAGCACTAATATCGCCTACAACATTTAATGTATCACCGTCAAACGTAAGGTTGGTTTCGCACGTTATTGTATTTGCATCACCATTAACGTTAGTTAAAAGCGAGTTATTTGTTGCGTTATAAACGCGAGGCACATTGATGATGTTTGCGCCATCAGAAGTCGATAAATTGCCGGAAACAATTGGAACAATAACGTTTCCATTAACATCATGCTTAGGAAGAAGCGCGGTACCTTGTAGAATCGTTCCAGATAGATTGTTGTAAGCCATTTAGCGTCTCCTTTAATAATTAGAAGACAAACCAATTGCTTCCATTTGAATACAAACTAATTGCAGGCATTGTACCTGTTAAGATATAAGTTGGATCACCATCAAATGTATATGTATCGTCCACAGAGCGAGTTAACGTAATGTTTGAAAGCCCGCGGGCGCTCGTTACTTCATCTTTAATAACCAATATCGCTCCAGCAGAAAAGTCAGCAGGACTTGGTATGGTAACATATACATTTGCTGGCGGAGTTACAACAGCATTTATACCAAGTACGTGATCTGAAGTAGACGCAGTGTGGTGGCTGCTTGTTACATTTGTGTAGTTACCGCCGAAGCCTTTAACAAAAGTTTGTTGCGAATAACTACTGGCTGATAAGATGGCTGTTGTGCCTGACCAGATCTCCAAACTTCCTGTACGCGAGTGAATATCATCTATCGTGTCGCCAAAGAATGTTGAGCCTGTGGCGTCGATAATTGTTATATCTCGATATTGAAAAACACTGGCGCTGACTGTGCCGGTGACTATCAAGTTACCCGATAAGACCGCCGTATTAGTGGTATAGTTATACGTAAAGTCAAGAGAACCGCTGGACACACCTGTGCCAGATGCCGTCATAAATTGTACGGAATAAATTGGTCCTTCAGAGCCTTCTCCTCCTCCTCCGCCACCGGAGCCGGAACAGTTTACATATGCCCAGCCAAAGTTAGCCATGGGCTAGCCTACTCCTGCTGACCCTGACCAGTTTGAACCCTGGGAGGTTGCGGTACGGGAAGATCCAATATTTGTTAAGCCTGCAACAACATCTACGTTATCAGAGCCGGAAAGCCATATGGAAGATACCTTCAACTCATAAACACCAGAATCAACTGGGATATCTGCGACACCTTTGCCGACTGTGAAATAGTTAAACGAACCAGTCATCCCGCTGACGCTAAATGCGACTTTACATGGCGTGGTCCCATTGTTGATAACTTTAAACCAGCGCGTCACATACGGAAACACAACCTCGTAGCCGCCGGGGCGATTGCCGTGGAAACCATCGATGCTACCAGAGGCGAATGGAGTACCGCTAACTTGATAAGCGCCGACATGACTTAAGCCCGGTTCTGTATTCCAACTTCCCATTATAAAACTCCTTCAAAATTTTGATTTACAATATAAATAGTCATTTATTTTTTCTAGTGCGTCTTTGTTGAGCACGAACACGTTTTTGTTCTTCTCTGAACCGAGCACGTTGAGCGCGCTCTTGTTTTTCTTTCTTCTTTACAGAAGGCTTCTTATATCTTCTTCTCTCTCTTACTTCTTCTACGATTCTTTCTTTTTTAACTTTCTTTAAGAATCTTCTGATTAATCTTTCATTATTTTCTTTTGGGTGTCTCGGTGTTACGACGACTTGTGATCCTTTTTTCATTTTAGTCCTGCTTTAATCTTTCCCAGATTTTTGAAGAAGTCCCAATGATGGAACTTATATCTACACCAGCATCACCAGGGGGTCCAAGATCGGGAGCACCAGGAGCGGCTGCTTCTCTTATGGGCGTTGTGCCTTCAAAGATGTCGATACCATTATAGGCATCTTTATTTATTGCATTCATTAATTTTCTGCGGTGTTCTGCGAGATCTTGTGTTGGGGCTGCCTTTGGCGCTGGTTGGGGCGCCCGTTGTTTTTGTTCTACTACAACGTTGGAGTTCAGCCCCTTGGCGACCTCGGAAACCACATTCGACAAAAGCCCTTCTTCCAAAAGGACTTCGTGTATGCATTCTTTAACAAGTGGTTTAATGATATTCTTTAAATCACTTTTCTTCATTTAAAACCTCGTTTAACAGTCTATTGATTTTATCTGCTTTTGTGAAAACTTTATTTTGGTAGTCCTTGGCTTCTTTCATCATAAATGCGCCGGGGGTTGATGGCTCAGAAACCATATCAAAGCATATCAATTGGAAGTCGTCTTCAACAATTGTTCTGCCTTTATCTTCTCTAACAGAGCCCATACCGCGAGATGAAACGCCCACAGTAACACCACCATTAACAAGTTCTTTCAAAATCTTTCCAGATGGCGTATCAAGAACTTTAATTTTACCCATTACGTTCTTGCCTTCCATCCATATTTCTGTGACCATGTGGGAGCAGTTTCTCAAGTTAATAACTGAGTCATCTGGGTGATCAAGTTCGCCAAGTGCTCTGTTCTCTTTTACAAGCTTTTGATAGTTTTGGACTTCACGCACCATGGTGCTGTGCTGATAAACTCTGCCGTTTCCATTTTGGGTTTCGGTCATTTGCATAATACCGGAAAGGATCATGCCACCGTCAGCAACATAACGCTTCTCATCCTCAGTCAAGAGGTCTTGGCAAACTCCACCATCGCATAAAGCAAAATACTCTCTTAATAACTTCTGACCCATAGCTAACTCCCTTTACAACAGCGTCTCACTGGCTGAAGCATCCACTTGTTTGTCCAAGTGGCAGTTGTCTGGATTTGCGTGTTTGTGCTCATATTTAACTCCATTGTCTCCAAATACCATGTTTAATACATAAGATGTTCCTGATGATAACCAACCAAGTAAGAAATAATTAGTTACAGAAACCTCAAAACTAAATAGTTCCGTGAACGGAGAAAGCAGCATTAAAAACCAGCCGACGTGAAAGCCCATACACATTGGGCACTTAAACAGTTGCCCAAGTCTGCCTTCGGTTGGTCTTATTCCATCAAAAACCTTTCCGTACACCATTATTTGTGTTAGCCCATAGGCGCACAATATAAATGTTAGTAATTCCATTCTACACCGTATACATATAACCAAGCGAGTATGGATCTCTTACATACCCTTGGCGGATAGAACCTTGCTCGACTTCTTGTGGAACCTCGCCCAACTCTGTTGAGTGTGTCTTGTCTGGATGAAGTAGTTCATCATCAGCCATAGAAACTATTGCTTCTGTCTGCTCAAAGTATGGACGCTCTTCTTCGATAAAGTTGTGAATGTTGATAAGCGCCAATTTTGCAGCACTAGCATCAGGATCAGCAGACTCTTCAAGCATTCCCTCAAGAGAGCCATAGAACGCTCCACCTTGAATGCTTTCCGCAACAACAATGCCGCGCTTTCTTAAGTGCGCGAATAATCTGTTTTGTGCTCCATAAACCAAGTCGCTCATAGTTTCTTTTGGAAACACAACAACTTTGTTCTTTGATGGTGATAAAACAATATCAATGTCGCCGTGGTCAAAGATCATAAGATCGCCATTGACGGACTTTCTTAAGTCCATTTCAAGGCGAACTTTCTTTGCGTTCGCTTCTTTTCCGATCTTAATTATTACTGCCATTGGACATTTCCTTTACTAACTCTTGTGTCTTTAAAACGGTCAGAAGGATATCATCGTTTATTTGCGCCTTCTTAAACCCTTCAAGTTTTTCAATTATTTGGCTTGCCTTTTGTTTCATCTCTGCGTCTTCGGCAAACATCTCGTCTGTGGAAGACTCTACAATCGCATCTTTAAGTCTTACGATTTCTTCGTTTAAAAACATCTTTAACGATACAGCGTTATCTGTAAAGGAAGTTATGTAATGAGATAAAAGTTGCTTTTGCTCTTCGGATAAAGTCTCTGAATATTTTTCATTAAACTTTCCTACAAAGCAAGACACCGTGGTGTTATCAATTTCTTCGTTGGCTACGTTTTCCGGAGCGTTCTTCGTCATATTCTCGACAATGGTGCTTTCCAACATAACACGTGTTTTTGGCGGCAACTTGTCGCAGAAGATCTGATCGATAGTTGCTAAGGTCTTGTAGTTAGGAACAAAGTTAGAAAACACAGACGGAGAAAGAGTTGTGTTGATATCGTTGATTAGTTCTGTTTGCTTCTTGAACAAACCGTGTGGGTCGATTAAGCGTGAAGCCATTTTTGCTTCGGTGAGGATCTTTTCACTTATTTGGGCATTCAAACTTTGGTTTTCATAAAGCGAACGATAACATTCAAGATGCTTCTTCAACTCCGAGTCAGCAGTAAAGTGCTTCTTGATGATCTGAACAACTTTATGTTGCTTATCGGTATCACCTTTTATGATAGCAACTGTTGCTTCTCTTAATAATGATTCGAAAACAAAAGCGGTGTTCCTCTTTTTGTTGTGCTTAATCTTCATTTTTTTGCTCCGTTAATATATTTTCTTTTTTTTCTAAAACATCTACAAGTTGACGCATTGTGTTGTTAACTTCAAGTATTTGTCTTTCTTGATCTTGTTCTTTCAAAGAATAAGTAGAATCTTGTTGTTCATAAATACCACGCGCCAGAGATCTTAATTCTGGCGCGCCTAGATTGTTGGTTCTATATGTGTTAGTTTCCGGTGAAGCAATGCGCGCATAGTTTCTACTTCTAGCGCCTGCTGGGCGTGAGTCTGTCTTCACGGGATAGTATACTTTACCTTTTGCACCGGGAGTCAGTCTAGGTGCGTTACGGGAGCCGGGAGGTACTGCGAGGAGCGGAGACTCTTCTCCGCCACCTGCGGGCTCTTCGGCTGGGGCTTCTCCGCCACCAACTTCGCCGGCTGGTATTTCTTCTGGTCCGCCACCAAGGTCTGCTTCTAACTCAGCGCCGAGATCTCCGCCACCAAGTTCACCTCCGAGAGCGCCACCGCCGCCTGTTGCGGCAGCTTCAGCAACAACTTGAAGCGCAGCATCGTGCTTGCGGTCGTAGTACATTTCTCTTTGGTTTCTGATGAACTCTTCGTGGTTCATACCAAAGATGTTCTCTGAAACCCAGCGGCGTGAGAAGTAGCCTTCTGTTGCTGAACCAGCGATGTCGAACTTTGCTTTCCAGTGCTCGATCTCTTGAAGTTCCGCGATCTTGGATGGGTTATTGAGAGATAACGAGAAAGACAGCAAGTCATCGCCGCGGAAACCAAGAGTATAAAGGTGGATAATACCGACCTTTTCAAGTTCTGAAATAACAACTCTTTGAAGTCTTTGGATTGTTCTTGCGAAACGAATGTCCTTTTGTGCGAGTGTGGTCTTGTCTTCTGTTGCGCCTTCGCCCATCGTGAGATACGACTGGGGAATTTTTAGCGCGGAAAATAACTTGTCGCGGAGATACTTCACATCATCAATCGCTGTGATGTTTTGCGCACCTGCAAGTGTTTGGATATCGGTTGCAGAGCCAGCGCGAATAGGAATGAAGTAGTCTTCCTCGATGGACATCGGGTTGTAGCGAAGGTCAACGCGACCAGTTTCAGAATCTACAACAGAGTTTCTCTTAAGTTGTGAGACGATCTTTTGCATGTATCCTTCAACATCTTGCGGAGGAACAGCACCAACATCGATCTTGAATACGCGGCGCTCTGATGAGCGGACAACGCGATAAGCCATCATTGCGTCTTCCATAAGTGTAAGCTGACGCCAAATACGACGGGCTGGCTCAAGAATAGAAGTGCCGTATGGCGCATACTTGTCGTTTCCAAGGATACGGAAGTGAGCAATCTGCCAGTTCTCAAAAGTCATACCAGCAGAGTTCCACTGATATTGGACGTAATTCGGGTTAGTGGAGTCTCCGCCTTCAAGCCTCTCGATCTCCGATGAGGGCAACGCGATAACAGACTGAACACCATACTTGTCATCAATGTCTAGATATAAGAAGAAGTCGCCATATTTGCACATTGTGCGCGACCAACCAAACAAGTTGTATTGAACGTTAAGAATGTTTTCATACAAAATAGCCAACACTGCTTTTATTTCTTCGTTGGGGCATTTGATGTTAAGCATTGGACGAAGATCTGAATATGTCGTCATCTCGTCTGCATAGATATCAAGCGACGATGCGATCTCTGGTGTGTATTCCATTTGATCAAAGTCAACGTAGCGTTCTGCTCTGCGCTGGTTTGCGATGGCGTTTGTCGCAACTGTATCTAATGGGTTATAAAGCGACTTCTTAAACTGCTGTCCAGATGCCGACTTAAATCTGCTGGAAAA